>ENA-UOOH01004264-UOOH01004264.1-fermentation-metagenome-genome-assembly--contig:-NODE-4264-length-9977-cov-4.649567_pt1 | contig 9977 bp, 7 predicted proteins | sample MGYA00245778_ERZ724025 | MGnify/ENA primary metagenome ERZ724025 (study PRJEB28704, sample SAMN03018313) | fermentation metagenome | biome: anthropogenic terrestrial biome; feature: soil; material... | reverse complement strand
GCAGCTCGACGATCCGCTCGCCGCCCTGGCGGAACTTGGTGGAGTGAACCCGCTCCTCCGAGGTGAGGTCGATGCCGAAGACCGCGATCTCGGCGGCGATCGCCTTCAGGCGAGCCTCAAGGTCGGCGAGCGTCTCCTGGCTCGGGTTCTTGTTGCCTACTCTATCTTTCATGTCCCCTCCTAACGGGGCTGTGCTCCCCGGCGGGGGAGAATCTAGCCGCAGGTCGATAGATGCAGTCAAGCCCACCGGTGAAGAATCTGAAGCTCCCCGGGTTCCCTCCCCCTTCGGGGGTAGACAAAGTGTTAACCGACAAACCAGTGATCCATTCTGGGTAAGTCGAAGACTATGATCGGGAAGTCTCCGACTACGAAGTGGAAGTCTCCGACTATCCCCTCGATGTCGATGAGTTCGAGCTCGAAGTCCCGGCCTATGGCAGGGATAGTTCCGGACTACGGGGTCTAAGTCGGCGAATTCCCGGTGGATGCCGTGAGCTATGGCAGGGATAGTCGGCGACTACGAAGTCGACGTCGGGAAGTTTCCGGTCGGACTCGAGAGCTAGGGCAGGGTGGTCTCCGACTACGACGCCGAGGTTCGCGGCTGGCCCCTTCGGGTGGCGGCTGGTGACCGGCGCGACGTCCTGGAATCCTACCCCACCAACCCCCGCGTAAACATCCCGCTCTCCTCAATCAAACTCTCCGTATCCTCAAACCCGAGCCTCCGACAAAGCTCGACCACATAAGGGTTCTCAATCGGAGTCTCGTATTTCGCCTCCCGCGCGTACTCCCGCACCCGCTCCCTTCCCTCCTCGACCGGCAGAACCCGCTTCGGCCCGCCGACGCATCCGCCCACGCAGCCCATGCCCTCGTAGAAGTTGGCATTGATCCTCCCCGCCAGGATCTCGCCAACCATCGCCTTGCACGCCGCCGCGCCGTCGGCCTGCTCGCGGCGCATCGGCAGCTCGCGCTTTGGGCTGACCTTCTGCAGCGTCGCCTCGATCGCCTCGGACACCCCGCCGCTGTACGCGTAGCCAATCCCCGAGCCCGACGCGTGCTCCTTCTCGCTCACCTCGAGGCTGGCCGGGTCGGTCGCGGTGAAGGCGAACAGGTCGCGCAGCTCCTGGAAGGTGAGGACGAAGTCGACCGCGCCGGCGAGGTCCTTCTCCCGCGCCTCGGACTTCTTGGCGACGCACGGCCCGACGAAGACGGTCATCGCGCCGGGGTAGAGCTGCTTGATGGTCCGGCCGGCCGCGATCATCGGCGAGACGGCCGGGGGCACGTGCGAGAGCAGCTCGTAGTGCCTGCGAATCATCGCGATCCAGATCGGGCAGCAGCAGCTCGTGAGGTGGAAGTCGGCCTCGGTGCGCACGTGCTTGTCGAACTCGAGGGCCTCCTTGAGCGTGAGGATGTCGGCGAAGAGCGCGACCTCGACCATGCCGTCAAAGCCGAGTCGCTTGAACGCGCTGCGAAGCTGGCCGAGCGAGACGCTCTCGCCCATCTGCCCGGAGATGGCCGGCGCGACCAGCGCGTAGATCGGCCCGTGCCAGTGCTTCATCGCGAGGAGCATCGCGACGAGGTCACGGCTGGAGTTGATCACCCCGGCGTCGCAGCCTTCGGCGCACAGCCCGCAGCCGACGCAGCGCTCGGGGTCGATCTTGATGCCGCCGCCCTCGGCCGGCTCGATGGCCTCGAAGAGGCAGTTGCGGGTGCACCGGCTCTTGTCCTCGCACAGGCACTCCCCGCCGAGCCACATCACCGGGTAGCGCTTGGGGTTGAGCAGGCAGTCGAGCTCGGGGAACTCCTTCTCCCGCGCGATGATCTCGGCGACCTCCTGGTCGCTCTTCTCGCTCAGCGCCGCGCGCACGAGCTGTTGGTAGAGGTCCTCGAGCTTCTTCGACATGGCGATCCTCGGAGCGGAGACGGTCGCGGGCGGAGGGCCGGCCCGAGACGGTGGGCGGGAGGCGTGGGAAGGGGCGTCGGGGATGGCCCGCGGGGACGGGCGCGCTGCTGCGCGTCCCTGCTGCTCGGCCGTCGATTTTGCCCGGACCGACTCGACTCCGCGGCTCCCGCGGGTCGCCTCTACGCTCGGGGTGAGCGGGCGCGGGCTCCACATGCCTGGACGCGGTCGAGCGGGCTCTGGCGCCCCTACTTCTTGAGCTTCTTCCCGGCCTCTTCGAGCGCGTCGCCAATGGCCTTCTGGCCTTCGTCGATGAGCCGCTTCGCCTCTTTCTCGGCCTTTTTCGACGCGTCCTTGCTGTCGCCGAGCAAGTCCTTGAGCCCGCCGCGCGCCAGCACGTTCGCGACGCCCGGGTTCTTCAGGTAGTCGATGGGACCCCACTCGCGCGTGTCGACGAAGGTGTCCTTGAAGCCCATCTCGGCCTTGCGCTCGATGACGAGCTTCTTGGACGTGCGGATGAAGTGGTAGTTGAGCGCGCCAAACAGGCCGGCGGCGCAGGCGAAACCGATGACGAAGATGCTCAGGATCTTTTTCATAGTGCCGGCAAAATAGCCGAAATGCGCCCGTGCTTCCATCGGCCCGCCGGCTGATCAGGCGGCAGGATGGCCGGTCGCGTCGGCGGCGAGGGGCAACCGCTTCCAATGCTGCTCGAGCTTCTCGGCGAGCGACTTCGTTGCTCCTTCCCGAACGCGCTGCCAAGCGTCAAGCGTGCAGATGACGGCGTCCTTCACGATCTGGATTGTCTCCTGCGGGTCGGCGCCAATCTTGCGCGCGAGCGAATCGAAGCTTGCCAGACGCACGTGTGACCACTCCTTGGAGCGGGCGAGATTCAATCCCAGGTGGTCGTTGGGCAGGAACTCGATGGTCGAGACGAGGTCATAGGCGGGAGCGAGCTGGGGGTGAACGCGGTCGGGGTACCACAGCGACCAGTTCTTCAAGTGGGCATCGCCATTGGCGCTCAGCGCGACGAAGACCAAGCGTCGAAGAAACTCCGCGTACGAGGGCTCGTGCAACCGCCGGATGATTGCTGCGAGGGTTTCATAGTTGGCGCTCTTGTACTTGCCTTGGTAGCTCGGGAAGACGCCAAGAACCTGCGCGAAGTCCTCGATGTGCAGCCGGCCCTCCGAAGGACGGTCGAAGCGGCGAATGGCAAATGCCATACCTGCCGCCTCACGCATCTCCTCCGGGAGATTCTCCAGAATGGCGACGGAGACCAATTCGAATTCGGGGACGGTGATCCCGCTCTCGCGGGCCCAGGTCATGGTCAGGAATTCGTTCTCCGGAACGCCGGCAAACCGCGGGCTCGGCATCTTCACCAGCCAATTGCCGCCACGACCCGAGGCTGGGAAGGTCAGGCTGCGCCCTTCTCGCAGCATAGAAAGCTTGGGCTGCATTCCGGCGAGCGAAAACTTGATCGGATGGCTGAGATCGGCGGCGTGAGGGAGGCTCTCCTCCGGCGAGACCGGCGGGAGCGAGCCGCTGGGGAGGGCGCGGACCGCCCCCGGAAGATCCTCCCCGAGATAGGCGAGCAGATGTGCCTCGCGGGCCGTAGAGACGCCGAGCTGCGCGGCGACCAGCTCACGCAAACGCTCCTCGGGTAGCAGGTTCGAGAAGAACGGCGGCAATTGCATTCGCGAGCGCCAGGTCGAGCGCAGATCGTCCTCGAATTGCTGGCCGAGCACTGGCCGCGGGTGCATCGAGAGGTATCGGCTGTTGAAGCTGAACTCAGTCCGGTCGTCCTCGCGCACGACGATTTCGCCGACCAGGTCTTCGCCGAGGTAGATGCCGAGGCTGGCGACAGCGACAGGGGCGGTCATGGTGCGTCCTCGATAATCAAGGACGAGATCGAGGGTCTGTCGGGTTCGTCGGGGCGCGTGCGCGCCTCGAGGAATTCGCGAAAGAGCGTCGAGAGGCGCGCATGCCGGGCTTCGAGAAAGCGGTCGAGCTGTCCGTTGCGCAAGTAATCCTGGGCCCTTCCATCCACCCCGTGGGTCGATGCCCAGCTCTCGGGTGCCTGCGCGAGCAGATCGTCGACGTGACGCCGTTCCGGGGGTTGGGCAACTCGATTGACCATGGTTTCTGCCAATTCTCCTCTTCCAGAATTCCCATTCGAGACCACGGCAGGCAGAGCCTTGCTTCCATGGCTCGCAATAAGGCCAGCTCCATCGAGCTCGGCGCCGGTTTCGAGGTCGCGAGGCATCAGGGAGAGCAGCGCAAGCAGCTCGAGGCGCGTCGCCGCGGTGCGGGTATTGACTCGGGCGAAGGAGCGAAAGCCCGGGGGGGACCGAGACGAGAGCGCGAGCAACCGCTGGACCGACGGCTCTTCCTGCTCATCGATTGCCGAGAAGAGGCTGCGTACTGTGGGGATGTTCTCGCCCTGGTGCTCACCAGAAGCTGCGCCCCGCCAGACCCAACGGGCGAGCAAGTCGAGGCTGCGCGGCTTGGGGCTCGGGTGCTTGTCGAAGAACGCGGTCAGGACAGCGAGCGGAAGTCGGTAGGGCAGCAACGCTTCATTGGGGATGCCCACGTCCGCCATCAAGAATGCGAGCGCTCGGCGCAGCGCGTCCGCGGTCCGCGGGATATCCGCAGCCGACGCGTTATCGGTGACGTGCGCGTTGGTAAAGTCGCCTCCCGCAACCTGAATGACGATTTTAAGGAGCCAATCCGGGTCGAGCTTGCCGAAGCCCATTTCCACCGGGACCGTCGCCAATTCGCGAATGGTGGAAGGCCGCTCGGCCGTCAATGCGCCCTGGAGCGCATCGAAGGTCTCGTTCGCCCTGAGCCTGACGCCGGCGTCATTGGTGCGCTGAAAGATGACGCGCAGGGTTTCGTCTCTTTCGGCGGCGACGATGACCGCGGGGATTTCGTACTCGCGGATGTCACGGGCCAAAGAGCTCGCACGGGCCTTCATCTCGGGGGTGAGCGCGTCCGCACGGGAGGCAATCCAGGCGACGAGGTCCGTTGCGTCGACCAGCCTGTCAGCGGGCAGCCACTCGGGTTTCCATGCTTCCTTGGCGCCCGGATTGAGCCACTCGCCAGAGCTCAAGTCGTAGGCCCAGGTGAACATGTCGCGGGTGCCGGGATCACGGTCCGGGGAGCCGCGTCGCCAGAAAACGCCTGCGAGCGTGGTGAGGCGCTGGCGGCCGTCGATGACCCAGAGGGCATCTGCCGACTGCTTCACTGGAAAGGCATGGGGCCCGAGTTGCAGAGTGCCGGCGGGCGCGGGCTCTGGCCTCTTCCAAAGCAGCAGCGTGCCGATGGGGAAGCCCTTCTCGAGACTGTCGAGCAGCTCGCGGATGTTGTTCGTCTTCCACTTGAACAGGCGCTGCCACTCGGGAACGCGCAGCTCCCCGCGCTGAGCCATCTCCACCAGTTCCTGCACGGAGTATTGCCGAGCCTTCGGCCTCTCGCTGGTTCTGACTTCCATGAGCTCATCTTGTGGGGAACGGGGATAAATCGCCAGCCATTCCCCCGGGTTAGCCTGCGCCCGTGGGGACGCTGGCTCCGCGAGCGCCAGAGCGGATTCCTCCCGTCACGGGCACCGGCCATGGCAGCCAGAAAGAACGAGCGCCGTCCCCAGCGGGGAACGGCGCTCCAGGTCGCGGCCGCCTTCCGGCGGGCCGGGCGACAGGCACGAGCCTGTCGAGTCACGTCTTCAGAGCTGCGGTTGGTCTGTCGTCGTGCTCGCTGGCTCCTCCTTTCGCTACTGCACGTTCACCTTGATGCTGCGCGGCTTGCTCTCCTCGCGCTTGGGCAGGTGGACCATCAGCAGGCCGTTCTTGGCCTCGGCCTTCACCTTCTCGGTGTCCACGATGGGCGGCAAGGTGAACGAGCGCGAGAAGGTCCCGTAGGTGCGCTCGATGCGCCGGTAATTGTCCTTCTTCTCCTCGCGCTCGAGCTTGCGCTCGCCGCGCAGGGTCAGGACGTTGTTCTCGATGCGCAGGTCTACGTCCTTGGCCTCGATGCCCGGCACCTCGACGGTGATGGTCACCCCCTCGGCGTCCTCGTAGATGTCCACCGGCGGGTAGAAGCCGGCGCCGAGCTCCTCTTCGGCCGGTCGCGTCAGCCGCCAGCGGAACATGCGGTCGTCGAACATGCGGTTCAGCTCATCGTGCAAGCGCGAAAGATCCTTCTCCCAGCGAGTGATCGCCATGGCAGTACCTCCACGAGTCTGGTTCGAGTTGTCCAGTGGCCTCGGGGTTTCTTTTCATCCCCGGCCGTCCTTGACGCTCAGAAACGTAGACAGGGAAAAGGCGCTGTCAAATGGGTCCGAACTCGCGACGACGCGCGAAGCTGGAGGCGGGTGCGGTGACGCGAGACAGATCGCGTTTCGGCTGCTTCCCGTTGCTCGGCCGCCCGGTGAGGCCTCTGAACGGCTGAGCTTGGTCTTCGGAGCTCTTTGCCTTCGCAGCGACTCCTACCTCCAAACCCACTCCCCCACGGCGCGCGGGTCGACTTCGCTCGGCCTCTCGACTCCACTGACCGGGGGCATCTCGACCTCGCTTGACCTCCTCGACGCCGCTCTCGACTCGACTCCCGATTCCCGATTCCCGCCTCTCGACTGTCGGGCGAACGTGCTCTGCAAGCGCTGCAGGTGGCGGGTCGCTGGAGCGCTGTCGATCGTGAAGGCGAGAGGTCTCGCAGTCGGCGGTCGTGTCAGCGGGCACCGGGCAGGCCAAAGACGCAGGGAGGATCAGGTGCGCCCCGAGGCGCAGACTCCGGCCTTCGAGGCGCGCGGGCTCACCAAGATCTATCGGATGGGCGAGGTGGAGGTGCCGGCGCTGCGGGGGGTCGATCTGTCGCTCTACGACGGCGAGTTCGTGGTGCTGCTCGGGCCTTCGGGTAGCGGCAAGTCGACCCTGCTCAACATCTTGGGCGGCCTCGACACGCCGACCGCGGGGCGGGTGCGCTTTCGCGACCACGACCTCGTCGCCGCCGGCGACCGCGAGCTGACGCGCTATCGGCGCGAGCACGTCGGCTTCGTCTTCCAGTTCTACAACCTGGTCCCGAGCCTGACGGCCCGCGAGAACGTCGAGCTCGGCGCGGAGATCTCCGAGCGGCCGATCGGCTCGGAGCAGGCCCTGGCGATGGTCGGGCTGGCCGAGCGCATGGATCACTTCCCTTCCCAGCTCTCGGGCGGCGAGCAGCAGCGGGTCGCCATCGCCCGCGCGGTGGCGAAGAACCCGGACGTGCTGCTGTGCGACGAGCCGACCGGCGCGCTCGACGTGACGACGGGCAAGGTCGTGCTCCAGGTCCTGCACCGGGTCAACGCGGAGCTGGGCACGACGGTGGTCATCATCACGCACAACGCGGCCATCGCTGGGATGGCCGACCGGGTCCTGGTGATGCACGACGGGCGCATCGCCCGCGAGACGCGCAACGCGGTCAAGGTCCCTCCCGAGGAGATCGAGTGGTGAGGCCGCTCACCCGCATGCTGCTGCGCGATCTGTGGCAGGCGAAAGGCCAGGCCTTCGCCATCGGGCTGCTCGTCGCCATCGCCTCGGCGGCCTACCTCGGCTCGACCTGGACCTACCAGTCGCTGCTCGAGACGCAGCGCGCCTACTACGAGCGCTACCGCTTCCCGGACGTCTTCGCCTCGCTGCGGCGCGCGCCCCAGACGCTGGTCGAGAGGGTGCGCGCCATCCCCGGCGTCGCGCAGGCCGAGACCCGGGTCGTCGCCTCGGCCAGCCTGGAGCTGCCGGGCTTCGACGAGCCGGCGACCGCGACGGTGGTCTCGGTGCCCGCCGGCGCGCAGCCGGACCTGAATCGCCTGCACCTGCGCACCGGGCGCCTGCCCACGGCCGACGACGAGGCGCTGGTGAGCGAGGGCTTCGCCGAGGTGCACCGGCTCGTCCCCGGCGACGAGCTGGGGATGGTGATCAGCGGCAATCGGGAGACGGTGCGGGTGGTCGGCATCGCGCTCTCGCCGGAGTTCACCTACGCCATCCGCCCCGGCGACTTGATGCCCGACGACGCGCACTTCGGGGTCTTCTGGATGACCCGCGACGGCCTCGAGGCGGCCTTCGACATGGAGGGCGCCTTCAACGACCTGTCGGTGCGCCTGTCGCCGGGCGCGGTCGAGGAGGAGGTCATCGCGGCCGTCGACCAGTTGCTCGAGCCCTACGGCGGGATCGACGCCTACGGGCGCGACCGCCAGGTCTCGCACCGCTTCTTGTCCGAGGAGATCAAGCAGCTCCGCTCCACCGCCATCGCGGTGCCGAGCATCTTCCTCGGAGTCGCGGCCTTCCTGCTGAGCGTGGTGCTCTCGAGGCTTATCGCCACGCAGCGCCAGCAGATAGGCACGCTCAAGGCCCTCGGCCGCAGCAACCTCGAGATCGGCTGGCACTACGCGAGCTTCGTCGGCCTCATCGTGCTCGCGGGTTTGATGGGCGGCGTCGGGCTCGGCTTTCTGATGGGCTCGGCGTTCACGCGCATCTACGTGCAGTACTACCGCTTCCCCTTCCTCGTGCTCGAGACCGGGCTCGGGGCGCTCTTCGTCGCCGCGCTGCTCGCCTTCGGGGCCGCAGCCCTCGGCGTCGGCGGCTCGGTGCGCCGCGCGGTGAAGCTCGCGCCCGCCGAGGCGATGCGCCCCGAGCCGCCGGCGAGCTTCAAGCCCACGACGCTCGAGCGGGTCGGGCTCGGGCGGCTCGTCTCGGTGCCGGGCCGGATGGTGCTGCGCAGCCTCGAGCGCAGGCCGCTGCGCTCGGCGCTCACCGTGCTCGGCATCGCCGCGGGCGTCGCGGTGGTCGTCGCCGGCAGCTACTCGGGCCACGCGCTGGTCTTCCTCGTCGAGTTCCAGTTCGGCCTGGTCCAGCGCGAGGACCTCGCGGTCAGCTTCGTCGACCCCGAGCCCATCGGCGCGCTCTACGAGATCGAGGCGCTGCCCGGGGTCCATCAGGCCGAGCCGTATCGGGCGGTGGCGACGGTGCTGCGCTCGGACCAACGGACCTACCGCACGCCGCTCACCGGCATGGCGCCGCGCGCGAGCCTGCGGCGCGTGGTCAGTGACGACGGCCAGGTGGTGACGCTGCCGCCCGAGGGCGTGATCCTCAGCCGGCAGCTCGCCCGCATCCTTAAGGTCCGGCCCGGAGACACTCTGGTGGTCGAGGTGCTCGAGGGGCGCCGCCCGACGCGCACGGTGCGGGTGAGCGGCCTGGTCGACGATCTGGTCGGGGTCTCGGCCTACATGCGGCTCGACGCGCTCAACGCGCTGCTCGAGGAGGGCAGGGGGATCTCCGGCGCGTGGCTGGAAGTCGATCCGGCCGCCGAGCAGCAGCTCTTCGAGCGGCTGCGTGAGCGTCCGGGCGTGGCCGGAGTGACGCTGCGCTCGGCGGCGCTCGAGTCGTTCCAGCGCACGATGGAGGAGAGCCTGGGGGTCTTCAACGCGGTCCTCAACCTGCTCGCGGCGATCATCGCCGCCGGGGTGGTCTACAACGCGGCGCGGGTGGCGCTCGCCGAACGCGAGCGCGAGCTCGCCACGCTGCGGGTCATCGGCTACACGCGCCCGGAGGTCTTTCGCATCGTGGTCGAGGAGCTGGCGGTGCAGGTGCTGCTCGCCATCCCCATCGGATTCGTCGTCGGGCGCGCGTTCGCCCTCGCGCTATCGGCGGCGCTCACCTCGGATCTCTTCCGGCTGCCGGCCGTGCTCGACCGGGCGAGCTATGTCTCCGCAGCGCTCGTCGTCCTCGCCTCGGCCGCGGCGGTCGCGGGCATCGTCTGGCGCTGGATGACACGGCTCGAGCTGGTGTCGGTGTTGAAGACCCGTGAGTGAGCGATGAAGCGCCGCCGCAAGATCATCCTCGCCCTGGTCGCCCTCGGGCTGGTGGTGCTGCTCGTCTTCGCGCTGCTGCCGCGCGCGGTGCCGGTCGAGCTGACGCGGGTGGGACGCGGGCGCTTCGAGGTCGTGGTCGAGGCCGACGGAGAGGCGCGGGTGCGCGCCCGGCACTCGGTGCTCGCGCCGGTCTCCGGAGAGCTGCGGCGCATCGCGCTCGATCCCGGCGACTCGGTGAAGAAGGGCGAGGCG
>ENA-UOOH01004262-UOOH01004262.1-fermentation-metagenome-genome-assembly--contig:-NODE-4262-length-9982-cov-5.026393_pt1 | contig 9982 bp, 7 predicted proteins | sample MGYA00245778_ERZ724025 | MGnify/ENA primary metagenome ERZ724025 (study PRJEB28704, sample SAMN03018313) | fermentation metagenome | biome: anthropogenic terrestrial biome; feature: soil; material... | reverse complement strand
GGGCACGCCCAACAGCATCTATCTCATCAATAAACACAATACAGGGTGACTTCTCCTTGGCCTGACGGAACAGGTCGCGAACGCGAGACGCCCCTACGCCAACAAACATTTCCACAAAGTCGGAACCGGATATGGAAAAAAAAGGAACGTTTGCTTCACCGGCAACAGCCTTTGCCAGGAGTGTCTTTCCTGTTCCAGGAGGACCTACCAGCAAGGCTCCTTTCGGAATCTTTCCACCCAGGCTGGTGTAATTGCCCGGACGTTTGAGGAACTCAACAATCTCCTGGACCTCCTCTTTTGCTTCAGATAGTCCGGCCACATCTTTAAAAGTGACTTTCGGACCGGCGTCCTTATCGAAAAGTTGTGCTTTGGATTTTCCCACACTGAAGATACCACCGCCTCCCCCTCCGGGACCACCTTGCATGCGTCGCATCATCCATACCCAGAAGACGATGATCAGCAGAAACGGTGCAAAGGTAAGCAACATACCCCAAATCTCCGAGGTAGTATCGAAACGGACTTTTATGTCGTACCCCTTTTCTTTCTTGACGGTATCAAGGAACTCCGAGGTTCCCTGTGTGGTGGGAATATTTACCTGTATAAACGGATTGGCGCCAAACTTGCCTGCCTCATCCCCAAAGACATAATTCACAGACTCGGAACGCACTTTGGCCTCGGCAATGTCTTTGTTGCTGTAAACAACGATACTCTCGATCCGGTTATCGGTTACGTATTCCTGAAAGTCAGACCAATCTACCTTTTTTATGGTTTTGTTTTGCCCGAAAAATAACATGCCGATAAGTCCCATTGACAAAATGGCGTATATCCAGTAAACATTAAAGGGCTGGTTGGGATTTGTATTTCCCAGCCCTCCGGGACGAACCGGCTTTTTTGATTTGTTGTTATCTTGATGATTTGGGTTGTTATTTTCCATTAACTTCTCCTGTGAAATTTTTGATGAATATATGTAACACTTCAGACGAAAATAAGTTTTAATCCAGTGCCGGAACTTGCTCCAATGAAGCGTCTTCCCACAGATGGTCGAGGTTGTAATAGTGCCGCAATTCGGGCACGAAAATATGCACAATAACCGTGCCGTAATCCATACCGATCCATTCGGCACGTTGTTTCCCCTGGACCCTGATGGGGTTTTCCCGGGTATTCTTTTTCACCACCTCTTCTACTGACTCTGCCAATGCTGAAACCTGGGTGGGTGTATTTCCTTCACAAATGACGAAATAGTCGCAAATTGCTCCCGGAATTCCTTTCAATTGAATTTGAGTGATGTTTTTCCCTTTCTTCTCCTGTATCCCTTCAATGATGCTTTGCACTAAGTTGTTGTTTTCTTTCATTCGCTGTTTTAATGAGTTACGTGTGCAAAGATAGTTGCTTTTTTATAAACAGCTTATCTTTCATACACAAAGATTGTGGCAAAAAGAATGCCAAAAAAAAAATCAAAAAAACAAACTCGCCAAAAGCGTGAATCCCAGTCCGCAAAACGCGATAATGGTTTCCATTACTGTCCAGCTTTGAAGCGTTTGTTTTTCGTTCATCCCCAAGTACTTCCCCACCAACCAGAATCCGCTGTCGTTGACATGCGAGAGCAACGTCGCCCCCGATGCGATGGAGATCACGACCAGCGCCCGCTGCGGATCATTTAACCCAAACTCCGCGATGATCGGAGAAATTATGCTGGCAGCAGTGATCATGGCTACCGTGGCAGATCCTTGTGTGACCCGAACCAACGCCGAAAGAATCCAGGCCAGCAAGATAGGCGGCAATGCAGAATTTGCCATGGACTCCGCCATCATTTGTCCGATACCGCTGTCAATCAACACTTGCTTCAAAACACCGCCAGCGCCGGTTATCAGAATAATGATTCCGGCAGGGCCGAGCGCCTTGGTGCTTAATTCAAGCACCTTTTGCTTGTCTATGCCCCTGCGGAGACACAAAAAGTAAGTAGCGATCAGCGTGGCAATGATTAATGCGGAAAACGGGTGGCCGATAAATTCCAGTATATCTGTAAAAACGGACCTGGGGACAACCTCTTTGGAGACAGCCACTGCTGTCACTGTGTTCAACAGAATCAACAGCAACGGAATAGAGATAATCAGGGCAATCGACCGGAACGACGGATAGCTTTCCGGATCGAATTGCGGTGGAACATCACCGGATGAATAAGGCGATTCCAGGTAAATCTTTTTAGAGATATACTTCCCGAAGATTGGTCCCGCAATTACCGCAGTGGGGATACCCAGAATAAATCCCATAAAAATAACCCAGCCCAACGGTACGCTGATGATATCTGCCACCGCAATAGGCCCGGGCGTTGGAGGGATAAAACTATGCGTTACCGCCAGTCCCGCTAGAAGCGGGATGGCGTAATACAACAACGAAAGTTTGGTATCGCGTGACAATGCGTACACGATGGGAACCAGAATAATAAAAGCAACATCCAGAAAAATGGGAATAGCCACTATGAAACCGGTTGTTACCATCGCCCAGGGAGCCCGTTCCTTACCAAACTTTTTCACCAGGTAATGCGCTAAGGATTCTGCTCCTCCCGAGCTTTCCAGCATTTGTCCGAAGATAGCTCCCAGCCCGACAACGGTAGCCACAAAGCCGAGCGTTCCCGCCATTCCTTCCTGAATGGACTTGGTGATGCTGCTGAGCGGCATCCCGGTAAGCACCCCCACGTATATGGAAGTGATCAACAAAGCAATAAATGCACTGACCTTGAGCTTCAAAACCAGGAATAGCAGTATCGCTACTGCGGAGACGACGATAAAAGTTAAAAAGAGTGTTGACATATTTACCGGTATGGAAGATTTCTGGTTTCAGGCCGTTTAAAGAGCGTGTTCATGGCAAATCCGAATGGAATTCAATGCCGATTCGGGTGTACACTTAACGGGTTGAATCCCTTGTAAAACGCAATCAGCGAAATAATAGAGTTCATTCGAAAAACCCTCATTCGCATCTCCTCCTGAAACCAATATGGTCTTGGTATCCGTGGTTACTTTTATGTTGTGAGGGTCTTGCGATGAAAAGAACACACTGGCATCTTCGAACCGGGCACTGAACCCGGCGTGAAACGGATAGCCGGCATGAAACGTGTTTCCTCCGTCAATCTTGACTACAACGTCCGAGTTATTGTAGCTCCACAACGCACTCACGTAGTCGTGATTACTTAATTTTCCCGGCAAGCACCGGGCTTCTATCCGGTCGGGAACACCGCAAACCCATTGAGCAAAATCGATGTCGTGGATAACCAAATCGAAGAGAGCGCCCCCCGAAGATCCAAACTCTTTTTGTCTCTCTTTCCATTGTCCCCAGATCGGTACGCCCGAGAAACGCGACAGGGTAAGAAATTCCAGGCGACCGTATTCATCCGAGTCTATCCACTTTTTTAACGTCTCGTAAGCCGGCATAAAACGAACCACATGTCCAACCATCAACACCTTGTTCTTGGAACGGGCAAGCCTGATCAGTTTCTCCCCTTCTTCGATATCGATGCAAAAAGGTTTTTCAATAAAAACGTTCGCTCCGGCCAGAAGCGCCATTTCGGCCATCTCATAATGCAACGCCGTGTGGACTGCAATAATACAGGCATCCGGCTGCTCTTCCTTCAGGCATTCGGCAAAATCGGAATAAATGTTCACGTCCGAAAGGTCTTTTGGATCGACGTTCCCAGTGGAAAAATTGCCGGTCTGTTCGGTAAGCTTTGTGAGGATATTCCCGGGGACTTTGTCAACTATGGCTTTCAAATGAAGACGCGGATTCTTCAAAATATTCAACGTGTGGGTCATTCCCATGAACCCAAAACCTACAACAACTGTATTCATAAACTATTTATTAATGTTATTTTTATGGCAAAGAGTGAAATCCGGCCCCTCTCACCTTCATTTTCAAGGTATATACCGAAGTTCGGGCAGTGATAAACAGTATGTCTCGTTTTTTCCCTCCAAAACAGACATTTGACGGGCTTTCTGGAACTTCAATCTCCCGGATAAGTTCACCTTCGGGGGAGTATACCCAAACCTTTCCCATGGTCAGGTAAACATTTCCCCGGTTATCAAGGGTCATGCCGTCAGAACCGTTGGGTGCAAAGAACGTCTTGTTGGCCAAAGTTCCATCGGGCTGGACGTCGTACTTCCATATCTTCCGGTCGTTTATATCGGCTACATACAACGTTTTTCCGTCGGGTGTGCCGATTAATCCGTTGGGTTGTTTATAATCGTCGATGACCCGGGTTATTTCTCCCTCCGGACTCAAGTAGTAGACTCCCCGTACATCCTGAACTTCGGTATGTCCCTCTCCCCAGTAATTCCGGTGATAATAAGGATCGGTGAAATAGATGCCCCCTTGGGGGGTAATCCACAGATCGTTGGGACCGTTCAACTGCTTACCGCCGTATTTTTCATGAACGACCTCCATTTTCTTATCGCTGCCAAACCGTACGATCTGATTGTGTAAATCGGCACAGGCTACCAATTGACCGTCGTCACCCACATACATCCCGTTGGATCTTCCGGTCTCCTCAGCCCACAGAGAAACGCCTTTACCCTCTTCCCAAAGATAAATACGATCGTTCGGCTGATCGGTGAAGTAGACTTTACCCTCTGCCGAAACGGCCGGGCCCTCGGTAAAGGCATAACCGGTCCCCACTTGTTCGATTTTCGCATTGTTGGAGATAATGCTCTTTTTCTGACCGAAGACGGCACTGCAAAACAATAAAAAAAATAATCCGGTAAATATTTTCATCTGCTCATGATTTATATTTTTTAGACGTCACACATTTGTTCCTAACTCTTTGCTCCCCCGCTATGGCGGGATTTTTACAACGTCCTACGGTGCCTACGGCCGTTTGTACCCCTGACGATACGGTCTTGCCAGCAATTTCGATGCCGCAACATTATTCGAAATTGTATTTTTTGAAGCATCCCATTTCACCTCACTACCCGTTTCGTACGAAATCGTTGCTAGCTGAACGGCGGTAGTGGATTGAAATGCATCTTCGATCTTGCAACTCAACAAATTCTTGTTTCCCATTTTCACTGCCTGAATAAACTCCGCCAAATGTCTTTCCTGCATATCGGGCGTAGGAATATTCATTTCCTGATGTTGCCTGTTTTGTCCTAAAGACATCAGTAAAAGCTTGTTATCGGATGCGAAAAGCGTGGCTTTTTCTCCGTAGAAAAATACGCCGTTGTTGTATTGCGGATTCAGATCACCCGGACCCCACAACCGGTGCTGCCAGATAACGGGACAACCGGTGAAATTCATGGTAGCTGTAAGCGTATCGGGGGTAGTTATTCTTCCTTTGAGAATTTCGAGGCTGCCTGTAGCGTAAATCGATTCCGGTACTTCAAAATCCATAATGGTGCGAATAATGTCGATGTGATGAATACCCCAGTCCACCAGGTGCCCGTTCCCGTATTCCTTTTCGAGTCTCCACGCCATATGTCCTATGGATGGCTTGTAAGGCAGTTTCGGAGCGGGGCCACACCAGGTATCCCAATCCAATGACGCCGGGGGCGATTGTACGGTCGTATCGGCATCGCCGGGACGATAATGAATTTGAGCGCCGACTTGATAGATTTTTCCGGTTGTTCCATCGTTTATTAACTCTTTTGCTTTTTTGAATGCCTCGCTCTGTCGGCGCTGGAAACCGATTTGCACGATGTTTCCCGCTTTCTGCGCGGCTTTCATCATGGCTTTTCCCTCTTCCACGTCGTAAGCCAGCGGCTTTTCGCAATAGATGGGCAATCCTTTTTCGCAGGCAGCGATGAACTGAAGGGCATGCCATTGCGGCGGTGTCCCAATCAGCACGGCTTCCAATCCGCTCATGTTCAACAAGTCGCGATAATCTTTGAATCCTTTCGGCCTGCTTCCTTGCAGGGTTTCGATTTCTGCGGCGCTGTTTTTCAGGTGCTCCGAATCGACATCGCAAACAGCAATAACCTCTACTCCACCGGCTTTCAACGCGGCTTTAGTTATCACCATCCCGTACCATCCGCTACCGATCAGCCCGATTTTTAACTTCGGGGTTTGGGCAAACAGCGGCATATGGAATCCGGATACAACAGCAGCCGTTCCCAGTGATGTTCTTTTGATGAAAGTTCTTCTGTCCATGTTATTGAGTTTTATGACAACTACTGCTTTCCTAATCTATCTTTTCAAATGAAGAATAAAACGTCAGCAGATTATTCGCCTGTTGCAAATATAGTTATATTGCACAGAAATACAACCATCGCCCCGATTTTAATTGAAATCAAAAACTCATTTCTTCTTTCGAATGACGGGAAAAAAGCAAATTAAACAGGAATATTGCAACTGGAAAACTATTCGAACAAAAAAATGTTATATGTTTATATGTGAAGAGAAGCCGACTGTTAAAAGCCAAAAGGTGGCCAGGGTCTGTTGACCGGTAGTGGGCGTCTGAAAATCACAACATAAAAATTTAAAGAATCAAAGAATCTATGAAAAATCTTGAAACTTCTTTCATGGGAATAAAACTGGACAATCCGGTTATCTTAGGTGCCAGTAATATGTCGTCTCACCTCGACCAGTTGAAAAGGGCGGAAGAGCAAGGTGTTGGAGCAGTGATCTACAAAACGTTGTTCGAAGAGCAGGTACAACTGGAGAATCTGCAATTGGACGAGAGGTTAAGCCAGTACGAACATATTCACGCTGAAATGACCACTACTCATCCCGATGTGAATTTTTCCGATATCGATTATCATTTGTCAAGACTTCGTAAAGCAAAAGAAAGTTTATCCGTACCGGTATTTGCCAGTCTTAATGCCGTGAATAGGGAATCCTGGATAAGTTATGCCAAAATGATTGAACAAACCGGCGTTGACGGGATTGAAGTGAACCTGTACCAGACGCCGGTCGATTTTGACAGGAGCGGAGAAAGTGTTGAAAACAATCAGATAAGTATCGTTGAGGAGATAAAGAAAGCCCTATCCATCCCCATAAGCGTGAAGCTGAGTTCGGATTATACGAACATCCTTCATTTTGTGAAAAGACTGGACGAGGCAAAGGTAGATTCCTTAGTTCTTTTCAATGCATTTTTTCAACCCGATATTGACATACAAAAAGAAAAGCATAAAAAAGTTTTTAACCTTTCCCAAAAAGGCGATTATAAAAAAACACTGAGGTACACCGGAATGCTGTACGGCAACATCAAGGCCGATATTTGCAGCAGCCGGGGTGTTTTCACCGGAGAAGATGTGGTAAAGCTGATCCTGTCGGGAGCAACAACAGTACAGGTTGTCAGCTCCGTATACAAACATGGCGTAGAAAGGATCGCAGCCATAAACAAAAGCATAGCGGAGTGGATGCAACAGAAAGGCTACAACAGCCTCGATGGGTTCAGGGGCAAACTGGCCAATATCAACTTAGACAAAAACGAACATTCACTGGTTTACAAAAGAGCACAGTATGTTGATTTGATGCTGACGTCGGAAACAATTTTTGGAAACTTTCAATAATCCTCCTGTATTCATACAACAAAACCCACTAAGCAACATGGCTTTAGTGGGTTTTGTTTATATCCGGCGTAACAAGACGTAAACGCAGATTAGAGTGTCTGCAGTTTCAGGTTTCTCCAGAGCACTTTGATACCGCCGCCATCATGGATTTGCAGAGCAATGCGGCCCTGCGCATTCCCGATTTTTTCGTCGGTCAGATCCACCATTTCCTCACCGTTGAGATAGGTTTTCACGTTATCTCCATTTACAACAATGCGTAGAGTGTTCCAATCACCCACTTTCAGAATCTCCTCTTTTTCGTCGGGTATCTGTACGAGCCAGCCTCTTCCGTAAGACTCATAAATGCCCCCGGTATCGTTTCCTTTGGGAGCAACCTCAACCTGCCAGCCGTTCACAATAGCGCCCGGCTCGATAAATGAACGAATGAAAACCCCCGAATTACCATCTGCCTCCTGCTTGAAATCAACAGACAGGTCAAAATTATCGTAATATTCGCGCGTTGCCAGGTAGCCGTATTGTTTATCGGGACCGCTTTCACAAACCAACAATCCGTCCTGAACATACCATTTTTCGGTTCCGTAGGCTTCCCATCCGGCCAGATCAACTCCGTTGAAAAGAGTAACTTCTTTGGTTTTTCGGGGAAGCTCTTTGATTTTCACGTTGCGGAACCAGGCTGCAGATCCGTGGTCCTGCAAGCAGATAACACCTTTGCGAGCCAGGCCGTATTCGGGAGCATTTTCCCATTTACCGCTGTTTTTACGCGCAAACCAATCTTCTGTCCATGCTTCAAATTCGACAACTTTCTCACCGTTCAGCCAATGTTCAACGTGTCCGTTATCGAAAACGATCTTCGATGTGTTCCATTTTCCGGCCGGCTTAATCATGAGTTTCGCCGTATCGGGGACATACATGGCGTAATCGGCTGCGGTTTTCTGCCATTCTTCCAACGGCTCGGGAAAACCCAGGTTGTCGATTAACTGATATTCCGGTCCCGTAACGTACGGTACTGCAAATTTGGGATGTTCAACCACATGATACAGCACGCCGCTGTTTCCGCCGTCGGCGATTTTCCAATCCCACACCAGTTCAAAGTTTTCATACAGTTTGCTTGTTACAATGTAACCGTGTTCATCGGCACCCTCGCCTTTTGCCTGAATCATGCCGTTTTCGGCAAACCACGGTGCGGTTAACGAATCGCCGTTGTAATCGCGCCAGCCGTTCAGGGTTTCTCCATCGAAAAGGAGTTGCCAGCCTTCGGCTCTTTCAGCTTCCGTCAACACATTGTGTTTTGCGGAAGGTTCACAAGATGCAAATACCATTGTCATAAACAGTGTTGCGCACAATAAAAAAAAATTTGATTTCATCTTTTTCTGATTTTATAAGTAAACGTTAGAAAAAAAATTGCAATTGTCTTCACCATCGACTACTTTCGGGATACCGGGAGCGATCCGTTTAAGAGCTCGTTATAAACGTTGGGATTGCTGAGGATACGTAACCCTTCCCTGAAAATATCATTTTCGTCGTTAATAATAACAAAATAGGCGGAAGAATCAAACAGGTCACGAGCCATCAACGCCTTAAGCTGCAATTTCAAAAATTGTTCCGATTTTCGGAATTGCTCGTCGTTCCATTCCATTTTTTCTTCTTTTACCATTTCTTTCATCCGGGTTATCATGGATTCGGGAATCCGGTAATCCGACTTGAATTTTTGAACATGGGGATAAGATCTTAACAATCTTGAACGGTTCCTGTCCACTTCGGCAATAGCGAGCTTATTGACTATGCCCCGACCAACAAGGTTGCGGTGCAACTGGGTCACTGCATTCGTGTCGATGGGCACAAAAAAGTCGGGCATGATACCTCCCCCTCCGTAGACAGTACGCTCGTTGACGAGTGTTTTGAACTTCAAGGAATCGGGGAAGCGGATACTGTCGGCGTGTAACATTTCTCCGTGTTGTAAGCGGTTGGAGAAATCGCGGTTGTACTCATCGATATTGCCTTCTTCGTACGGCTTCTGGATGCTTCTTCCTGTAGGTGTGTAATACCGGGCAACGGTCAACCGGATCATCGTTCCGTCGGGAAGCGGAAGTTGACGCTGTACCAAACCTTTTCCGAAAGTCCTGCGTCCCACCACAACACCCCGGTCCCAATCCTGGACGGCTCCAGCCACAATCTCGCTTGCCGATGCCGATCCTTCATCCACCAGGACAACCAGATTTCCCTGTTCGAAACTTCCTGCCGATGTTGTACGTAAATCATACCGCGGCTGGTTTTTCCCTTCGGTATAAACCACCAATTTCCCGGCACCCAGAAATTCATCCACAATGTCCGATGCCGTTTGCAAAATACCGCCGCCGTTTCCGGTCAGGTCGAGGATGAGGTTTTTCATTCCCTTCGTTTTCAACTCTTTTTCTGCTGCGAGAAACTCTTCGGATGAACTGATCCCAAAACGGCTTAAGCGGATGTATCCGGTATGCTGATCCACC
>ENA-UOOH01004261-UOOH01004261.1-fermentation-metagenome-genome-assembly--contig:-NODE-4261-length-9984-cov-2.874912_pt1 | contig 9984 bp, 9 predicted proteins | sample MGYA00245778_ERZ724025 | MGnify/ENA primary metagenome ERZ724025 (study PRJEB28704, sample SAMN03018313) | fermentation metagenome | biome: anthropogenic terrestrial biome; feature: soil; material... | reverse complement strand
GAAGAAGATGTTTTAAGAGGCCCATGGAAAGCTCAAGTTGATGAAGTTTTGGCTCATCCAAGTGATTTCGGGGGCTTAATCAAAATCGAGGAAATAAGAAATCTTAAGAGATCCTTTGACAGAAAAGAAGGAGTTCCCGCTATGCTAATTGCCAAGCTATATGCAGCCTTTCTTGTTCAGAATAATAACCACAACAGGGGGCTTACTTTATGAAACAGAATAACGAGTATCTCGAACAATACGATCAGCAGCTCAAGCAGGAACTCGGTAAGGGAATCTCTGGTTGGTTACGAAAGATAATGGACCGCCGGGCACAGGCAATGGGCCAACGGGATCGTCATGCTTTGTTTTTGAAACGGGTTTTGGAAATGACGGGATTGAGTACAATCAATAAATCAATCAAGGTTCTGGAAATAGGATGTGGTAATGGTTGGGCTATTTCCTATTTTTCCCCGAATATTGAATGCTATGCAATAGATATAGGCAATTTCTATGGAGAAAGCCTTAAAAACAGGGGTGTGAAATTCGTAACCTTAGATGTCAATGAGAACAATCTTCCGTATCAGGATCAGGTCTTTGATTTGGTTATGTTGAATCATGTTATTGAACACATAAGCAATTATGAAAGGTTATTAAAGGAATTACATAGGGTATCATTAAACGGGGGATATGTTTATATTCGCACTCCCGATATTGCCAGGGTTGGATATTTATTTTTCGAGGATTATACCCATATAAAGCCGTATACTATGAACTCTCTTAACAGCATGATGGGGGCGTATGGGTTTAAGCCTATAATAGGTCTATTTTCCGATCACGCTAGAATTAATCTGGATGTAATTACGAATGGAAGGATGAGACCATTAGTCTTTAGCAAGGTGTTGGGCGGCAAAGAAGTAGAGGGGCTGTTCCAAAAAGTATAATAATTCTGGTACTCTATAGATCAAACAACTGCTTGTGAAAGGGGAAGAATTTTGAAGGCTAGAAAAGCTATTCGAGAGGTTTTTATAAGAGGATCTAACCGATTATTCGGTACTGAATTAACACATCGCTCTAAAATTGCTCATGGCCTAATGGAGATTTTTAACAAGACTGAACAACTTTTAAACCCAAATTGGCGGGTACAACAAAAATTTGAGAGAGAGAACCCGAATGTACCTTGGTTTGTGCCAGATAGTATTAAATATATCGAACAGATCATTCAGCCTCATTATGTTGGATGGGAATGGGGAAGTGGGAGATCAAGTATTTGGTTTGCTGAGAGAGTTAAGCAACACTATTGTGTTGAAGGGCGGCGGGCTTGGTATAACCAGATGACCATACAGATCTCGGAACAGAATTTGGAAGATAAGATACATTTACAATTAGCAGAGGTGACTTCTGAATATGAATTTGACCTACAGGAAGTTGAACGTTATGCAGCAACTATTGATGTTATGAATGATGGCAGTTTAGATTATGTAATTGTTGATGGTCATTTTAGATTAGAGTGTTTGAAACATTGTCTTCCCAAAATACGCGGCGGCGGGTATTTAATTATTGACAACTCTGATTTGCATACTTTAAGGGCATTTTATGCTAATCTCGAGTTTGCAGAAAAAAGGGTGTTTTCTAATGGGCTGTGGGAAACTACCATAATTACTGCCCTACCTGATGGTTTTTAGTCTTAAGCACATTATTAATAGTGGGGGAGAGCAGTATGGATTACTGGCGAGTAAAATATTTGATTCCGGCAATTAATTCTCGGGAAAATATAGCATTAATTGGTATTGGGGACGCAAGCAAATACTTGCAGTATAGTCCAGAGCAGATGATGAAAATGTGGGATCCGTACATTATTAGCAGGAAATGTTCGGACTATTGCATATATGACATTGATGAGAAAGTAATTAAACTGGCTAATCAACATGGTATTAATGCAGCTTATTGTGATATTACCAAAAGTACTTTAGGTAGACAATTCAAATATATATTTGCCAGTGATGTAATAGAACACGTACATAATCCGGTCGCATTTCTGAGTAATATTACTCAATCCTTAGAACCACAAGGCCTTTTGGTTATAACAACCCCGAATAGTGTATACTGGCGGAACTGTATTATAGATTCCTACCAGGAGTTTCCTGAGCACTTATTTTGCTTTAATCAGAAACATCTTAAAAATCTGGCCTCAACTATTGGGTTGGAAGTTGTAGAACTAACATCTTTTCAAACCACTGAAGGATTAGATACTTGGCGCAAAAAAATAATACAACCCTTTCATAAACTCATGGTAAAGTTAGGCAGAGGTAACTCTTTAGTTATGGCCGCACGGAAAAATCAAATTTAATAAATGGTGGTTGGAGTGAAACATGTGGATGTACTAATTCAAAAAGCAGATAAATTCTTTAAAAACCCACCCAATGCGGGTTATGCCCAAATCAATATTGAAGAAAACCAAATCCTGGATAAGTTAAGGGCAGGTCTGCAAAGTGGCAATAAAACTGCAGAACGTTCATTAAAGTTAATTGAAGGTAATGGATTAAAAGTTATTGAAATTGGTTGTTCTTGGGGACCGCTGGTGTTTGGTGCAGCTGCTTCTGATCGGGTAGCATCTGTTGTTGGTATTGAAATTGAGAAAGATGCTATTGAATTATGTAATCAGATATTAGCATCGGGTCTTATAAATATAGATATTAAAAACAAAATAAGTTTAGTTAAGAGTCCTGCAGAATCATTACCTTTTGATAATGAATCTTTTGATCTGGTTATTTGTCATACAGTTATTGAACACGTAATGGATGTAACCCAAGCCATTCGTGAAATGTGCAGGGTACTCAAGCCCAATGGAGTGATTCATCTTGAAGCACCTAACTATATTTGGCCGTATGAACCACATCTTAAGATTTTTATGCTGCCTATGGGGCCTAAATGGCTGGCCAGATTGATTACCAGGAGCACCGGTAAGAATCCCGGGCTTATTGATCAGATTCAATTTGTTAACCCGTTTATAATTGAAGGAGTACTTAATAATATTGGTGTCCAGTGGACTAATCTTTATTTAGATAAAATTAGGGCGATTTTATTAGATGCAGAGTATCAAAGAATAGTTGGGTACAAAGGCTTTATACCGATTATAAGATTTTTAAGAACAATCAAGCTAAACAATTTGCTTGTTTTAATTGCCAAAACAATTGGTTTTTATCCGTCTATAGAATATAAAATCACAAAGTGAAGGTGATAGAGCATTGAATATACTTACTATCCAGCTTGGACACAACGCGACCGTACTGCTTATGCAGGACGGTGAAATTAAGAGTGTAGTCAGCCAAGAAAGATTCGATAATATTAAAAATTCTTCAGCATTTCCCCGAGATGCTATCAATTGGGTTTTAGCTACAAATAATCTAAACTCCACAGATATAAATAATGTGGGTATTTGCAGTCTGACTGTGTTTCCTCAATTCTTTTCATCCGGTACAGAAGGAGGAACAGGTGATAGTAGGTTACGTCGTGCTTTTATCAAGGCGGAGTATCAAGCTGGTTTGTCTAAACCTATCAGGCTACTAAGAAGATTTAGAAGGACATGGAATGACAGACAATTTAAAAAAGCACATCAGGAGCTTTTGGATACCCTATGGGATAATTGGCATATTCCTCGTGAAAAGGTTGAATTTATTGAACACCATGTATGCCATGCTTACTCACCAGTAGCTTTTTTTTCAACTGAAGACAAAGATTGGTTGATACTTACTATGGATGGTATGGGCGATAAGTATTTTTGTACGGTTAACGTGCTTTCCAAAGGAAAAGTCCAGCGAATCTCGAACACCGGATTTGAGCACTCAATTGGATATGTTTACAGTTTGACCACCAAGTTCCTGGGAATGAAGCCCCAGGAACACGAGTATAAAGTAATGGGACTGGCTGCCTATGCCAAGGAAGGATATTTCACCAGAACCTATGAAAAAGTCTTCAAGAATGTAGCCTGGCTAAAAGATAATTCCCTTGAATTTGATTCCCGGTTCCCCTTGTACAGATTTGAGGAACATTTACGCAAAACAGCAGTAGGTGAACGTTTTGACAATATATCCGGTAGTCTACAGTATTTTACGGAAAATCTAGTCCTGCAATGGGTTCGAGCTGCCATTGATAAAACAGGTATACATAATGTTATGACTAGTGGCGGGGTTTTTATGAATGTCAAACTTAATAAATTAATCCAAGAGTTGCCTGAGGTTGAGGATGTGCGTTTTATGCCGTCCTGTGGGGATGAGAGTAATCCTGTTGGAGCTGCCAGTGTATTATGGGCTAAATATGGAAAAAGTCCTGCTACACTTCCAGAAAACCTTTATTGGGGACATCGTTTCACCAATGATGAAATCAGAGATTTTATTAAGGAACGCGAGTTAGATAAAAATTACCATGTAGAATATTGCCCAAATATCGAAGCTAGAGTTGCGAAGTTGCTAAGCGAATTTAAGGTGGTTGCACGGTTTGCGGGACAGGCAGAATGGGGAGCCCGCAGTCTGGGTAACCGAGCTATTCTAGCTAACCCGTCAGACATGAAATCATTTTATACTGTAAATGATCAAATTAAGGCCAGGGATTTTTGGATGCCCTTTGCTCCTTCCATTCTTGACACAGATGTTGATCGCTATCTCATTAATCCTAAAAAATATGATGCTACTTATATGATAACAGCTTTTGATACTAAACCACCAGCCCACGAAGATCTTCGCGCTGCTATGCATCAGGGGGATCATACAGTTAGACCGCAGATTGTCACAGAGAAAGCTAACCCGAAATATTACCGATTAATACAGGATTTTAAAAATATTACAGGGATAGGAGGAATCCTCAATACAAGCTTAAATCTTCATGGTTATCCGCTCGCATCTACCCTGGATCAAGCCCTGTTTACCTTTGAAAATTCAGGATTGGAACATCTGGCACTTGAGGATTATTTGCTGAGCAAATGATTAAAAAAGTAAGGGAAAACATAAAAAATAACCCTGACTATTTCATAACCATTGTTTCAGGTTACCTGCTTATGGGTTTTAATATGGTAATTCAAGTTTTCCTGGTACCATTTTATCTTAAATATCTGGGGTCTTATGAATTCGGGATATTAATGGTAATGCTATCATTCATTAACTATGCTGCCTTTGGTGTTGGCTGGATGTCCGGAGGTGCATTGAGGGTTTTAGGTGAATACGCTGCTCAGCAAAACAATGAAGGGTTTATCCGAGGAGTGATGTTATCCCGAACCGTATATGTTGGGTATGCAGTTGTAATTGGTCTACTAATGGTAGGTATTGGCCTTGTCGTTACTGGACATTTTGTACATATTCCGGATAAGCATTTGCAAGTAGTACGATGGAGTTTGGTAGGTGCCGCTTTTTATTTCATAGTGTTGTATGACTTTTCAGTTGACCGATTGGTACTCACCTCTGTTAAAAGGCAGGCAATCGGTAATATTTTGCAGTTGCTAAGCTTAGTGGTCTTTGCAGTGGGTATATTTTTTGCATTGCGCAGTGGGGGAGGGTTGTATTGGGTATTTATATCTTTGCTTATAGGCAACCTGCTTGGTAAACTGGTTTGTGTTATATATATGAAATCACAGGCTATACCTAACGGGTGGTATTTGCCTGGTAGAGAAGACCTGCCCTTGCTAAAGCGTTTATTAGGGCCGATGGGATTAGGATTTTTTATATACGGATTTCTGTTACTTACTTTGCAGGCAGATACAATGATTATAGGTTGGGTAGGCGGAGCTGAAATGGCTGCTCAGTTTGTGCTAATATGGAAAATTCCTGAGGTATTGATTCAACTAATCTGGCGTATACCTGAAGCAATGTCCCCTTATTTAGTTCACCTTGATGCCAGAAAAGAAAGGGGCAAATTAGCGTACATTTATAGACGTGGATTGCGTTGGATATCGCTGATTTCAATGATTATCGGTTTGATATATGCTTGTTTCGGGTATAAATTGGTGTGTTTATGGGTTGGAATTGCTAATGCTCCAACCGAAGTGTGGGGCTACGTGCTGGGAGGAATATGTATATTCTGGCTGGGTACTGCCCGTCTGCCCTCGGTTTTTGCTCTGGCTACGGTTAATCTTTCATCACTTAATCGAGTTGCTGCAGTTGAGTTGGTAATTAAAATAATTATTATATTAGCATTTGTTTCAAAGCTGGGCTATCTGGCACCCATTGTAGGAACCAACCTAGCGCATTTGGGAGGAATACATATTGCTTACAGGAGGCTTTTTTCGCGATTTTCGTCTAAAGATACTGACTATGTTTAAAAGTCCAATAACGCAGATTATTATTAGCAGTTTTTTTATATTTCCGTTAATAAATACTAGTACTGGTCAATCCATATATATGTTTAGCCTGCCGGTGTGGAAAGTTATGGCTCTTATATGGGGTTTTTATTCAATAGGGTTATTTTCGTATTATTTCCATCGTTTTCTCAAAAATATTAGCCGCTGGGAAATAGGGTTATGGGTCTTTATGGTTCTAATGCTCTTGTTAGCTCCAGGGGAGGACTACGTTATAGTCCCGGCTAAACACTGGTTCTTTTCGTTCCTTTTTGTCGTATATATACGTTTATTAGTAACTTCTGAACCAGGCGAATTGAAAGATACTATTTGGTGGACTCTATTTGCCTGGAGTACATTTTTATTAACCTTGTTTATATACGTTTTATATATGGGCAACTATCCTGGAAGCATTCAACATCAGATATTTCTTACCGGATACCTGGGCTTTATTGCAGGTATGAGATTGTTATTATTTTTTAAGCAGGAAAAAGTTCAGGATAATTTTAGAAAATTGGATTGGGCAATTTTATCTATTGTTATAATAAATATTATGGTCAATATTGGGGTAAACAAGACTCGTTCGGTTCTCCCTTTTAGTCTGGTTTTAGTTTTAATTGCTCTGGCGTGGCTATTTGAGCCTGGACTAAAGTCCCGAATTTTTGGCCGCAGATGGATAGTCTGGACTCTGTTAGCTCTATTGCTATCGATGACCCCCATACTTCATCTTAGTGGAATGCTTGGCAATACCATATATGATATTACCGGGCCTATTTTTCATAAAATTCGTACTATTGAATCTCCCAACGGCCGTGAAGTTGCCTTTAGAGAATATACTTCTTACTTGATTGATAACTGGCAATGGGTTAAAAAAGAAGAACCAAATGGTGGGGAAACGAAAGAAACTGAACAACCGGTTATAGTTCAAGTAGCCCAGGATAATAGCTCGCGTACGGCAGAAGTTATTCAACAACACAAAGAGGATTTGAAGAACCTTTTACCCTATCTGCAAGAAAAGAAAAAGTGGGCTTTTTTTGGAGAACCACGGATACCTAAAACTCGACCAGATAATCTGGCCATAACGTCTCCGCATAACCTGTGGCTTGATGCTACTGTACGTGCTGGGTTATTATACACAGCATTAATAATGATTTCATTCGTAGTGATATTAATAATGGTAAGCAAGCGACTCTCTTCAAAGCTCTCATGGCCGGTAAGCTTGGCGCTATGGCTTTTACTGGTCAGTTGGGGTATTGCTGTTCAACTTGATGATGAACACTGGTTGTACCATATTCCTTTTCTTACCTTTATTTTCATGGGGATTGTTGCTTCATATTTAGAATTACGGAAAAGAGAAGACACAGTATTACAGGTTCTGGAGGATTAATAGTGTTATTAACGGTTATTATTCCAGCCTATAATGCTTCCAAAAACATCGAAAATGCTTTGCGGTCGATTTGGGCAATTGATCTAATGAACTATCCAGAATGGTCCATAGAGGTTATAGTTGTAAACGATGGAAGCGAAGATGGGTTGGAGTTACAAAAAGTAATTAGTCGATTTGAACAGATTAAACTGATAGAACATCAGACTAACCTGGGGATGTGTGCAGCCAGGAACACGGGAATTAGTGCTTCTCATGGAGACTATGTTACCCTTTTGGATGCCGATGACGAATATATAGAAGAATGGTATAAACAGTTTTTAAGGATTATTGAGGAATGGCCTAGTAATGTCAATGTTATATTAACACCTTGCCTAAATGATTTTGGGGAGTTGACCTGTCAGGTACCGGGATACAAAGGATATTTAACTGCTGAAGATATTATTAATGAACGTTATTCAGGCGAATACAATCCAATTTTTAGGGGCGATTATATTCGTGCGGTAAAATATGTTGATTTGGGTACACATAAGTCCTGTGGTCTTTACTCTTACCTAAAAATGGCTCGCCAGCATCCGTTTTGGATTACTGATAGGGTACAAAGGATTTATCACACTGGTAATTCCCAGTCGGTTACCAGCAGTTGGACGAATCCATCTAAGGCAAAAGAGACTTACATTTGCTTTGACGAGGTCTTAAAGGAATATCAGGACTATATTAAATCTGTATCACTTCGATCTTGCCAGCGCATGAAATATAAACGCTATATTTATTGTATGTTGGCTGGTTATGGACGTAACTTTCGGCAATGTTTCCGTGATTTTTCTATTTATGCATTTATTCCTTGGATAGCAACCTGTATTCTGTTAATTATAGGTCCCGGCCTTACTTCATGGATATTGTTACAAGCAAAAAAAATCGGAATTCTAAGAAAATATGGATAGATTTTTGGAGGTCTTTAAATGAGCATAGAGGGAAAACATAATGGTCAAGGACTTCAAAAGAATCACGACGGATCATTTGAAGAAAGGCGGTTTTCTTTCGGGAAAAACTGGAAGAATTACGCGTGCACTATATCTAAAAAAGACGTAACCATTGCTGAGCAATCATTACAAAAGGCTTTAGAAGGATGGAATACAAATACCAGGACTTTCCTGGATATAGGGTGTGGAAGCGGGCTGTTTTCTTTAGCTGCCAGGAGACTGGGATTCAAGAAAGCATTATCATTCGATTATGACCAGGATAGCGTTGAAGTGACTACCCAACTTAAGAATCATTGGTCAGCAAATGATGACAATTGGGTTGTAACCCACGGGTCAATATTAGATCTGGATTATATGAACCGCATAGGAAAATTTTCCATGGTTTATTCATGGGGTGTTTTACATCATACCGGAGACATGTGGGCTGCCCTGATAAACGCAATTAATGCAGTTGAGCCCGAAGGTAGACTATATATTGCTATCTACAACGACCAGGGATTTATTTCTCGTTACTGGCATTTTATTAAACAACTCTATGTTGGTAGTTCTGGATTTGGTAAAAAGATAATGATAGCTATTTACACGGTATATTTTGCTCTATTAGGTTTTGTAGCTGATGTGGTTCGTTTACGTAATCCATTAAGAAGATACGTGACAGCCGATCACCGCGGAATGAAATTTTTCTACGATGTAGTGGATTGGATTGGTGGCTATCCTTTTGAGGTCGCAAAACCTGAGGAGATAGAGGATTTTGTTAAGAAACGGGGTTTTACACTACTCTGGTCCAAGACAGTAGGCAGGCGTTTAGGATGCAATGAATATATTTTTGAGAGACATGATTAAGGGAGGATATTTGCTTCATGTGGGACACAACAAAAGGGCATCTCCACGAGGTGTTCACCGGTTATTTAAGACCCCGGCATACACGGTTCAGCAAACTACTCCAAAATCTACTAGATAATAATCTTATAGTATCTGATAATAAATGGCGGCATAACCGTATTAGAGTTGCTTTAAACTGCCGTTTATATGGTTATCGTGGAGTTAACTTACCCGATTATGGTAGACCGTATTTGATTCATCAGGCTTTAAACCTGGGTAATACACCCTATATGATGGAATTTGATATGCCCTTGGCCGTCCATAATTATAATGTTAAGTATCACCGGAAAGCTTTTCATAGAGCACGGAATCTAATGGAAAGAGAGAATTTGCGGACATTATTAGTTTTTTCAGAATGGTCGCGCCGGTCGTTTGAAATGCATTACGGCCAAGAAATCGGGGCAAAATGCAGGGTGGTATATCCTTTGGCT
>ENA-UOOH01004259-UOOH01004259.1-fermentation-metagenome-genome-assembly--contig:-NODE-4259-length-9985-cov-30.015710_pt1 | contig 9985 bp, 13 predicted proteins | sample MGYA00245778_ERZ724025 | MGnify/ENA primary metagenome ERZ724025 (study PRJEB28704, sample SAMN03018313) | fermentation metagenome | biome: anthropogenic terrestrial biome; feature: soil; material... | reverse complement strand
ACCATCTCCCAGACCCACTCGTAATGTATATATCCTGTATCTCGTTCATGCTGAATAGAGTTCAACTGCCAAGCTATATCAGATTCGTTCAATTTTTCCTGAATCTGCTCCACAACCGGATCAAACTCATCCTTCGTAAAGTAATCAATTGTACCCTGAATAACTTGTGTGGTTTTCTTCCCGTCAGCATGACCGGATGCACCCTCTCCATCCTCTGCCCAAACGATGTAGTTACCCGCTTCGTTGGCAGCATTAAAATGATGAACAGGTACACCAATTGTTTGAAGTAAATCCTGCAAATCATGTAATGTCATAGCTAGCATCCAACCTTTCTAAAGACAAATCCATTACAGGAGGATATACGTCCTCTGGATATTGTACCTGCAATATTTTATACTGTTTCCCATCAATCGGTATAACTACATCCTGTGTTGATACGCTGTTAAGTTTGGGCATCCGTAGCAGTCTGCCAATCTTCGCGTTAGTCTGCTTTGCTGCCCAGAATCTTGACATGCCAACTGTGCGTTCTTTATATCTGACATTTGCAGCCTTTATTGTTAATGCTTCTTTGGGCATTCCCCCAGGAGAAGCAATGTTTTCCACAGAGTAGATACTGGCTACACCGTCATTAAACGTCTGCGTTTTCTGCGGCATAAGATTTCACCTCCTGAGATATCTGCAATGTCAGGAGTTCGGGCAGATAATTTGTCTGGAATTCATTTAGTGCGTTTGACCTAGCATACCGGCAGTAGTCAAACAGCAGTTCACGCGGTTTATCCTCTACAGTGTAGTCCATCTCAGCGCCGGCAACTCCATCGATGTACTTAATTCCACGGGCAATGATGCCAAAAAGCTTATTGTCGCCTGCGGGGTCATGCCATGTGATGTCAAGGTAGTTTTTGACGGCAACCAGAAGGATCTCATCGGTGTACTTTGCTTTAAATTCATCTTCATCAAGCTCCGCAATGTACGCCTGTTCACAATAATCAAAGAGCATATCACGAGGCCTGCCGGTTTCCGAATATGTCAACTTCATCCCCGACACACCGTCGATAAACTCAATGCCGCCATTGATTATTCCGGTCAGGATAGCGTCCTCTTCATCACCTTCAACATTCAAGTATGTTTTTATGTCATCTAACAAACCTTCCGGCAGCATCTAATCACCTACTTTTTCTTTGTAGATTTCTTCGTTGTGGTTTTCTTTGTTGTGGGTTTTTGGGGTGCTGGTTTTTTGGGTTCCTCTGGTTTACTGATCGCCTTAACAAAAGGAGCGGCTGAGGTTAATTCCTCAAACCGCTCGTTGGTTACTTCTATTTCCTGTCCTTTCTGATAGACAACCTTTTTATACTTGTCCTTGAAAGGCATTATAACTTTAACTCTCATATTGCACCACCTTAGGTAATCGGCGTGTAGGTAATTACGAGAACATATGCTTCCTGCTCAACGGAATCAACGGTGGAAGTAATGGTGATTACGTTAGCACCAGCAGCCAGCGTCAGTGCGTATGCGTCATTGGCAGCGGTAACGACATTGGCGCCATTCTTAACCACGATTACAGCGTTCTGGTCGTTAGCGGTTACGGTCAAAGATGCTACGTTGTTATCACCTGCGACCTCCTCGTCAGCGATTGCAGCAGAGTAGGCGTGGATATTTTCATTGAATACGCCAAAGTTTACAGGAGCGGTCAGCTCATCCGTCAAGGTCATAGCAGACAAACGAGCATCGACATAATCAGCGACTCTAACAATCGGAGCAGCCGGACGGATGGCGGTAATATCCACAACCTTAAACGAGGTACTGTCTAATGGCTTTCCGTCACCGTAGAGCTTTGTCAAATAATACCGATCATCCTCAATGAATTTGTAATGGTCGGAATACTCTATCTTACCGCCCTTGCTGGTGCCAAGTCCGAAGAAGTACCTTTTACCGATACCGATGACGGCTTTGTTGGCAGGAACATAAACGGACTGGATGATATTGGTCGGATGCGGGAAGCGATTCGCCCACGTGCCATCAGGCAGACGATACATCACGGCAGGCATAACTTTTGTGTAGTAATCCACCGGGTTACAAATAAACAGCACTTCTCCGACGTTGCGCTGTAAACCGTTCGGGCTAACCGCCAGAGATGCAAGAATGCCACCGTATGTTTCAGGTGTGATTTCATTCAACGGTACTGCTACAAGATCGGGGTAACCGTTCTGCGCATGGAATACGCCGTTCGGGTCTTTGGTCATGCCGACCGGTTCATTGACGCCAGTTCCGATGATGATAGCCTTTTCAAGCCCGTTGGCGATAGCCTCTGCAAGGATGGTCCTTACATATCGGTCAATCCACACAGGGCCAATTTCCAACATTGCCTTGCAGATCGGGATAAAGGCCGAAAGCTTGTTCTGTGCAAGTTTGATCACAGCAGTCCCTGCGGTCAGCTGTTTAGCAATATCGTCACACAACTTCTGCCAGGTCGCAAGATGTTGCCCGTCCTGCGTAGAAACAAGAATCTCCGTCAGAATACCGGTGTTTTGGAAGTTGATTGCCGACAGAAGCGGGTGTGCTTCGGTGACGTCCTCGAATACCGCATCTATGACGGTTGTTGGAAGTGTTTCATCAATCAAAGTCAATGCTTGCTGTGGATTACTTGACTTCATTGCCTCAATAACTTGTTCGTAATATTTAGTTTCCTGGGAAGTAAGAACCCTTGTTCCTCTTCCTGCCAGTATCGTATTGTCTGCGGACTGTACAAGTCCTTTCGCTTCTGCCAAGACCGCCTCCTGAAGAATGTTTGTATATTCTTCAAAAGCTGAAGCGAAGGCTTCTTCATCATTGTCTTTCATTGCCTGGTTCATCTTGTTTGCAATGTCAGCCTTCTGCTGCTGAAGGGTGTCAAGATTTTTCATTGCAAAGTGCTGCAAATTTACTTTGATTCGGTTTTTCATATTATCATTCCTTTCTGCCAATTATGGCGTTAAAAAAATTGATTGTTTTATTTTCCTTTGGTGATTCTGGTTCGCCTTGTTTTTTTATCTCTGCAGTAATCCGTTCATACAGTTTTCCCGCAAGTGCATCGACGTCAATTTCGGTCGATTCTAAAACCGGAGCCAGTGTTTGTTCTGTCTGCCTTTGGCTAACCAAGGCAAATAAGGATTTCCTTGCGCTGGCGGCTGCTTTTTCTGTAGCCGCTTCTCCAATTATAGATGTAGCAAATCCTTTTTCAAGGGCATCATTTGGAAGCACCCATGTTTCAGCGTCAAGTATTTCTTTCAGTTCGTCTTCGGTAATGTTTACACAACTCTTGTAAGCCTCTATGGATGCCTGGGTAATTACATCCAGATCATCCGCATCCTTTCTGAGCTGTGCTGCGTTTCCAGCCGTGTACATCCATGCATTGTGAATCATCAGCAAAGACGAATTATTCATGATCCGCTCATCCCCAGCCATAAAGATAACGGACGCTATGCTACAAGCAAAACCATCACAGTAAGTCCTTACTTTTGCTTTGTGGTTCCGAAGCATATTGTAGATGGCCAAACCTTCCGCAACTTCTCCGCCATATGAATTGATGTGGACATTGATTGTTTCAACCTTGGTGTCGAGTTCATTCAGTTCCTTCGATAAGGTATAGCTGGATACATCGCTGTCTAACCATTCCCAAGAGGTTATATCACCAAAGATGTATATGTCCGCTTCATTACCATTCGTTTCAAGTGCATAGTATTTATTCAATCTGTCTCACCTCCTTTTAAGGCCTTCAATGCTTCTTCAAAAGGCATATAGTTTCGAGTTATAAAGTGTTCATTGGCCCAATCTTCTTCAATAACCGGTTCACCAACTAACTCACGGATGTCATTCACACAAAACGCTCCGGAAGAAATCAATTTGTCTATCGCTGTGGATACACTCAACAGATCAACGTGCTTCATGGTCTTGGTGTCAATTTTCAAGTATGTTCCCTGGCTAAACCCTGCATATCCATTCCGTTTGCGGTTGATTTCTTCTTGTATCATATCCACAAGAGAATCGATGCAAAACGTAAGCAACTGGTCTACAGCTTTTGATGTGTCCTGAACATCTCCTCGAAGCAAGGCCGGGGGAATGCCAAAAGCTCTGGCAGTGAAGTCTGATATATCATCAACCAGTGCCTTTATATCGCGGGTGCTCTCCGATGAATACGTCTTTTTTTCGAGCTCTTTCCACTCTTGCCCTCTACCTAAAGGCAGGGCTGCGCTGTCGCCATCCAACCACTTTTTAATTTTTTCGTTAATTAGCTTGTCAAAAGCATCCCTTTCAGGTGTCCCGGCAACCGGCAAGGTGTCATACTGAAATATCCCTTTTGTTCCTCGGCTTTTTTGGTACGCTTTCATGCTGTATGTAATTAGCTTCGAGTAGCTATTATACAGCCCGTCAACTACCTTTTTCGTGTCACTCTCTGTCAGATTGAAATATAAAACCTCTGACTGAGCGAAACTCCGGTCAAATGTAAAATCACCTACCTGCACCTGGGTAAATACATCTTCATACAGCGCATATGGCTTTCGATTAAAGTTGTCCGCTACAAGCAACTGCCCGCTTTGGTCAATTACAAGGCACTCGTTGTTCCGATACAATTTTGAAATTAGCTTATGGATGAACACGCTTGAGTTTTGGTTTTTGTTTGGCTCCAAGTTCCAAAGGTAATACTCGCGTCCCTTTTCTTCCTTGCCCTTCGTGAATGTCTTAAACTCACATTTGCTGACGGCATTTGCAACCAAGTTTACAGCGGACAAAAAAGCCAACTCTCGGATGTATATATCTCCGACAAGATCCTCGTACTCCTCAAACAAGTCCCCGTTATAACTTACAGAGACCGGGCCGCCAAATCTATCTACCAGCCAACTTATTAAGCCCAAATTATCACCCTCTTTCTATTATGTGATCACGGGCAAGTCGTCATATGCGCTTTGCCCGGTGCCAAGTTCGTCCTCAACTACCATACTTGCGACTAAAGCAATAAATGGGTCTGTTTTTCTGCTCTTTGCCTCGATTTTTGCAAAGTAAAAGTTTCCGGTGTCCGTTCCCTCTTTTTTGCCAGACCGGACACGCTTTGTGTTGTTCGTTGCCCACCGTAACGCCGGGTTGTCGCCCCATACAAAAAACTGCTTATTAAAGCAGCTTTCAATCACGGGCTCAACCTTCATAATGTCGCGTGGCCTGACAAGATATACATTTTTCCGCTCTTTTGGGTCGAACCCTATTTTCTCAAGGGCGTCTTTCAATAACGCATACCGGTAATTATCAAGAGCAATTATCTTGAGATTATATTTCTGTGCTGTCTCTGAGATGTAATCCGTCAGCAGTTCCGGTGATATCTCCACATCGTCAACCGGTACGCATGTATCCCATATTCGCCACGGAGCCTTTATCCTTGACAGTTCCGGGTTTTGAGTGCAAATCCAGTACCTGCCGAAATCATAACGCAAGTCACCTTTTCGGAAATGGAAGTTGACTGCCGCCCAATCTCGCAACGACGCATAGTCAATGCCTACAGTACAATCCCATCCAGTCAGATCCGGCAGCGGCCTATTTGTTGCCTTGATATTATCCCACTCGGTTACCTGCAACTCCCTGTTTTCCTTCGGCCAGTTCATACGCTTGGTATAAAACTCTTCCTCTATAGCTGGTTTATATTTCATTTCTATAAATTGCTGCTCCATCTCAAGTCTAAGTGTTGCCAAATACTTTAATGATGGATTAGCCTTGTGCCACATATTAGGATCTTTGGCTTCTTCCTCTGCATCAATTCTATATATTAGTGGAAGCCATCTTAAATCTTTGATTATACCTTTTAGGATATCTCTAGTTATTGCCAACATATCATCTAGGACACCTTCACGAACATTTCCTTGAGTAGTAATGTAAAATGTCCTAGCGTGTTTTCGTTTACCAAATCCGGAGGTAAATACTTTTATTTGATCATAGTTTTCATATTGATGTACCTCATCGAATATTAAGCATCCAGTACGCTTGCTATCCTTCGTTTTAGCATTGCTTGTATTAAACTTAATATAAGATTTTGTAATAAGGTTCACAATTTTTACTAGCGATTTGTAAAAAAATTTCTTCGATTTTGCCCAGGTTCTTTCAAGCACATGATAAATATCTTCAAAGGATGTTTTTGCTTGATCCTCAGCATTTGCAACGATATCAATATTGTATCCTTTAATACCATGATAATGAGTTGTCAGATACCACGCGATAGGGCTTATAAAACCATTCTTACCATTACCCCTACCCTCCATGATAAAGATAGTACTAAACACAACGGTATCATCAGATTTATAAAAGCAGTGGATACATGCCGTTACAAATAGTTCCCAATCAAAAAGAGATATCTCAAAATATCTCTCCATCAGTTCAACTGCTTTATCGATCTTTTTTGTGTCTATAAATACGTCCGGATTATTAAGTTTGCTCTCAACGTAATCCATCGCCAAAAGGATTTCTTTTCCGACGATATTTTTTCCGCTGCGGCAGTCGTCTATATACTGGTCTATGTATGGGTGATAATCTTTTTGTCTACATTTCAATATCTCCATCAGACTCACCATCCGTTCGGGATGGCTTTATGCCCAACTCGTTTAATATTTTTAGCATCTGAGCATTTGTCTTATTGAGTTCAGAGATGGAATCATTTTTCTTATGTCCTTCTTGACCTCCACCATTACACCAATAGACAGACACCCCCCTTAGCTTAATATCTTTGATCAACTTGTTTTTAATTTCCCACAACGACATATAATCATTGACAAGATCTATATAGTATTTTCCGTATACTCCGTTGCGATCCAATTGGTCAAGCAAGTCTTTTTTTATATCTGTTTTTTTTGCCAAATTCCCCACCTCCTTCGTGTGAGTTTTTCAAAGTTTATATCTTGTCTACCCCATGCCGAGTCAAGCCCTTCCGGATTAAAAAGCGATTTATTTCGCCCGGGGGTGCTGCTCATCCAACCAACATCTACCACCTACCATCTTTCTTTCGTCAATGGTTCCTTTTTTTCTTTCTGCCTATATCCATGTCGCTGCTCATGGCAGTCATGGCAAAGCGGAATTAAGTTTTTATACTCTTTATCCTGATATATGTACGTCTTACTCAATGCAAGTCTTGGATGCTTTATTACATATTGTACATGGTGAACATGGTTTGCTTTTTTATAAAATCCTCTACTTTTACAATCTTGGCATTCGTTCTTATGTTCCCGCAAAGTTTCTTTACGTAGGTTCAACCACGCACTGCTTGTATAAAAGGCATGCAGATTGTCTTCATCAATTAATTTTTGAACCCAACATCCAACTTCATCCTGATTTTTTATGTTCATATCTTTTCCTCTCGCTTTTTAAACGCAAATGTATAATTATACATAATGTTAAAACGCTTTAATGCGTTATGTTTTGTCAATCTGTTTATCAATTCTATCTCGATTATTCGCTTAAAAATGTATAAATATCCAGTTACTCATATCTTATCTTCTGTTTAACTCATAGACAGCGCTACAAGCATTGACTTTTAGCTATCTTACAGTTTTCAAAAGTATTAGTTTATCATAGTTGCGTTATGAGTAATTAATATCAAAATATTTTAAAGTTCTTAATGCTCTTATTAATATTTTCTTGTTCATATCCTATGTATCTTAACGTCATTTCTGGAGTTGCATGATTGAATATTTTTTGTAGCATGACTACATCTTTGTATTGCATGTAGTGATGATACCCAAATGTTTTTCTGAGCGTATGTGTTCCAAGGTCTGGAATACAAAAATAATTACCGATATCTTTCATAATCTGATATGCCCGTTCTCTTGTTAGAGCTTTATTATCGCCTTCTCTACTTTTAATTAGGTATTCGCTTAGAAACTTATCTTCACAATAAAATTTTAATTCTTTTTTCAAAATCGGGTTAATTGCATAAATTTTTTGTTTACCTGTCTTCTTCTCTCTAATGTTAATACTATTTTTATTTTTAACATCAGTTACTCGAAGTTTTAAGATATCTGATATTCTAAGCCCAGAATAAATTCCTGTGTAGAACATAATAAAATTCCTTACATTTTTTTCTTTCAAATATGTGCAAATATTTTTGACCATTTCCGGATCTCTAATTGGTTCTACATAATTCACTTAAATTCACCACCTCAGGTATGAAGATCTTTCCATGAAAAAACCGCCCTCGGTTTCCCTGGACGGTTCATTATGTTTTATATAATTCTAACATCTTAATAGTATCACAAAGCATAATGATTGAAAAGTATAGAAATAGTATAGTTTTAGTATGATTTTAGTATGGTTTATTATAATCTATTCCAATTATCTCATTTTTTATTATACTTTGTTGTAGAGTGCATTATTAGTTTTCTTTTTCCGAGAGCATAACCCATTTCCATATGAGCACCTTTGCTGTCTGTCCAATTGGGAAGAAAACATATAGCGTCACAAATATCAATCATTGCTCTATTGACATGATGATACTCTGTTTCTTCAAATCCCATTGGCATAAATGACGGGTTGAGAACCGTATGCCCTTGCATTATTAATTCATCCTCTGCTTCTTTGAATTCTTTTTTATAATTTTCATTTCCTGTTATCTTACCTGCTATATATATTTTCATTTTTTAATTCCTTTCGACTAAATTACTTTGCAGCATTTTCATGATATCAGGATCGTAGTCTCCATCTTCATAATCTACGTGATTACTTAATACTGATAGCCATGTTGCCATTTCTTGTATGCTCATAGTTTTAAATTTCTCAAATAAGGTATTTTTCTTTATCTCTTTGAGACTCATGCAAACATGGCCCCCTGGAAGAAAAGATGAATCTTTTAGTATGTAAGTTACTTCATGCTTCAAATCCTCAGACCCTGTATAACCGGTTAGCGGATCATATTCCTGCTGTATTAAGATATCACCAACCTCATATTTCCCCTCAGGTCTATCGTCCTTTCGTATCTCAAAAAGTTTAATTCCAGCTTTTGAAGCTCTATAATATTCTGGCCAGATTTTTAGATAAATCACTTTCATTTTCTTTCCTCCCACATAGGCTATTTGGGTATTCTTGAATAAATTCTTTTCCCATTAAGTCTTTAAGTGAATCTTTCATGAAAACGGGCACATCCGCATGTCGACAAGCTGAAACAATGTTTTCTATCCATTCACGTTTTGGGATAATCTTGTCTTTGCGGTTGCCTGTTTCGGCGCCGACAATAACCCAGTTGTAATAATCGCCTATTGTCACTATTTTGGGATATCCTTTGTATAAGAGGTCATATTTCACTAAATCAAACTCACCGTGTATAGGCTCAATGCTTAAGAACTTGTTTGTTTTCCTTGTGGTTTCCTGTAATAAATCCCATGCTCTTTGGTGGTCTGCATTACACGTTACAGATGTTCCAATCCACCAATTTTTGTTATTAAAATACTGATGGAATGGGTATTTTAATCCCTTTGGATTCTTTGTAAGAAATAAATATTTATGTTGAGCTGCATCTTCACATGCTCGGAATACTTCTTCTATCCAATCCCCCGGTACCCAATCACCAAACAGGTCAGCCATGCTGCATACGAATATTTTTGATGGCTTTTTGACTTGTTGCGGTTCGTTTAATCTGTATCTATGAAATGTAGGCTCAAACCCAAAAGGATATGGAGCTACTCGATACCAATCATCTTTTGTTTGTGTATAGTGTGGTTCGTCTATTACATACGGTGACTTAAATGCATCGTCTCTATGCTTTGCGATAAACATACCCATTTCTTTGCCGTACCCACCACCTTCGAACCTTTTTGCTATTCGTCTAGCATAGCAATATTCGCACCCATGAAGACATCCAGTCACCGGATTCCAAGTATAATCACACCATTCAATATTAGTTTTATTCACAGATTAATCACTCCTTAAATTTAATCCACGGCGGGCAGCCTAATACCCGCCGTGTTCATAGTGTTGTAGTGTG
>ENA-UOOH01004257-UOOH01004257.1-fermentation-metagenome-genome-assembly--contig:-NODE-4257-length-9993-cov-3.722681_pt1 | contig 9993 bp, 7 predicted proteins | sample MGYA00245778_ERZ724025 | MGnify/ENA primary metagenome ERZ724025 (study PRJEB28704, sample SAMN03018313) | fermentation metagenome | biome: anthropogenic terrestrial biome; feature: soil; material... | reverse complement strand
GTGTTTGAGGCGGAGGTGCGGCAGGCTCTCGAAGCCGACCAGAACGGGCTCGAGGCGCGGCACATCGAGGGCCTGCTCCAGACCGCGCTCACCCTGCTCGACCCGCAGCGCACCGCCGCGGTCGTCGAGCGCATCGCGGCCAGGCCCGGCGCCTTCTTCGCCGCCGGCGAGATCGAGAAGGGAACCCGCTTCCTGAGCGGCCTCAAGGCCTGGGCGACCCTTGAGCCCGGCGCCGACGAGAAGGCCGAGATCGTCGCGGCGGTCCTCGAGCGCACGAGCGCCCCGGCCGTGCTGCCTCGCGCCGCTCGAGGGCTGCGGCGGGCGCTCGCAGGCCGAGCAGCTCATCGCGCTGCTCAACCTCCTGCCCGCCGAGGCGACCGCGACGCTGGGGATCGCCGTCGCCCGCAAGGACCGCCCGGTGCCGCGGCTGCTCGAGTACTTCCGCGAGCGGCTCGCCGAAGACCTCGCCGAGCTCAAGGAGCGCCTCGGCAAGCTCGAGCCGCAGCAGGCCGCGGGGCTGCTCGACGCGGCGGTCGCCGCGCGCTCGCAGGCGGTCGTCCAGCTCGGACCGCTGCTCGTCGAGCACGAGTCGCCCTCGGCCCGCGAAGCGGTGGCGCGCGCCTGCGCCATTCTCAAGGGCGAGGGCGCGCAGACCCTGCTCAAGCGGCTGCTCGCGGACGAAGAGGCTTGCGTGCGCCAGGCCGCGGTGCGGGCGATCCGCACCCACCCCGAGGCGGCCGGGTTGGGGCCGCTGCTCGAGCAGGCGCTCACCGGAGTGCGCTGCTTCGAGTGGCCCTTCGAGGAGAAGCGGGCCACGACCCGCGCCTATGCCGAGATCCTCGGCGAGCAGGCCAAGCCGACCCTGCGCCAGCTCGCCGAACGCACCAACCCCTACCGGCGCCGCTCGCTGTCCGAGCTGCGGGCCGCCGCCGCGCTCGCTCTGGCCGGGCTGCGCGACCCGGCCGACGAGAAGCTCGCCCTGGCGCTCGCCAAGGACAGCGACCGGCGCGTGGTGGCCGACGCGGCCAAGGTGCTGCTCCAGGAGATCAAGGGGCCGGCCTCCGAGCCCGCCGCGCTCGCCAAGCGCGTCGAGCGGAGCTTCGCGCGCTTCGACTCCGGCGACGACGAGGCGCCCGAAGGTGCCGAGACGGCGGTTCGCGAGCTGTCGCCGCACGCAGTGAAGGCGATGCGCATCGACGACCTGCTCGCCGCGCCCGGCGACCCGGTGCAGACCTTGGGGGCCGCGCTCGCCCGCTCGTTCTCGCAGGCCCTCGAGCTGGCCCGCACCGGCCGGATCTCCACCGAGGGCTTCACCATCGCCGTCAGCCGCGCGGCCAACCTCATCGCCGCGCTCTCGAAGAGCTTCGGCGACGCGCCGGTCTCGCTGCAGACCTTCGGCGACCACTTCTTCGTCAGCGGCCAGCGGCTGCGCCTGCCGTACGAGACCTTCCGCGAGCTGGCGCCCCTGCGCGAGACGCTCGCCAAGCTGCGGGTGGGCGAGGTGCTCTTCGCCGAGGCCGCCTCCAAGAGCGACCTCATCGAAGCGCTCTACGCGCTGGTGACCGCGATGAAAGCCGAGCGCGAGGCCTGGAAGTCACTCGAGCGGGTCTTTGCGCGGGTGCGCCTGCGCGAGCTGTCGCTCATCACCGAGAGCTGGGGGCGCCAGTCGGAGGTGGCCGTGGACGTCCGGGCGAACGCGGCGCGCCTGCTCGGCATGCTCTATCTGTGGCTCGACGACGCCGCCCACCTGCCCGACGGCCACGACCTGCTGCCGGTGCGCTCCGAGCGCCTGGTGCGCGAGCTGACCGACGCGCCCGACGAGCACGACGCGCTGCTCGAAGGGCTGCTCGGCCCCAAGGCGAGCGGCGCCGACGCGGCGCTCTACGCGGCGCACTGCGTGCTGCTCGCCTCGGCGTTCGCGCGCTGGCTCGGGTGCCGGCGCGACCAGATAGCCTCCCTGGTGCGCTGCGCGATGCACCGCCAGCTCGGGCTGCTGTCGCTGCCCCGGCCGCTGCTCGAGGACCTGGGCGCCGAGAACGCGAGCGAGGCCTCGGAGGTGCTGCGCGCGCCGCTCTACAGCGCCGCGCGGGTCGCCGCGGCCGAGACCTCGGGCCAGGAGCTGCTGCTGCCGGCGGTGAGCGCCTTCGAGAGCCTCGCGCCGGTCCACGCCACCGGCGCCCGCGGCCAGCGCTATCTGCGGGTCCAGCCCGCGCTGATGTGCTCGCGCATCCTGGCGATAGCCGAGCGCTACGTCTTTTTGACGACGAGCTTCCCGCGCCGACCCGCGCTGGGCGCCGACGAAGCGCTGGCGCGCATGCTGCTCGATCCCGAGCTCGAGCCGCGCCTGGTGCAAGCCTTCGCGAACGGCGCGGCCATCATCCCCGCCGGCGCCCGGGTGCGCCTGTCCGACGGCAGCGAAGCCATCGTCGTCTCCGCGCCGCTGCACCTGACGCCGACCGATCCGCTCGTGCTCAAGATCGCCCTCGACAGCTACGGCCAGCCGGCGGCCGACGCGTTGCTCGGCGCGCCGACGCTCGTCATCACCGGCGAAGAGGAGCTGGCGCCCGAGGTGACCGGGGTCGTCGAGGCCGCGGACGATTCGGCCGAATGGCGCGAGCTGGTGACCTTGCTGCTCTAGCCTCTCCACGGTCGCTCGGCGGGTCCGCTCACCGCGAGGTCAAGCAACTCTGTCTCGGAGGGCAAGAGTCAAAGCCCCGCTCACCCCGGCCCGAGCGCAGTCGAGAGCCCGAGCGAGGCCGACGGCCCGCTCCGCTCGAGCGGCTCAGTCCATCGCCTTCAACCGTTCGACGAGCACCTCGAACCCCGCGGGCTTGAGGAACATCTCATCAACCCCGGGCCTGCTGTGCGCGGACAGGTCCTCTCCGGACAAGATGGCGGCGTAGCGGATGGCAGGCCACCTGCCGCGCCAGCGGGCGACGAGCGTCGTGCCCAGCGGGTGCTCGCGACCGAGGTGATAGTCGCTCACGAGGTGGGTTACCGCCTGACTCGCCAGCACCGCTTCGGCTTCGGCTTCGCAGCCGACGGCGAAGACGGCATCGAAGTGCCCCTTCAAGTGCAGCCCGAAGAGCGCGCCGACGGACGGCTCGTCCTCGATCACCAGAAGTACGCGCGACATGATTCCCCCCTCTCGTTCGCACTCCCCACCCGATCCAGACCACACTGAAAGCATCAGCGCAACCTTCCATTGTTTTCACAATCAACGGCGCGGCACGGAGCCGGGCGGCATCAAGGGGCTGCCCCTCGAAGCGGCGCGGGGCCCCGGCGGCCCACTTCCGACAGCGCGAGCCCCAGGCCCTTGAGGCACCGGTTTGCTTTTCGGCTTCGCCTGGAGTCGAGGAGCGCCGAGCCGGGCAAACGGCGTGGGCCGCTTCGACCCGAGCGAGGTCAAGCCGCTCGACCGGCCCAGGCTGACCGGTCATCGCTCCGAAGGATTTTTCGACACCTCTTCAAGGCAGCCGCTCGATCTCCTTGCGCCCGAAGACCCGCGCGCTAACAGGTGGCGACTCGCGAGGACAGGGGCTCTTCGGCCCGCCAGCGCCATCCCGCGGTTGAGCCGTGGGCCGGTGACGAGCCTCGGGAGTCCTGCTAATTTCCGCCCATGAAGACTCCACAAGTTCACGCCACTTACCCCAAGACCCTCCAATGCAAGGGGGGGCTCAGGGTGCGACTGCGCCCGATGCAGGCAGGCGATCTCGACGCGGTGCGCGCCTTCTTTGCAGCCCTCCCGCGCGCCGACCGGCTCTTCTTGCGTTACGACGTGACCGATGCCACGGCCTTCGAGAGCTGGCTGCCGCAGCTCGACAACCCCAGACAGCTCCGGCTGCTCGCTTTCAGCGGCGCTCGGGTGGTGGGCCACGCCCTGCTCGAGCCGGAGCGGCACAACTGGTCGCCCCACGTCGCCGAGGCGCGCGTGGTCGTCGCCCAAGACCTCAAGCGCCAGTCGCTGGGGACCCTGCTCCTGCGCGAGCTGGTCGACCAGGCGAGCGTACGCAACTACGACAAGCTCTCGACGCACATGATGGATACGCAGGTCGTCGCTCGAAAGATGTGCGAGCGCGCCGGGTTCACGGTCGAGGCCGAGCTGAAGCACCACGTCAAAGACCTCGACGGCAACAAGCACAACCTCATCATCATGTGCTGCAACCTCGACGAGGCTTGGCACAGGATGGAGCTGCTGCTCGAGGACTTCGCGCCCTGGGCAGGCTGAGCCACCCCTCGATGCCGCCCGCGCCGGGCTCGGGCGGCCCGCCACCGAAGCGGTTCGGGCTCGATGTGGGGAGGTGTCGCTTCAGTCCCCTTTGACCTCGAGCCCGCCACCGAAGCGGTTCGGGCTCGATGTGGGGAGGTGTCGCTTCAGTCCCCTTTGACCTCGGCCCGCACTCCGCTCACCCCGTGCGCCCCGCCTCCCGAGGAACGAGGGAGGTGGGGTCGGGTGCTCGACTGCGGCCTCGCAAGCCCGGCCTTCTATCGTGCCGACCGGCCGTCGCTCGAAGGGCCTTTCAGCACCTCTCCCGGGCTCGGCGTCGCGAGAAAGGCCCCGAAGACAACCCGCGGTCGCGTCCCGCCACGTGGCCGACTCGGGGGGGCGAGGGTGGTTTTCCGACACCTCTCGAGGCGAGCTCAAAGCCTCCTCCCCGCGACGAGGCAGTCTCGCGCCCTTTTCGCGTCGGCGGGCCAGGCCACCGTTGGTGCCCGATTCCCTGCCGGCGCAAGGCGGGTACTGGCTGCGCGCCTTGGCGCCCAGAGCGCCGGCTGGCACCGTTTCGTCCGACGCCGCAAGTCGACCTGCGGACGGCCGCGGTCGGGGCGTCGGTCTGACGGCGGGCCTACAGCCCACGCCGAGGACGGGCCGGCCTCCTGGCTTCCGGAGCTCTCTCGATGCACGGGCAGATGGCCTCAGGCCCGCCGACTCGAACGAGACCGCGCTGGACAAGGATGGGCACGGTCGGGCACAGTGACGGCCATCACCTTTTGCCTGGTTTGCCACGCTCGGGGGGCTTCTTGCAGATGCAGAGGAAGTTTTGGCCTTTTCTGACCGCCATCGCCCTGCTGGCGGTCCCGGGCATTGCCCCCGCTGCGGGGCCTGCCTCTCCCGACGCGCTGGCCCCCGAGGATTCGACCACCGGCAAGACAGCGACCCTCCCGGGCGACGCCCAGCAGCAAACCGAGCCTGCGGTCGCCGGCGAGGCGATGGCTGACCGGGAAGAGCCGGCCTCGAGCGACAAGGCCCCTTCGCCCCCGGACGAGGCCGCGGCAGCGCCGCTTGCTCCCGGGTTCGACAGCCTCGCCCTCGTCGAGGCGATGTACGAGTTCGAGGCCCAGCTCGACCAACTCGTCGTCTCCGGGACGAAGACCGCGCAGCGGGTGACGCAGGTGCCGGCGGTGGTCACCGTGATCTCGCACGAGGAGATCCAGGCGCGCGGCTTTACCAGCCTCGCCGAGGTGCTGCGCACGGTCCCCGGCTTCTACGACGTCTACGATTTGACGACGCACAACTTCGGCATCCGCGGGATCAACGGCGGCGCGCGCGCGAGCGGTTCCCTGCTCAAGCTGATGATCGACGGGCAGGCGGTCGCCTACCGCCCGAGCACCGGCAACCTCTTCGGCGAGGAGCTCGTCCCGCTCGAGGCCGTCGAGCGGGTCGAGGTCATCCGCGGGCCGGTCTCCGCGCTCTATGGCGCCAACGCCTTTCTCGGGGTCATCAACGTGATCACGCGCTCGGGCGAGTCGGCCTCCGGCTTCCGGATGACCGGGCGCGGGGGCCTCGTGCGCGGCCACCTGTCGGGCGGCGGCGGGCTGATGCTCGCTGCCTCCAGCGACAAGGGCGAGGTGCTCGTCGCCGGCAGCCTGATGCACCTCGATCGTTCGGGCCTGACGATGCCCGAGACCAGCCCGCTGCTCGCGCGCGGCTGGGAGGGCGACCGCACCTCCTCGACCGATCTGGCGCGGCCCAAGAGCCTCTTCGCCAAGGCCTCCTACGGCACCGCCCGCTCCGGCCGGGCCTCGCTGCTCGCCTCGGTCCAGAGCCTGGATGCCGCCGGCGAGTTCCAGGACTTCGCGCCGCTGACGCACGGCACGCGCATCGGCCTGGTCAACCAGACCTATCGGCTCGCGCTCGACCGAGAGCTCGAGTCGGTGGCCGTGCGGCTGGCCGGAAGCTACTTCCGCTCGAGCCCCTCGAGCGCCGACCGGCTCGACCTGGGCTCTCCGGGAGCGGTGGCGCTGCGCGACGTGGGGACCGACGGGTTCGAGGTGTCGGCCGAGGCGAGGGTGAAGGCCGCCGAGTCGCTCACCCTGACCGCGGGCGCCGACTTCCAGCACGAAGACCACCTGCTGCAGTCCTTCGACACTCTGCTGACCGAGGACGTGTTGCACGGCGGCGCCATCCTGCGGCCCCGCGGCACGATCATCCCCTCGGAGAACAAGGGCAGCCGCAAGAGGTTCGACAACCTCGGAGCCTTCCTCCAGGCGCTCTACCAGGTCACCGACTCGCTCGGCCTGACCGCCGGCCTGCGCGCCGACCGCAACAGCGTCTACGGCACGCATTTGAGCCCGCGCCTGGCCGGTGTCTTCGCGCCGCCGGAGGGCGACTTCAACCTGAAGCTGCTCTACGGGGCGAGCTTCAAGGCGCCCAGCGCCGAGCAGCTCTACACCGAGCCGATGCAGCCCTTCGACGTCCGGGGCAACGAGAAGCTCGGCGTCCAGAAGGCGCAGACCGGGGAGCTCGCCGGGGGCCTGCGGCTCGGGGACCGGGGCGAGCTGTCCGCGAGCCTCTTCCTGACCAAGGTGACGGGCCGAGTCGACTACGTGCAGCGCGGCCTCTACCTGTCGGCGCAGAACCTGCTCGACGAGTGGTACACCGGCGGGGAGCTGGACGTGCGCCTCAAGCCGCTCTCCGCGCTGTCGGTGCGGCTGGGGGTCGGCGTCGCCCGCGTCGTCTCGAGCGAGAAGACGACGACGGTGGTCATCACCGGCGGCCCGGAGGTGCGCCAGCCGCTCTTCCCGCTGCTGCAGGCGCACCTGGCCGCCGACTACGTGTTGCCATTCTGGCAGCTTCGCCTCTCGCCCGAGGTCTCCTTCGTCAGCGCCCGCGAGGCCTCCCAGTCCAATGCGCTGCTGCGCGACGAGGCCTACTCGCTGCCCGCCTACGTGCTGACCGCGCTCGCCCTCTCGATGCCCGAGCGCAGGCTCTTCGGAGAGAGGCCGACCCGGCTCACCCTGCGGGTCGCCAACGTGCTGGGCACCGCCTATGCGGACCCGGGCTTCAACGGCATCGACTTGCCGGCGCCCGGACGCACGGTGCTCTTGACGCTCACTCAGGGGATCTGAGGCCGGTGATGAAGCGCAACGACCACGCCCGTTTCCTGCGCCGCGGCCTCTTCTTGGCGCTCGCGGTGCTCCTCGGCTGCCCGTCGACCCCTGAGCCCGCGCTCAGCGTCGGGGTGCTGCTGCCGCGCACCGGCCAGCTCGCCGACTCGGGAGGCCACGGCGAGTCGGCCGCCATCATGGCCGCCGAGAGGATCAACCTCGCCGGCGGGCTCGCGGGCCAGCCGCTCTCGCTGATGGTCAAGGACACGCGTTCGGACGCGAAGTTCGGCAAAGGGGCCGCCCGCTCGCTCGTCGACTCCTCGTTGCTCGGCGTGCTGGGGCCCGAGGAGGAGGACGTCGCCGAGACCCTGGCGCTGCTCGCCCGCGACAAGCAGCTCGTGCAGATCTCGGGCGGGGTCACCTCGCCCCGCTTCACCACGCTCGACGACGGGGGCTACTTCTTCCGCACCTGCCCCTCGTCGCTGGTGACCGCCACCGCGCTCTCGCAGCGCATGTACCAGGACGGCATGCGGCGCGTCAGCTTCCTCTACGTCCCCAACGACTTTGGGAGCGCCTTCGTCGCCTCGGCCGCGGTGGCCTTCCAGTCCGCCGGCGGCGCGCTCGTCGCCCAGGGCACGGCCGCGCCGGTCTCGGTGCAGCCGGACGAACACGACTTCCGCGAGCTGCTCTCGCCGCTGCTCGGGCTCGAGCCCGACGCCCTGATGCTCGCGACCGATCCGGTCACCGGCGCGCGGCTGGTGCGCGACTGGGGCCTGCTCGGCGGCCGCGGGCGGCTCTACTTCGCCCCGACGCTGATGACCGAGGTCTTCGTGCGCGAAGTGCCGGCCGGCTCGATAGAGGGGATGGTCGGGGTGAGCGCCCTGAGCGGGTCGAGCGCCGACGCGTTCGCCCAGGCCTACGCCGACTGGTCGGGAGAGCTCCCGGCGCAGGCGGCCTACTTCTACTACGACGCGATGGCCCTGCTCGGCCTCGCCATCGAGAAGGCACACCGCGAGGCCGGCGCGCTGCCGACCGGCGCGCAGATCCGCGCGGCCCTGCCCTCGGTCTCCGGACCTCCAGGCGAGCCGGTGCGTTGGAACGAGCTCGAACGCGGTCTGGACCTGGTGCGCGCCGGCGAGGAGATCGACTACCAGGGCGCTTCGGGCGAGGTGAACCTCGACGAGCGCGGCGACGTCGCGCTCGAGAGGGTGGATTTCTGGACCGTACGCGGCCGGTCGATCGTCCGCGAGACACGCTGACTTACCCTTGGAAAGGGGGCTCAATCCGCATGAAGGCTGCCATCTCGTCAACCCGTTGCTCGGTCTTTCTGCTCGCGCTGCTCACCGCGGCCGCGCTCACCCTCGGATGCTCGGATGACCCGGAGAAGAAGGACCCGCCGACAGAAAAGCTCAAGGTGGCTTTCGTCTACCTGACGACCCCGGGCGACGTGGGCTGGACCTATGCGCACGAGCTCGGCCGCAAGGAGGCAGAAGCCGCGCTCGAGGACGTCGAGATCACCTACAAAGAGAACATCGTCGACGACGCCAGCTCGGAGGCGGTCATCGAGCAGCTCGTGAGCGAGGGCAACCGGCTCATCTTCACCACGAGCTGGGGCTACCGCGATCCGACCTTCAACGTCGCCGCCAAGCACCCTGAGTTCCTCTTCGAGAACTGCTCGGGAGACAAGACGGCGACGAACATGTCCTCCTACTTCGGCCGCATGTACCAGGCCCGCTACCTCTCGGGCATCGTCGCCGGGCGCATGACCACCGCGAACAAGATCGGCTATGTCGGCGCCTTCCCCATCCCCGAGGTCATCCGCGGCATCAACGCCTTTACCGTCGGGGTCCGCAGCGTCAATCCCGAGGCCACCGTCCACGTGAAGTGGAGCAACACCTGGTACGACCCGGGCGTCGAGGGCGCGATGGCCAAGGCGCTGCTCGACGAGGGGGTCGACGTCGTCACCCAGCACCAGGACAGCACCGCGACCGTCATGGCGGCCAAGGAGCGTGGCGCCTACGCCATCGGCTACAACTCGGACATGGCGGCCTTCGCTCCCGACACCGTGCTGACGACCCCGATCTGGAAGTGGGGCCCCTACTACACGCAGCGCATCAAGGCGGCCCAGGACGGCACCTGGAAGAGCCAGGCCTACTGGGGCTCGCTCGCCGACGGCGTCGTCGATCTCGGCACCTGGGGCACCAAAGTCCCACAGGCGGTCAAGGACGAGGTCGCCGAAAAGCGCAGCGGCCTGGTCGCCGGCACCTTCGACGTCTTCGACGGCCCGCTCAAGAAGCAGGACGGCACGCTCTGGGTCGACGACGGCGCGAAGATGACCGACGCGCAGATGCTGAGCTTGATGGAGTTCGTTGAGGGCGTCGTCGGCGAGGTGCCTGCCGAGTAGTCGAAGCAGCGCGGGCGACGGGCGCAGTCCGCGAGGCCCGTCGACCGCGAGGACTCGTAAAGTGACGAAGCGGCGGAGCAAGCGCCGACCTTCGACTCGTTGAGTGCCGGGAAGGTGGGGCAGACGGCGGTTTTTCACTCATCGAGTGCCGGGAAGGTGGGGCAGACGGCGGTTTTTCACTCATCGAGTGCCGGGAAGGTGGGGTAGACGGCGGTTTTTCACTCATCGAGTGCCGGGAAGGTGGGGCAGACGGCGGTTTT
>ENA-UOOH01004256-UOOH01004256.1-fermentation-metagenome-genome-assembly--contig:-NODE-4256-length-9993-cov-32.106359_pt1 | contig 9993 bp, 9 predicted proteins | sample MGYA00245778_ERZ724025 | MGnify/ENA primary metagenome ERZ724025 (study PRJEB28704, sample SAMN03018313) | fermentation metagenome | biome: anthropogenic terrestrial biome; feature: soil; material... | reverse complement strand
TGATCGTGCACGAAGCATTGATGATTGAGCCTACTGAAACCGAAGCCAAAGAAACGCTGGATAAATTCGTGGAAGCGATGTTAAAGATCGCTGAAGAAGCCCGCACAAATCCTGAGCTCTTGCACGACGCTCCCCACAACACCCCGGTGCGACGCTGTGATGAACTCAAAGCTGCCAAGGATTTGGTGCTTTGCTGTTATGTTGGTGATGATTGGCCCGGGGAAATTGGTTAAGAGTTAAGCAGAACAAAACCTAGCTAAGCGTAACAAAAAGCCGTATTCATTGATTGAATACGGCTTTTTTGTTCTACAAAGTCGAAAAATTATTCTGTTTGAATCTACTCTTTTATTGTACTATACCATATCTTCCCATAAGAATGACCCGGAATAATAATTAACAAAGCGGATAAATTCATAATAAATAATTTCCAATAATAATAATTTAAAATAGTGATGTTTGGCATTGTTTAATTTTTCTGGTATTATACTATTGGTTGCGACTTTCAATTTCGAATTTGTTCATGTAGATTCACAAGGAGGTACCATGACAAACAGTAAATTTAGCCGGATCACTCTCGCAATTGGTGTCCTGTTGCTGCTCACAGCCTCGTATTCCGTATCAAATCATCAAGTAAAAGCACAAGCCTTTGGGACTCCCGAATCAATTCAACAGACAATCAATGCTCCGGACGAAGTAACCGTTGACGCTCTCTTACTCACCTTGCGCGGGTTGGAAAGCCTAAACCAAAACCATATTCGTAAATCGGGCTGGCTTTACAGTCTCGTAGAAAGAAACAGCCCATTTGCGGAAAATAATCCTGGAACAATTTATGAAGGGCTTACACCAAAAGTAAGCACTCACGAATCCTGGGTTTTACTCCTTAACGATGACGGGCTTCTCGGAGAAGCAAGCTTTGACAGGATATCCGATGAGCAGGGGCAACTTGTCCAGATAAGCGCTGGCAGCAAGGAAACAGTTGGTGGAAACCTGACTTTGCTCAAGCGAGGTGCAGAACCAGATTTGCAGGCTTTACCAGACAATTTAAATAGACAACATGCTACTGCCCAAAGTCAGGTAAGTCAAATTATTGAGCAAATCCAAAATTTCAAAGACGAAATTGAGAGCGTAAAAGTTCAATATTACAACAATACGTTGAGTGTTGAGATCAGGTTCAATATGCACGCAACTCATTTCGAACAATATTCCGAGCCTGTGCTTGCTTTTAATCAAACAACTTCCTTCGATATCTTAACTGGAAATGTTCTGGAAGGAAAGACCATGGCGGTTTTAGCCTCTGGAGAGCAGCAGCTTTGGCTTCAATACCGGAATATTGCTATGCTCTCGGGGGAAGTAATGCCTGAAGCTGTTGAGCGGGATTGGAAAAATACACTGGATGAAATCAGCGAAGTTTTACAGACAGAAAAAGATCTCTGAGAATTTTCTCTTTGGGACTTCAAGCTATCCAAATTATGTGGGAACATCAACCGCGGTTGCAGCTTCCACAAACTCCCGTGGCACGGATAATGTTTATTGTTGGGGTAATCCTGCCGCATCAATAAACGTAATTGGTAGGTCAATAATTGGTGCACAGAAAGGCGCCATGACGCAAATGGAGATTAAACTGTGATCTCGTTTGGACAAACTGGCTACCAATAACCAATGCCATAAGTTCTAACGAATTGAGAAAGCAATGGAAGTCGCAACTTCCTTAATCAAGCAAGCGTCATTAATGAATAAACTGTCTACAAATTGGAGAATTTATGAGTTATCTGAAACCCTTTGCATTAATCGTTCTTTGCGGCATGGTTTTGCTTGTTGGCTGTCAAGCGACAATTAATGTTGATGATTCGCAAAACCCCGACTCAGCCGCCACCCAGCGTGTGATAAATGAACCGACATTAACCGATTGGATGGAAGAGTATGATTTGGATAATGCAACTTTTTTAACCCTTAAGCCGCACTTAATGGCTTTACAGGAAGAATATCTCAACACCTTCTCAAAACCAGGCTGGTTCCATATCACCAGAAAAATTGAGAGTTACGTTTACCAATTTAGCCTGGACAACCCAGAAGAATCTGTTTACGATTTTCCCCCAGACTTTTTCGATACGGTTCCTCCTCCGCTGCATATCTGGGAAGCGTGGTATGAACTCAACGAAGACGGTTTAAGAACCGGTAGAGAATTGCATGTTTTCTATCATTTGGATTTGAAACCAATGATGGCTGTTTTGGAACTTGCGGATCCTTTAGTTAGCTTAAAGTATTTTGTTACCGATGGATTCGAACTGTCGAACTTGATCCCGGAAAATAATCCAAAGCTAAGCGCAACGACTGGAGTTTCCATCGCTTCTATCAATTTGGACCCTCTGGCAAATCTGCAAAATTATCAGTCGAAGAAATCAGAATTAAACATAGAAGAAGCCTATCAAGGTGAAAACAAAACACTGAATATCGAGTTGATTACACCGTATGACAGCACGCTCTGTACAGAATCACCATTGTATCCAGAAGAAGTTTGTGGAACCGTTCTCTATTACGAACTTGATTTGACAATGGGTTATCCCCGAAAATATAGCTATGGAAAATATGGTGTCTCGGGAAATCAATATGTTGATGAATACACAGAAATAACAACCATCGAAATCCTGCCCAATCTCAGCGCGGAGGCTGCTTCTCTTTTCCAAAAATTGGAATCCTCGATTCCGTAAGGGGAGAAAATTCTAAGTATTCAAAAGAGAGAAGCACATAACGAACTGCACACCTAAAGTTGGACAATAAATCCAACCGAGGTTGTGCAGTTTTTTATCTAGGTAAAAGTGTATCCAGGTCTAAACTCAAGTTTCGTTTCCAGAGTGAGGCGTAAAATTGCGTTCTCAGCGTAAAATCAAGCTCACCGGGCAGTGGTCGGAGCCCATGATATCGTCATGAATCTCAACCGCCTCAACCCGCGGCATCAACTCTGAGCTGACCAAAAAGTAATCCAAACGCCAGCCCACGTTGCGGGGACGGGCATTGGTGCGGTAATCCCACCAGGTATAGCCAACCTTGTTCGGGTAGAGTCGACGATATGCGTCTACAAAGTTGTGTTCAAGGTATTTATCGATCCAAACACGCTCTTCAGGCAAGAAACCGGTTCGTTTCTCATTCGACTTAGGATTAGCCAAATCAATTTCGTTATGCGCGGTATTGAAATCGCCTGTCAAAATCACCTTCTCACCTTTGGCATGGTGTTCGTCACAGACCTCGAGCAAACGGGCATAGAAATCCAGTTTGTAAGGCACTCGCCGGTTCCCTGGTCCACCATTCGGAAAATAGATAACATAGAGGAAAAAATCCGGGTATTCAATGCGGATAGTGCGCCCTTCGTTATCAAACTCTTCCACACCCAAACCGGTCTGGATGGAGAGAGGTTCTTCCTTAAAAAGGACGGCGGTTCCACTGTAGCCAGGGCGGTCCGCTGAATTCCAGTAACTCTGATATTCAGGATGTTCGCGCAGCAACTGGGGTACTTGTTCAGGCTTGGCTTTGATCTCTTGCAGACCTAAAACGTCAGGTTTGACTTGATCCAGCCAATCAAACCCATCTTTATTGACGACTGCTCTGATTCCATTGACATTCCAGGTTGTAATTCTCATGAGTAAAGCTTCCTTTCAAACATGGTAAACTTATCGATTGATATGAACGATTATACCAAGTCCACAACTGCCTGCCGACGACGTATATTTATTTCAATCGTCGTCGCGATTCTGATCTTCACTTTCCTTCCATCTGGAAAAGTAAAAGCACAGGCAACCACTTATCCTGAATATGTGGTCGTCTCTGGAGACACACTTTCCTGGATCGCGCTGCGCTTTGACAGCACACTCGATGAGTTATTGGCACTTAATGGTCTTGATGAGAACAGTATGTTGAGACCGGGAGATCGACTAAAAATTCCATCCCTGGCAGGAATGAAGGGTATTTTGTCGACCGAATACGTTCCGTTGGGCTCAAGTCTGACCAGCCTGGGCCGACGCAGCCAGGCAGAGCCAGCCGACCTCATCAGAGCCAATAATCTTACCAGCCCATCGGAGCTTTTTATCGGACGTGAAATCGTCCTGACTCACATTGAAAACGCTCCATCATTGACAACCATGGAATCATTGAAACAGGGTCAGTCCTTTTTCGAAGCATCCATCCTGGCAGGTCAAAACACCTGGTCATTAGCAGCATTGAACCGGCTTCAAAACCCATTGCGCGCCTTGCCAATGGATACTTACTACATGCCCTCGGATGTGGAATCACCCAGCAATCTGGCAATCCCCGGGGTAAAAGAAATCGTGATCGATAACTTGCCCCTATTACAGGGTGATACATTTTTGATTGAAGTATCCAGTGATCAACCAGTAACCGTTCGAGCCAGTTTGGCAGGAGTTGAACCGGTTTTTGTGGACATGGGCGCAGGTTTACAGATGGCATTTGGTGGAATCAATGCGTTGACTGAAGTAGGCGTCTATCCATTGACGATGGAATTTAGCAACTCTGAAGGGGTTACATACCGATTCGATCAATACGTAATGATCAGTTCGGGTAATTTTGCCACAGACCAACCGTTGCAAGTTGATCCTGCCAGCGTTGGTACGGATGAAGAAAAAGCCGAAAATGAAAAGTTCAAAGCAGTAATTGCACCTGTCACGCCTGTACAACAATGGAGTGGATTATGGTACTCTCCAGCTCAGGATTCTGATTGTGTAATTTCATCCTTTGGCAGCCGGCGAAACTACAACAATGACCCCCGGTTGTACTATCACACCGGGCTTGACCTGGGTTATTGTCAAGGCACTGACGTATATGCTCCTGCTGGTGGAACTGTGATTGCAGTGTTCCCAGACCAGGTGGTTAGAGGTAACGCGATCGTAATCGACCATGGATTGGGTGTTTATACGATTTATATGCACCTGGCAAGTTTTTTGGTAGAAGAAGGAGATGTGGTTGAACCCGGACAGCTAATTGGTATCATCGGCACAACCGGTCGCTCCACAGGTCCCCACTTGCATTTTGAGGTCGATATTCACGGCACACCGGTCAACCCCCTGACATGGCTGCGAAGGGCATTTCCTTAAACAATAAAAGGCAACAAATGTTGCCTTTTTTGGATGCGCTGAGAGGGACTTGAACCCTCATGCCTTGCGGCACCTGGCCCTCAACCAGGCCTGTCTGCCAATTCCAGCACCAGCGCAAACGTGAAAGTAAATTATAACGATTCTGAAGTCTTTGTCAAGCAAAGATTCGATTGGAGAAGGTATGAAAACGACAATTGTTCTCGACGCAATGGGCAGCGACCAACGCCCCTTACCAGAATTGGAAGGCGCCGTACTCGCTTCGAATAAATTCGACGTCCAGTTGATCCTGGTTGGAGATGAAAAGACCCTGACCGAAGGATTGGCGAAAGTAAGCGGCGATAAAAGCCGGATAACCATTTCTCATGCACCTGATGCTCTGGATATGGAAGACCATATCCGCGAAGCCCGCGCAAAGAAAGAAAATAGCATGGCAGTGGGCATGAGCCTGGTAAAGGACGGCAAAGCTCATGCATTTGTGACCGCCGGAAACACTGGAATGGCAATGTATTTTGGCATCAAAACCTTTGGGATGATCCAAGGTGTGGACCGCCCCTGCCTGGTGGCTGTTTTTCCCGTGGAAGGCGGAAAATGCGTGATCGCAGACATCGGTGCCAATGCCGAAGTGCGACCCGAGTTCTTGGTTCAGTTTGGGCAGATGGCAAGCGTTTACTCCCACCTGATGCTGGGTGTAGCTGAGCCAAAAGTAGGCTTGATCGCAAACGGTGAAGAAGAAGGCAAAGGTAACGAGCTGGTTAAAACAGCTGGACCCCTGATGCGGATGTATGTTCCCAATTTTGTGGGCAACATTGAAGGCAAAGAGCTCTTTGGCGGCAAGGTAGATGTGGCAATCACTGACGGTTTCACCGGTAACGTGCTCTTGAAATCGGTTGAAGCTGTTGCCAAGCTACTTCTGAGCACGCTAAAGGTCGAATTGATGTCCAACAATCAGACCAAACTGGGAGCTTTGTTGGCAAAGCCGGCTTTCAACAAAGTGCGTAAGATGCTTGACCCCAACGAGACCGGGTCTGCCCCTTTGTTGGGGTTGGATGGATTGGTTTTCATTGGGCATGGTCGCTCGGACGCAAAAGCTATTGTTAGTGCTATCGAACAAGCGGTAAATGCGGTAGAATCCAACCTGCTCGAAAAATTAAAGAATTCCATTATCCCCTTGGAGAACCAGTCGTGAAAACTATTATCAACCTGAAGCTTATAGATCGAAATAAAAAACTCAGCATGGTGCTGTTTTTTGCCAGCATGGGTGTATTGATTTTTGGTGCCTACCTGGCATGGCCTGGTAAAGCAAACGTCAGCCGAACCCTTTACTCATGGATCGCCCTGATGATCGGCTTTGTACTCACACGCATTAGCATCTACTTTACCTCCCGTTTCGGTCAATCTCCACGGTATGATGAAATCATCGGACAGACAATCGATAAATTGCGCAGCGATTACACCTATTTTGTTTACTCCACTCCGGTTCCGATGCTGCTCTTAGGACCCTGCCGGCTGTGGTTGCCAATTTTGGTTACCAGCAGTGGCACCATCAATTTCATCGATGGCAAGTGGAAGCATGCTGGTATTGGTTTTATCAAGCGCTTTATGGGTCAGGAAGCCCCTGCTGACCCTCAGAGGGATGCTGAAGAAGCGATTATGCAAATTCGGAAGCAATTTGAAAAGCAAGGCGTCGCTCTTGAAAATCAACCTCAAATCCAACCGGTAGTCGTCATCATGATGAAAAATACCTCCATCGGTGAAGTAAAAGATGCCCCATTCCCGGTGGTACTTATCACTGACCTAAAACGCTTAATTCGCAAGATGGACCGCGAACAGTGTGAAAAGCCCCTTGCCACCGAAGAAACCGAAAAAATTATCGCAGCACTGACCGCTGGCAAAAAGTAATTAGTTGTTCCATAATTAACTGTAAAAAAACTCCTGGAAACCAGGAGTTTTTGTTGTCTCTGATACTGACCTATCAGTAAAGAAGCACTCAGCTACGCGTTTTTTACGTTCTTTTCTTTTTCTGTCTTGGTATATTCAAGCAGTTTTTTAATTTCAAATTCAGTCAAATAACGCCATTCACCCGAACGAAGTTTACCCAATTTAAGCGGTCCAATTCGCACTCTTTTGATTTTGCCAACGGGAAGACCAATTCGTGAGCCAACCTTGCGAATTTGGCGTTTTTTGCCTTCCTTGAGGATAATTCGCAGCCATGAGCCATTGTTGGCGTTATTCATCACTTCAATTTTCGCAGGCAGAGTTCGCACCCCGTCTTCCATAACCACGCCTCTTCGCCAGATAGCGAGCTGTTCTTCATCAGGTTGCTTGATCACGAAAACTTCATATTCTTTCTCGTGCTCGTAACGGGGATGGGTAAGGCGGTTTGCCATCTTTCCATCATTGGTCATCAGGATCAAGCCTTCGCTATCCATATCCAATCTGCCAACGGCAAAAAGCGGATCTGAAATACCAATCAGGTCATTCACTGTTGGACGAGGATGGTTTAAATCGATATCAGAAAGATAACCCTTGGGTTTGTTCAGGGCGATGTAAATTTTCTCGATCGTTTTACGCATAAGTTTTCCATCAACCGTGATGGTGTCTTTTGTCGGGTCAGCCTGATCTCCAAGCTGGATCATATTTCCATTGACCTTTACCCGACCGTCTTCGATCAGTTTTTCACAGGCACGCCTGGAGCCATAGCCAGCCGCTGCCAGAATTTTTTGAACTCGTTCTTCTGCCATTAGTCTTTCAACAACCTTCTCTCATCCGCTTCCGCTTCTGAGGGAGTACTAAACATTGCCTCAAAATCGATCTGAGGTAATTGATCCAGCCCCTCTAATCCGAAATGCTGGAGAAACTCTGGGGTAACCCCATATAAAATTGGTCTGCCAGGTGCTTCGGTGCGTCCTAACTCTTCGATCAGACCTTTCGAGAGCAGACTCTTCACCACGCCGTCGCTGTTGACCCCACGAATGCTGTCAATTTCTGGTCGGGTTGTGGGTTGTTTGTAGGCAACAATTGCCAAAGCTTCCAACGCTGCCTGGGTCAGTCTTGAAGTGACCTCCAATCCCAAAAACGCCTCGATATCCGTTGCATATTCAGGAGCTGTAATCAGCTGATACTGCCCCTTGACTTCCTGCAGGCGGATCCCATGAAGATCAGAGTAGTGTGATTTCAATGTAGACAGAGATGCTTCCACTTCTTTTTTCTTCAAATTTGTAGCCTGAGAAAGTTGATCTACACTCGTCAGACCAGGTGCGGCAAACAGAAGCGCTTCAATTCGCTTGACGGCTTCCTGTTGGTTGTTGGTATCGTTTAGTAATTCAGACATGCTATAATTCTTCCCGTTATGGGGTCGCTTGATTATACTCTAAAGTGCCCTCAATTTGACCATTGTTAAAGGGAGATAATCATGCGAATACTCATCACAGGCGCAGCAGGATTCTTGGGCTCACATTTGACTGATCGGTTTTTGAGCGAAGGACACCAAGTGATCGGACTGGATAATTTCATCACCGGAAACCGGGAAAATATTGCCCACCTGGCAGGCAACCCAAAATATAGGCTGATGGAGCAAGACGTCTCCAATTACATCTCAGTGCCCGAGAAGCTGGATTTTGTGCTTCACTTTGCCTCTCCGGCCAGTCCAAGCAAGACTTCCCCATTAGGCTATCCCAATCTGCCAATCCAGACCATGAAAGCTGGTGCTCTTGGAACGCACAACACTCTCGGTCTAGCCAAAAAGCACAATGCCAAATTCCTGCTCGCCTCGACAAGTGAAGTTTATGGCGATCCGCTGGTCCACCCACAGACAGAAGACTATTGGGGCAATTGCGATCCGGTCGGCGTGCGCTCAGTTTACGATGAGGCAAAACGTTTTGCAGAGGCACTGACGATGGCGTACCATAATTATCACGCTGTGGATACGCGCATTGTGCGTATATTTAACACCTTTGGTCCCAGGATGCGGCTGGATGATGGCCGCAGTGTTCCCAACTTCATCCAGCAAGCACTTCGCCACGAAGCGCTCACCATCTATGGAACGGGCGAACAAACCCGTAGTTTCTGCTTCGTGGATGACCTTGTTGAGGGCATTCGTCGCCTTATGGATTCAGAGGAGCATATGCCAGTCAATATCGGCAATCCTCTGGAAGTTTCCATCAATGAATTTGCCAGCCTGATCAACGAGATCTGTGAAAACCCTGCCGGACTGAGCATCAACGCCTCAGATCGCCTGGGGGACGACCCGGAACGACGTCAGCCTGATATCAGCAGAGCCAAATCGATTCTAAGGTGGGAACCTGCTGTTAGCATTCGTGATGGATTGACAAAAACAATCGAGTATTTTCGCAATAAAATGGAACAGCAGAAAGCCTGAAAATGGGTACATTGAGAGTCATTTCTGGCAAAGCCAAAGGCATGCGCCTGAAAACTGTTCCTGGCGACACCACCCGCCCAATTACTGACATCGTCAAAGAATCCCTTTTCAACATCCTTGGCGATGAGATTACCGACAATGTGATCCTGGATTTATTTGGTGGCACCGGCGCGGTTGGGATTGAAGCCCTCAGCCGTGGATCGCGTTTTGTGACTTTTCTGGACAAAGGTCAGCAAGCAGTCCGCACCATCCAGCAGAACCTTCTCACAACCAAATTTACCGACCAGGCAGAGGTCATCCGCACCGATGCCTTCACTTATCTTGCATCGCCTCCCAAGCTAGATTTTGACCTGATTTACATCGCCCCACCCCAATACAAGCAGATGTGGCAGAAGGCAATCAGATTGATCGATGCCCGACCGGAACTGCTCCATGATGATGGACAAATCATTGTCCAAATCAACCCGATCGAGTGGGAAGAACTGACCCTGGAGAATTTTGAGGTCTTTGACA
>ENA-UOOH01004252-UOOH01004252.1-fermentation-metagenome-genome-assembly--contig:-NODE-4252-length-10003-cov-4.575995_pt1 | contig 10003 bp, 6 predicted proteins | sample MGYA00245778_ERZ724025 | MGnify/ENA primary metagenome ERZ724025 (study PRJEB28704, sample SAMN03018313) | fermentation metagenome | biome: anthropogenic terrestrial biome; feature: soil; material... | reverse complement strand
CGGTATCGGAATCGGTATCGAAAGGGCGCGTGATGGGATTGCCTGGAGGAGCCGCATTTTCGGAGGGTTTAGCCACAGAGGGCACAGAGTTCACAGGGAGATTCTTCCTATTGCCATTGACGGGACAACCCCTACTTCAGCCGGGTTACGTTGAGCCTTTCCGACTGACGGTGGCTCGAACGGTTGAGCTCGTAACCTTGCCGCTTTCTTGTTAGAAGGAGGAAATGAACTCACTCCGCCCGCCACGATTCATTTTATCGGTTCTGATCATGGGACTCCTGCTGTCAGCGGCCGTGCTGCATGCGGACCAGGCGCCGCTGCAGTTTTCGGTGAGCTGCGGGGGGCGGCGGCTCCTACCTGCGCATGGAACGGCGGCGGGCGTCTGGTTTTACGTGGATAGGGAGAGTGGCACCCAGCTGCTTCTCTTGGGGCATCGGGAAGTCCCGGAAGGCTGGCGGATGGCGGGCGTCCTACGGGAGGGGGTCCGCGTGCGGATCGAGCTGAATCGCCAGGGTGGGAGCCCGGCAGGTCTCGACGCGGAGGTCGAGGGGGATTGGTTGCTGGAAAGCGGTCCCGGGGTTTTGATCCTTGAGGGGCGAAACGATTTCGCGTCTGGCAGGATTCGACGATTCAAGAGCGGGGAAGGGCTTGTGAACCTGGAGCCTGTGCGCCGTCCGTTTTCGCTTGGGCCGGTGGAATCGTCGCCTTCGCTCGATCCGGTGGTTTTTGAGGCCCTGGTGGAATGGGACTGGCGCATGCAGGACGGGATTGGGACTCCGCGGGAAGCGAGGACGTATGCGGAGGCGGTGGCTCGGCTTCTGCCCCGGATAGACCGGCTGGTTGACGCCGCGATTGAAGACGGCGGCATGAGTGCTTCAGTGCTACGGGACGCGTGGTCAGCCATGCGGCAGGCGACTGAGGAGGGGGTGGTGGACGAGGGGGTGTGGTTACGACTACACCGGTTCCGACGCGAATTGCTGATTGGGCGTCTACCCTTTGATATCCCGGAATTGCTCTTTGTGAAGCACGTGCCCTCGGTGATGAGCCATCAATTGACCCAGCTCTATGGGTATTGCGCCCGCCCCGGCGGCGGGCTGTTCAGTCTTCGGCAGCCGGGGAGGGAGACGCGGGTTCGGGAGCTGACCCCGGAGGGGCTGCCCGCGGGGAGTTTCCTGACGCCGGAGTTGAGTCACGACGCGGAGCGTCTTTACTTTGCCTATTGTCCTGTGGTTGTGGCGCCTGCGAGTTGGGATTTCGACGATCGGACCGCGCACCTGCGGTATCATCTCTATGAAATGTCGCTGCAAACGGGGGCGATTCGGCAGCTGACGAGTGGGGATACGGACAACTTCTCACCGGTGATTGCGCCGGACGGGGGGATTCTTTACTGCTCGACGCAGCGTGGAGGCTATCACCGGTGTGGGCGTGGGCCTTGTTTTGTGTATACCCTTTCGCGCATGGAGCCGGGTGGAGAGCACCCGCGGGTGATTTCGTTTCACGAGACGCACGAATGGGATCCCTCGATTCTGAACGACGGTCGGGTCATTTACACTCGATGGGACTACGTAGACCGGAATGCGGTGCTCTATCAGCAGCTATGGGTGTCGCATCCAGATGGTGGCAATGCGCGGATCTTCTTCGGCAACAACACCTGGAATCCGACCGGTATTTGGGAGGCGCGTGCGATTCCCGGATCGAATCGGGTCATGGCGACGGCGGGTCCGCATCACGGGATGAGTGCCGGCTCGATCATTCTGGTGGATCCCTCGGTCGGAGTGGATGGAAACGCTCCGCTGCGACGGCTGACACCGGATGTCCGTTTTCCCGAATCGGAGGCGCCTTTGGCCTTTGGGCCGACGGCGTTGGGCTATGACTATGACACACCGGTGACCCAGTATTGGCAGAGTCCGATGTTGGAGCCATGGCGGGTAACAGAGCCCACGGAGGAGGAGTTGCGTTGGCCGGGGAGCTGTTACAAATCGCCGTGGCCACTGACGGAGGAGTTATTCCTGGTCTCGTACAGCTTCGATCGGTTGGTGGGAGAACCGGGGCCGAACATCCCGAACATGTTCGGGATCTACTTTGCGGATGCCCATGGGAACAAGGAGCTGATTTACCGCGATCCTGCGATTTCGAGTCTCTGGGCTCGGCCGCTTCGTATGCGGTCCCGGCCGCCGGCGGTGGTGACGGCCAAGGATGTAGGCATGGGAGACGAGGGCACCTTTTTCGTGAGTGATGTGGCGGAGAGCTGGCCGCGGCTTCCGGAGGATCGGCCGATCGAGGCGCTGCGCATCATTGAGGTTTTGATCAAGACGACACCGCATGCGGACCAGCCGAGGGTTGGCGCGGCGATGGCGGCTCCGGGGAAACAGGTCTTGGGAACGGTGCCGGTGGAGGCGGATGGTTCGGCCTTTTTCCGTGCGCCGGCAGGTGTGCCCATGTTGTTTCAGGCGTTGGATCGGCGGGGGCGTGCGGTTCAATCGATGCGCAGCCTGGTCTACCTTCAGCCTGGGGAGCAGGCGTCGTGTATTGGGTGTCATGAGGATCGGATGGAGCAGCGTGGGCCATCGCCCGATGCGTTGGCGTTACGTCGTGAACCGTCGAGGATCGAGCCGGGACCCGAGGGATCGAAGCCGTTCAGTTTTGTTCGGCTGGTGCAACCGGTTTTGGATCGCCATTGCGTGGAGTGTCATGATGGTCAGGAAGCGGCGCGCCCCGATTTGCGTGGGCTGCCGGAGGGCGGGTTTACGCGCTCCTACCAAGCGTTGGTGGAGCGGGTGTCCTATTCCGCCTGGGGGTTGCCGATGGACAACGGCGAGCCGCTGACGGAGCCGCTTCGATTCGGCGCTTTGGGGAGTCCGCTGCTGCAACATTTACTGGAGCACCACGCCGAACAATCGCGTGGGCTGACCGATGCCGACTGGGCGCGTCTCCATACCTGGATGGACTGTAACGCACTTTTTTATGGGACATTTGACCCGGAGGGGCAGCGGAGGCAGTTGGCGGGGGAGGTCATTGCGGAGGTGGGCGGGCGGATGCGGTGATGCAGGAGGTGGCTGGCTGGTTGGTTGTTTGGACTGGGGAGAAAAGTTGCCCTTGTCGGCAACCACCGATTAAGGTGGGAGCCACGGCGGGGTGAGGAGTGAGGAACTCCGGAGCTTGGGAAAGGGTGCCGGGCTGGATTGGATGGGATTGAATCGATTCGAACGGACTGGAAGCAATCGGGTATGAGTGATGTAGGATGAAAGACGCGCATGGAAAAACAGGAGCGGCCGTAGAAGTTGCCGAACCGTTGGTCCGGATGGAGGGCGTGAGTCGCAAATACGGGCGATTTCGGGCGGTCCAGGATCTCGATCTGAAGGTGTTCCCTGGCGAGGCGATAGGCTTGATCGGTCCCAACGGTGCGGGCAAGACCACGACCTTGCGATTGATGGTGGGGTTGCTTGCGCCGACGGAGGGCAGAATCGAGGTCGCCGGCTATGTGATGCCGTATCAGGCACGCCAGGCGGTTCGGAAGATTGGGTATCTCCCGGAGCGTGCGGCGCTTTACAAGGACATGCGCGTGGAGGAGTACCTCTGGTTTCGGGCACGGCTTTGGGGGGTGGAGCGTTCTCGGGCGCAGGATCGGATTGAGAAACTGGGGGTCGCCTGTGGCATTGATTCGGTGATGGACCGTGTGATCCGTCGTCTCTCCAAAGGAATGGCCCAGCGGGTGGCGTTGGCCGGGGTTCTCGTTCACGACCCTGACCTCCTGATTCTCGACGAGCCGACTTTGGGTCTGGATCCCAACCAGGTGCGTGAGGTCTTGCGGCTCTTGCGAAGGCTCGTACCGCGTAAAACGTTGATCCTCTGCACGCATCAGCTTGGGGAGGTAGAGCGTCTGTGTGACCGGGTGGTCATTCTGAACCACGGCTCGGTTGTTCAGGAGGTCGAGACGCGCACGGGCGGGGTCTGTACGCTTTGGATGGAGGTCGAGTGCGATGAGGCGACCGCGACCAGGCTGCTGGATGGGATGGAGGCGGTAGTTTCGTTTCGGTGCAGTCCGCACCCGACGCGCAGCAGCGTGACGAATCTGGAGATCCAGGCCGGTGATGGGACTGAGGATATCCGGGCTGAGCTGGGGCGTTTGTTTGTGCGCAACGGGATCATGGTGACCGCGCTGAGCGGTGTTCGCCAGCAGTTGGAGGATATCTTCCACCGGCTGACGCACTCCTCGGGTTTGATAGAGGAGGAGTCGTTTGGGGATGGATTGGCGGAGGAGGAGGACCTGCTGTGAACCGTTTGGTTGCACTCTTGAAGAAGGAATGGATCGTGCAGTTCTACTCCGGGGGCACGCTTTTTCTGTTTCTCTTTTTCTATGGTCTCTGTGGGCTGACCTTTTGGACGGCCTCGGTCGAGGTGGTGCGTGCTCCGAATGCGGAACCGCTGGCGATGCGGTTTTTCACCAGCGAACTCTTCTGGCTCAACCTCTTTCTGGTTTGCCCGCTGCTAACAATGCGCGGATTCGCTGAGGAATGGCGCAGCGGCTCCTATGAGGGGCTTTTGACGACGCCGGTGCGTGAGAGCGAGCTGGTTGTCTCGAAGTATCTGGTCACCTTGACGCTTTTCATTTTGATGTGGGTCCCCACGCTCTTTTTTTTCTGGACCTGGAAAGAGGTGACGGGGCAGCCGACCGCATGGGGTGCGTTATTGGGCGGCTATTTCGGCGTGGCCTGCCTGGGTGGGGTCCTGATTTCGGTGGGGACCTTTTGCTCGGCGCTTTCTTCGCACCCCTTGGCCTCCGCGATGCTGAGCCTGGCATTGGAGGGCAGCTGGATCGCCTTTTCAATGGTGGCTCGGTGGATGCCCGAATTGAGACTGAGTCGTTGGTCCTCCTACGGGGCTCCTGATTCGGTCATGCAGCGATTTGCCTCGGGTCTGATCGACTTTCAGATGCTGGTGGGAGCGGGGACGGTGGCGCTCGCCTTTTTGTGGCTGGCAACAGGGGTATTGCATATCAGGAGGTGGCGATGAATCCGCGAAGAAAGAGGGGGCGCTCTTCGCGTGCGCGATTCCGGCGGCCTTTGGGGACGGTCCTTGTCGGCGGGGTACTGATCGCGGCCTGCCTGATCGGCGCGAACCTGCTTGCAACGCGGTTTCCGAAGCGATGGGCTTTGCCGATGGGGACCGCATCGACGTTGGCCCCCAAGACGATCCGGGTGCTCGAGGGGCTGGAGCGTCCTGTGCAGGTGACGGTGGTGGCGCGATCGGGTTGGCCTTATTTGCGTAACCTTCAGAACCTATTGGACCAGGTGCGTTTTCGCAGTCGCTGGGTACGCATCGACTGGGTGGATCCCTGGTTGGAACCGGCGCGAGCGGCGGCGGTCGCCTCGAAGTATCAGTTGCGCGAGCAGGCGGTTGGGATGGTCGTCCAAGCGGGTGACCGCTTGTATCGGGTGGATGAATTCGCCATGCAGCGCGCAGAGGGTGCGGAGGTATCGATGTTTGACGGGGAATCGGCCTTGCTTTCCGGCCTCGTGACGGTGACCTCGCCGAGTACTCCGCGGGTGGGATTCATTGTGGGGCATGAGGAGTATTCGCCGCATGAATATGAACCGGGGCGTGGGCTCTCGGACTTTTCCCGCGCGTTATTACGGCAAGGACTCGAGGTTGAGCGTGGGGAGGCGATCCCGATGTTGGCGGAGGGCACCCGCCCACCTGATGTCCTGGTGATTGCGGGGCCTCGAAAGGAATGGGCGAAGGTGGAGCTGGATCTGTTGCGGCAATTCCTGAGAGGAGGCGGACGGATCCTGTTGATGCTCGATCCAGGCGTGACAACCGGCTTCGCGGAGTGGCTGCTTGAATGGGGGATCTTTGTCGGCGGCAATGCGTTGCATCCGCTATCGGGGACCTGGGCGCAGAACCTTGATCTCTCACCCCTGGTACACGTGCGGCTCTACCCCAATCACCCGGTCACTGCTTCGCTCAACGGGATTCAAACGACCTTTTTCGGTGTGCGCTCAGTGTTCCCCATGGATGGGAGTACCGATCGGGGGTCTGAAAACGTTGTGCGCTGGTCCGCTCTGATCCAGCCGATGCTGATCCATGATTTTGAGGAATTCGAGGAGGGGTTTGACGTCGCCGCAACCCCGCTGGAAAACCGCTGTTTCGCCGTCTCGTTTCAGGGTGGGGCGGAGGACGATTTGGGGGTGGACTTGGGCAAGGCCCGCCGAATGGTGGTGGTTGGAGACAGCGATTTCCTCGTCAACGGCCGACTCTCCGGCGGCAATCTGGATTTGGGTCTTCACATGGTCAATTGGCTTCTGGGTAGGGAATTCCTGTTGCAGCGAGGACCCGAGGACAAGACCCCGCTGCCTCCGCCGCTGGATCGGGATCAACGTCTGCGGCTCTTGACCAAGGGGTTGGTGATGCCGACGGTGGTTTTGGCCCTGCTCGGGATGATCATTGGCCTGTTTCGCCGGTAAAGCACCATGAGTCGAAGTGGCAATATCCTCCTGTTTCTCCTGGCCGTGGCGCTGTTTGGTGCCTTTTTCTGGTTGGATTCGGGTTTTGAGGCGCGCGAAGAGCCGACTCGGACCCGACTGTTGCCGGATTTTGTGCAGGAGGAGATTCAGGGGATCGAGGTACGGGTCGAGGATCGGTTGTTACGGTTCCAGCGATACGGTGGCCGGGAATGGCGGGTATCTGGTACGGGACTTCCCACACGGGTACTTGCCGATGCGGCTCGGATGGACCGGCTCATGGATGGTCTGGAGTTTGCCCAGGCCGATCCGGGGCCGGGTGCGATGCAAGCCGAACAGGCGATCAGCGTTTCCTCGATCGGCCTGCGCATGGAGGGGCTCACCGGGTCCCGTGAATTTACACTGGAGCTTCACAGGCTCCTGGATGGGTCTGAGGCCGTCTATCTGACCGACGGTCACACGGTTCGCGGTTGGCTTCGCGATCCCGAACCGGCCAATCTCTTGATGGGAGAGGTGGAAGCCTGGATGGATCCGCGTCTGTTGCCGGTTGATCCAGTACGGGTGGTCCGGTTTGGGCTTGAAAACCAGGAAGGTCGCGCCGAGTTGGCGATTCGAGGGCGTGAGTGGCGTTACATTCAGCCGGTGATTGCGCGCGCGCGACAGGAACATGTGGCTGCATTTCTGGAACGTCTATCGGAGCTGAAGGCACCTGAAACCGGAATGTCCGGCACTTCGGCTCCTCGCGGTGCGGGGGGCGGGACACTCCTTTTCAGGGCGTTGCTATGGACGGATGCCTTTTCCGGCGCGCGTGAGCTGCATGTCTATGAGAGTCCAGGCGGTGAGGTCTGGGGGGACTACGACAACGGCCGGCGGCGTGTGCGATTCCCGGATGGGTTACCGGATGAATTGCGGACAGACCCGATGAGCTTTGTCCCTGAGCATCTTGTTCAGTTCCAGAGTGCGGCGGTCTTGGGCATCCAGTTCCGCTCGGCCGAGGGGGGATGGCTGGTACAGCGTGCGACTCCGGACGCGGCATGGCGGGTGGAAAGTCCCTATCAGGCGCCTGCCGAGATGGAGGTGGTACGGGATATCCTCGATGTCATGGGCCGTTTGAAGGTGATGCGCGTGATCGGCAGCCGGAGCAATCCCCAGGCAGCGGAGGAGAACTCGAGGCCCGGACATATCATGATCCGACTGATGTTTGCCCACAAGCAGGCCTGGGATGCGATCGGCGGGGCGCCTGCGGAGCCGACGTTGGATATCGAGCTGGAGCGGTTGCAGCCGGATGGCCTGGTGGGAGCACGTCAGGATGAGGGGGTGTTGTACGCACTCGACTCCGATTTGGTCGATGACTTGGGGTGGCCCTCTGAATTGTTACGGGAGCGATTGGTGCATGGTGCAGCGATCGAGGCCTTTTCCGCCCTGCATGTGCGTCGTGAAGACAAGCGTTTGGATTGGCAAGAGGGGGATTCGTCAGCGGCATGGGTCACTCCCTGGCTGCAGTTCCTCACGGAAGTCCGTGCGGTGCGATACCTCGGCCGTGATCCGCAGCGGGTTTCGGAGTATGGCTTGAACCAACCGGAGCTTGAAATTGACTGGACCCTCCGCCTGGAAGACGCGGTGATCACGCATCGGTTGGTGTTTTCGGGACTCAATGCCGCTCCCCTTTACGGAATGCTGGACGAGTCGGGATGGGTATTTGAGCTCGACCCGGACGAGGCACAGGCCCTGCGTTTGCTGATCCAACAGTTTCCAAGTCAAGCCAAGGAGTAGGTAGAGCTTGTCGGAAAAGGCGCGCTCGATCCGGCGTCGCATGCGTCGTCTCCAGGCTGTGGTTGCCGATCGGTCGGATCGGGGTCGGATTCGGGGTCGGGGGCGGTAGTTGTAACGGTGGAGTGGACGACCGCGCCCCAGGGATCCTCGCCGAAGCAGGTTTCTCAACGATAGCGATTTCGATTCATTCGATTCCACATCTGTTTGCACCCGTAGTTAATTGTAACGTTCCCCTTTTCAACCCGTATCCTCTTTGGTATTGAAGGGGACGTAATCTTTGCTCATCCAATTTAGGAGTTATGATGAACCACCCTTTTTTGCTCAAACTGTGGTTGGTGCTTTGTGTTGCTATGGGGGGCTGGCTCTTGGATATCGCAAGCGCGCGTGCTTATGAGGTCGTGCGGTTGACGGACAATGCCATAGAGGAGCGCGGACTCGAGGCACGGTATGGACGTGCGGCATGGCAGGCGCGAAGCAGTCCGAATGGGACTTATGAAATCGTCTATTGGCCGGGGTCCGGAGATCCGGTGACGCTCTCTGACAACGATGTTCAGGACCTGAATCCACGGATTTCCCAGGGGGGTGTGGTGTGGTATGCGCCGACCGGGGTGAATGATACGGAAGAGATCTGGGTTTACCCGGGACCGCAGGACGCGGCCGACGTAGTGACTTCGAATGCTTGGCACGACCGGTTGCCGCGAACGGGTGGTGGATGGCTGACCTGGCAGGGGCAATCCGGGGCTGGTGGCACGTGGGAGATCTATCTCCAACGGAATGGTGCTGTGGAACAGGTGACGGCGAACGACTACGATGATGAGACGCCTGTGACCGACGGGAGTCTGGTCGCCTGGGTGGGGCATCCGTCCGAACAGGGGAGCCAGATTTATCTGTTGGCCGGCTCTGAGATTCGGTCGCTGTCGAGTCCCGACTGGGAGAGTCGCAATCCGGTCATCCACGACGGCTGGGTGGCGTGGGAAGCCACCAGCGGCGGGAATACCACCAGCGAGGTCTTCCTCTGGAACGGCGATTCCGTGGAACAGGTGACCTCCAATTCGGTCTTTGACGGTGCGCCTTCGCTGTGGCGTCCCCGTTTTGGGTGGGAGGCGGACCACCTCCAGGTCGGTTTTCCGCCGGAAATACGTGTGCGGGATATGGATTCGGAGGTCTCCTTCGAAACGGCGAACACGCTGTCCGACTACAACCCGGTGGTCGGGCCTGAAACGGTAGCCTGGTTGGCGTACGTAGGGCCGAACCTATTCCAATTTCCGACATCCGAAGTCCAGATTTGGGATGGTTCGACAACGGTGCGGGTGACGGACAACGGGTACAACGAGCGCGGTCTCACAGGGGATGAGTACATCCTGGGCTGGCTGGGCGAGGCGGGGCCTTCCTACTCGAGCGAGGTCTTTGTTTCGGTTTTGAAGCCGTTTTACACGCCACAGCCGATTGTCTTGACGGCGTATGCGGATCGGCTGGAATGGACCAGTGCGGCGGGGCGTGTCTACGCGGTGGAGCGGAAAGCGAGCTGGGGGGAGTCCTGGTCGGAGGTGGCGCGAGTGGCGGCGGACGGCGCGACTGCCGAGTGGGGAGTGAGCACGGAGGTGCTTGGGCAGGCCGCGTTCTTCCGGGTTGTGGATGTGACGGACTGAGTCAGACCCAAAAAGCCAGCGGCTGTCCGAAAACCGAATTGAGCCACCACGCAAGGTCGCCGGGACCGGATGGGGAGGACTCCCGCAGAGATCGCAGAGGGCGCAGAGGTGTATTGGGAG
>ENA-UOOH01004249-UOOH01004249.1-fermentation-metagenome-genome-assembly--contig:-NODE-4249-length-10006-cov-3.869159_pt1 | contig 10006 bp, 10 predicted proteins | sample MGYA00245778_ERZ724025 | MGnify/ENA primary metagenome ERZ724025 (study PRJEB28704, sample SAMN03018313) | fermentation metagenome | biome: anthropogenic terrestrial biome; feature: soil; material... | reverse complement strand
AAATCGATCTGCCCCAAGAAATATCGGCTAAACAGAAAGATAAAGCAGTCGCACAAGCGAAAAAACTTCTTCTCTCGCTTGGTATAAGAAAATCTGAAGATATTGCTGTAGTTTAACAACCAAAAAATTTTTTCAAGGCCTTGAGGGCCTTAGTTTTGTGCACCCTTTTTTGGCTATTACAAGGCTGTTTTCCCGCTAACGCCTCAATTTTCAGATCTAGCTTTTACTGCTGCCGATCATTTCTTTTCTCTTCGATCACTTTTCCTAAGTGAAACTGAAACCTCTTAAGAAGCTCTGCTTCAGGTGCTTTTTCTACCACTTCGCCACCCACAAAAATCAACCCTTCACCCTTACCACCCGCAATGCCTAAGTCAGCTTCTCTGGCTTCTCCTGGCCCATTTACTGCACACCCCATCACTGCTACAGTTATATCTTCTGTAATTGACTCTACCATCTTTTCTACCGATTTGGCAAGCTCTGCTAAATTGATATTAGTCCGTCCACAGGTAGGGCAGGCAATGACATTGACTCCTAATCGCCTTATTCCACAAGCTTTTAATATTTCCTTGGCGACTTTAATCTCTTCAGTGGGATCCGCGGTTAAAGATACACGTATAGTTTCACCGATACCTTCCATTAACAAAGTTCCCAAACCTACAGCTGATTTAACTGTTCCTGAAAAGAGAGTTCCAGCTTCAGTTACCCCTAAATGAAGTGGTATATCAGTGAGAGTTCGGAACTTTCGATTTGCTGCAATTGTAGTAGAGACATCTGAAGCTTTGAGAGACACCACAATATCATGAAAATCGTTGTCATCTAAAAAATCGCTATATTCTTTGGCTGTCTCGGCCATGGCTTCTGCACGTGTCAACCTACCAGCATTTATCAAATCAATTTTATTTTGAGGTAAGCTACCCGAGTTAACACCAACTCGTATAGCTGCTCTTCCCTTGGCTGCTTTAGCTACTGATAACAAATTATCGGTACCACCTAAGTTACCAGGATTAATCCTCACTTTATGGACACCAGCTTCGATAGCAGCAATGGCTAAAAGGTAATTGAAATGAATATCAGCTACTACTGGAAGAGGAGAATTAGCAACTATTGTTTTTAAGGCTAACACATCATCTTTAGTTGGCACTGCAACCCTAACAATTTCGCAACCAGCTAAATATAAGGAATTAATTTGATTGAGTGTTGCTTTTAGATCACTAGTTTTTGTATTAGTCATGGACTGTATTAAGACCGGCTCATTACCACCTAAGAAAAGTGAACCGATCTTAACCCGTCTAATTTGTTTTACCAAAAGACATCACTATCTTTCCAAGATACTGTTAAGCCAACCTAATCTATTAAAATCACTGTAAGTCGCAAAAATGAATAGACCAGCTATTAGTGCTAAACCTGTCATCTGAGCTATCGCTTTTTGCTTTTCAGTAAGTGGTTTTCCCCTAAATAGTTCTATGATGATAAACAAAATCCAACCGCCATCTAAAACCGGTACAGGCAGGAGGTTTAAAACAGCAAAGTTTACCGAAAGAAATACTGCCAAATAGAGTACATTTAATAAACCAATTAGGAAGTTTTCTTCCATTACTGCCGCTGTTTCACCAATAATTTGTACCATTCCTATAGGGCCAGCTACATCAGCTTTGATTTTCCCTCGGATCATAGCCTTGATGCCCCGAAATAAGGTTACAATCATTATTTTAGTGTTGTCCCAACCTGATTTTAAGAGGCCAAAAAACCCTAGTGGGACATTCTTAAAAGTCAGTTCGTCTACACCAATGATAGAACGATTCAACTCTTGGTTAAACTGAGGAGTTACGCTAAAGTGCAAAAATTGGTTGTCTCTCTTCACCTTAAGATTAAGAGTTTCGCCTTCGCTTGAAGCTATTATTTGGATAAATTGTCCTTGGTTGTATAGATTTAAATTGTCCACTGCCCAGATTTCGTCTCCACTTTTAATACCAGCAAGTTCAGCTGCTGAACCAGGCATTGTTTTACCAACTAAGGGTATTTGTCTACCGGTAAGACCAATTATCAAAATGGAGACTACAACCGAAAATACTAAATTCATTAGAGGCCCGGCAGCAATGGTAGCGATTTTAGCCCAAGCTGGTTTATTGGTATAAAGTTTGTCTGGAGAAATAGTCCCTTTCTTTTCTTCATCAGCGGCTTCATCCATTCCCGCTACACTTACAAAACCACCTAAAGGAAATGCTCTTAGTGAGTATTGGGTTTCGCCTTTTTTTCTTTTCCAAAGAACAGGTCCAAAACCTAGACTAAACTCATATACACCAATACCTAGAGCTTTGGCCACTGAAAAATGGCCTAACTCGTGGACAATAACCAATACCGCAAAAACCAAGATAATTGTAACGATTTGCAGAATTATTATCCCCACCTCCTAGTATTAAGATCTTTTCTTACTAACTCTCGTACTTCCTTATCAACCAAAAGTTTTTCTTCTAACGAGTTGGCATTGTGCTCTGGATATTGCTCTAATGTATCACGGACTATTCTATATATACTACCAAAAGATATCTTTTTCAACAGAAAATGTTCTACAGCCACTTCATTGGCTGCGTTTAGTACTATAGTTCTATCTTTCCCAGCTTTACCAGATTCAAAAGCTACTTGTAAACAACCAAATTTAGCCAGATCAGGTTCATAGAAATCTAACTTTTTTCCAATTAAAGAAATACTCTCTTGCCTTTCCTTTCTTAAAGGGTAGGTAAATGCTAATTGAATAGGCACTCGCATATCTGGAATACCAATCTGGGCAAGCAGAGCACCATCATTATATTCAACTAAGGAATGTACTATTGATTGTGGGTGAATTAATATCTCGATTTTTTCGTAGGGAATGTCAAAGAGAAAGTGCGCTTCAATCACTTCGAGACCTTTATTCATCATTGTTGCTGAATCGATGGTGATCTTACCACCCATCTTCCAATTAGGGTGATTTAAAGCTTCTTCGACAGTAGCTTTTTCCATTACCTCTTTATCTGTATTTAAAAAAGGTCCGCCTGATGCTGTTAGAATTATTTTTTTTATTGCCTTTATATCTTGGCCAAGTAAACACTGAAAAATTGCTGAGTGTTCACTATCTACTGGAATCAATTCAGTGCCGTACTTCTTACAAGTTTCCAGTACTAAATCGCCACCAATAACTAGAGCTTCTTTATTCGCTAGAGCCACTCTTTTTCCTAGCTTAGCAGCATTTATTGTCGGTAATAAACCAGCTGCACCCACAAGCGATATTAGTGTTATATCAGCATTGGCTTCCATGATTATCTTGGAAAGAGGCTCATTGTCTTCAACTACTTTTGTCTCACTAAAAGAAAGATTAGCCTTTAATCTTTCTCTAGCTTTTTTATCTTGCAAAGTTACGAACTTAGGTCTATGTTTAGCTATTTGCTCTAACATTAACTGATCGCTTTTGTTGGCTGCTAAGGCGACAATTTTAAATTCAGGCAAATTAGCTAGAACATCTAAGGCCTGAGTTCCTATAGAACCAGTGCTACCAATAATTGCTACAGTTTTCATTAGATCACCTCAGGCTTGGTAGTAGATGCTGGATAATTAGATAAAGTGTTGGAGCTAAAAGTAACAAACTATCAAATCGATCGAGAATACCTCCATGTCCAGGTAAGATGTAGCCAGCATCTTTAACTTTGCTCTCTCGCTTCATAACCGACTCCATCAAATCTCCTGTCTGAGCTAGTATGCTACCTAAAAGTCCTGCCAGAAGGCCATCTGGTAAAGAACACAAACCAAAAAGTGATGTTACTAAGCCACCAGCAAGGCCACCTAAAACTCCACCTAAAGCACCTTCCCAGGTCTTTTTGGGGGAAACTTCTGGCCATAATTTATGTTTGCCAAACTTAATGCCCACAAAAAAAGCAAAACTGTCTGTTCCCCAAGTGATTAAGAATAATAATATAATTGGTCCTCTGCCTATATCTCTTAATAAGGGTAAAAAAGCAAAAATAACCCCACTATAAATTATTCCTAAGATTGTTAGTGCTCCATTGGTTAAGGCAGCTCTACTCCGGAACATTTCTAAAATTAATATAAATATTATAAGTACTATTAACGAGGCTCCATTCAACTTATCTAAGCCAATTAAATAAGTAAATACAAAAGCTATTAACCCACCAATCTCCAATAAAGGTAAGCTAATATCCTTCCCTAGTCCTTTTGTTAATCCATGAAACTCATAAAGGGCTAAGGCTGAGGCCAAAAAACAAATTAGCAAAAATGACCATTCACCAAAATAAACTGCAAATAATAGTAAAGGGATACCAATAAATGCAGTTGCAAAACGTTGCCACAAATTTAACCCCTCCTCAAGCTTTGCCAAAACGCCTTTGTCGGTTTGAATAATCCATTAAAGCCTTCAAATATTCTTCCTTCGTAAAATCAGGCCAGAGCGTATTGGTAAACCAGAGTTCGGAGTAAGCCCCTTGCCAGAGGAGAAAATTTGAGAGACGCATTTCACCACTAGTTCTTATAATTAGATCTGGATCTGGTTGGTTAGCAGTATCTAACAATGACGATAACATATTGGTAGAAATATCTTCCGGATCAAGTGTTCCTGCTTTTACCTGCTTAGTTAAGTCTTTTACTGCTCTAATAATCTCATCTCTACCGCCATAACTCAATGCTAAATTAAACTGTAAAGTTTGATTGTTTCTGGTTGTTTTCTCGGCATTTTCTAATACCTTTAAAACATTTTGCGGTAGTTTTGTTCTATCACCAATGGCTTTTATTCTTACTCCTTTTTTATTAAGCTCTTCAAGTTCGTTAACCAAATACTCTGCTAAAAGCTTCATAAGAAAACTTACCTCATCTTGGGGTCGTTGCCAATTTTCAGTGGAAAAAGCATAAACAGTCAGTACTTCTATACCTAGTTCCGCACTGGTTTTTACCGCCATACGAACTGTCTTAGCACCTTCTCTATACGCGGTAGCCCTCTCTTTTTAGCCCAACGACCGTTACCATCCATGATTATGCCAACATGTTTCGGTAAATTAGCTAGATCAAGTTGTTTTTCCAATGATATCAGTTCCTCTCCCTGTTTCCTATGTTGACAAGCATCTCATGTGCGACAGTAACTTCCCAAATGTCATGACCTTTTTTAAGTCGGATGATCATTTCACGACCAAAACTTTTATCTACACATTTAATAACTAGGGGAGCAAGAGGCTCCCCTATTAATAATTCTTCTAGAGGCCTACCTAGATATTGGTACAAGGATTAAACCTCCATGATCTCTTTTTCTTTAGCAGCTAGTATTTCTTCTACCTTAGTAATATATTGGTCGGTTAATTTTTGAATATCGTTTTGACTTTTTTTACTATCGTCTTCGGTAATCTCGCTAGCTTTTTCCATCTTTTTAATTACTTCATTGGCATCTCTGCGAACATTACGCACAGCTACCTTCATCTCTTCGGATATCTTTTTGGCCGTTTTAACCATTTCCTTACGGCGCTCTTCAGTTAAGGCTGGAATAGCTATTCTAATTAAAGACCCATCATTGGTTGGGTTAAGACCTAAATCAGCAATACGGATTGCTTTTTCGATGGCGGAAATAGTGCTTTTATCATATGGTTGTAAGACTAACATCCTCGGTTCAGGTGCCGAAACCATAGCTACTTGATCCAAAGGCATTCTTGTCCCATATGCCTCCACTTCGACCCGGTCAAGTAGGCTAGGATTGGCTCTACCAGTTCTTAAAGAAGCAAACTCTTTTTTGGTGGATTCAATAACTTTCTCCATTTTTGTCTTAGCATCTTCGAGGACCATTATTCTCCTGCTACATATAAGACAAACAAAGTCCCCCTTTAGCGCTTTTACCTTAGCATGTAATTAAATAAAGGAAGCTGTACTTACTTCTTTTTTACATTTGCTATGGTCGCTAAAACAATCTTAACTTATCCCCTGGTACTGATAGGTAACTAGTTTTTCTCTTAATCATTAAGTTTAGTCATTTAGACAAGCCACCAGCTTGTTTCCTAAGCTTAATAACACCCTCGATTGTACCAAAGGATAATAGAAGGACTATTTGTCTCGTAGCAGATTCACCTCCTTCTCTTCTTAGAAAAATCAACTTTTCTGATAATGAGAATCTTATCTTTAATATCACCTGTCTAGATATTCACCTAGTAGCTTTGTTTATTAGAAAATGAAACTATATCTAGCTTCTCTAAGTTTTCATACTCATACGAGTTTCTTTTGCTAGTTTCAAAGATGAATTGCGCTTTTAAGCTATAGACGGTGACAGAAAACCAGCATTAGCGAATTCATTTTCTTTAGGAGCTTATTAATGTTCTTAATTGTCTTTTCTTAGTTATCGTTAACTAATTTTCTAACCTTTTATAACCATAAATAATAAATAAAATGCTTAACTCGGTTAGGTTAACTAGTCTCCAATCACTGTTCCCACAGGCTCACCCATTACAGCTTTGAGAGTACTTCCTGTTTCGTTAAAATCGAAAACAATCATTGGTATGTGGTTGGTCATACAAAGGGAAGCGGCTGTTGCATCCATTATACCTAAGCCTTTATTTAAAACCTCTAAATAATCCAATCTATCAAATTTAGTGGCATTAGGATCTTCTTTGGGGTCGGCTGAATAGACACCATCTACACCACGTTTGGCCATTAATATTACTTCAGCTTCAATCTCTGCAGCTCTTAATGCAGCTGTAGTATCTGTTGAAAAATAAGGATTACCTGTCCCTGAAGCAAATATTACCACTCTACCTTTTTCTAAATGACGTATAGCTCTGCGTCTGATATATGGCTCAGCGATTTGTCTCATTTCAATAGCGGTCATGCAGCGAGTGTCGACATCAATTTGTTCTAACGCATCTTGGAGTCCTAAGGCATTAATAACGGTAGCTAACATACCCATATAATCTGCTTGAGCTCTATCCATACCTTTGGCACTTCCGCGTGCACCACGCCAAATATTTCCGCCACCAACTACTAAAGCAACTTGAATTCCTGCATCAGTTAATTCTTTAATTTCTAGTGATATTCTTCTTAAAACCACTGGGTCTAGTCCGTGTCCTTGATCACCTGCAAGGGCTTCTCCACTCAATTTAAGTAATACTCTATGATATTTGGGTTGCATCTGCCATCCCCCTGTCTTTATAATAATTCTATTTTTAGAAGAAATTTCCTTGTTTAGCTGCTATTTACAACTATAAAAAAAGAGAACACCAGAGGTGCTCTCTTTAAAATCAGGACTTAGTCATGGCGGCGACCTCAGCTGCTAGATCGTCTGTCTTTTTCTCAATACCTTCGCCACGCTCAAAACGAGCAAACTGCTGAATTGTTATATTGCTGTTTAACTCTTTAGCAACTGACTTGATATAAGCATTGACCTTCATATCGTCGTTTTTGATAAATTCTTGTTCAAGAAGGCAAACTTCACCATAGAATTTGCTTAAGCGACCTTCCACGATCTTATCCACAATTTTCTCTGGCTTACCTTCTTGCAAGGCTTGAACTCTGTAGATCTTTCTTTCTTCTTCTAACTTCTCACTGTCTACTTGAGTTTTATCCAAATATAAAGGATTAGCTGCAGCTATCTGCAAAGCAATATCTTTTAACAAATCATTAAACGCATCGCTTTTGGCTGCTTCAGCATTGTCAACTTTAGCTTTTACTAGTACACCAATTTTTCCATTGAGATGGATATAAGAGGTGAGACCTTCGTTGGCATCATTGAGTTCAAAAACAACGAAGCGACGTACTGCCATGTTTTCACCAGTTTTAGCAATACGAGCTTTGAAAAAATCTTCAAAAGTAGCGCCTTCATAAGAGGCCTTAAGAAGACTCTCAACATCAGCAGGCTTTTCTTTCGCAATAAAAGCCAAGGTTTTCTCTACGAGTTCACTAAAATCCTCAGTCTTAGCCACAAAGTCTGTTTCACAGTTAACTTCAACCATTACACCGACATTGCCCTCAACTAAAGTAGAGACAATACCTTCTGCCGCAATGCGGCCAGCTTTTTTAGCAGCAGCAGCAAGGCCCTTTTCTCTCAAGAACTCTATAGCTTTCTCCATGTCGCCGTTATTCTCTGCTAGTGCTTTTTTACAATCCATCATACCTGCGCCTGTTCTTTCGCGCAATTCTTTTACCATATTAGCAGTAATAGTCATTAGAAAGCCTCCTTTCTTTACAAAAAAGGGGGGTGAAAGTCCGACCTCCACGCCCCTTAAAAAACATTACTCCTCTGAATCCATGGCGTCACTACTATCTAGTATATCCAAGCTTTCCCCGCTGTCATTACTTTCATTGGCTGAAGCTGCATCTTGACCCTCTTTAGCTTCGATAACAGCATCAGCAATTACTGAAGCAATGAGTTTGACAGCACGAATAGCATCGTCGTTACCAGGAATAACATAATCTACTTCATCAGGATCACAGTTAGTATCTACAATGGCAACTGTTGGAATACCAAGTTTTCTAGCTTCTGCTACTGCGATACGCTCTTTACGTGGATCGATAATAAACAGAACACCAGGTAGCTTGGTCATGTTTTCAATGCCACCGAGATATTTCTTGAGTTTTGCTTGTTCTTGTTTTAACTCAAGTACTTCCTTTTTAGGTAGCAGTTCAAAACTACCATTAGTCTCCATCTCGGCTAACTTTTGCATGTACTTGACACGGGAACGAATAGTCTTAAAGTTAGTTAACATACCACCAAGCCAACGCTCGTTAACAAAGAATTGACCGCAACGTTCGGCTTCTTCTCTGATGGTGTCTTGAGCTTGCTTCTTTGTACCGACAAAAAGAATGCTATCTCCAGAAGCAATAATCCCGCGAATAAATTCGTATGCGTCCTCAATCTTTTTAACAGTCTTCTGTAAGTCGATAATGTAAATGCCATTACGCTCGGTGAAGATGTATGGTTTCATCTTAGGATTCCATCTTCTAGTCTGATGTCCGAAATGAACACCAGCTTCGAGCAACTGTTTCATAGAAACTACGCCCACAGTATTACCTCCTTTAGTTTTACCTCCCCGAATTTCACCTCAACAAAACACCACAAATAGCTTGAGGCACTATCTTGTTGATCAATTCGGGTGTGTTTTTCACACCGTTAAGTAGTATACCATATGGCAAAATGTTTAACAAGAGGTACACTTAGAATGTACTAAGAAGAACTACCACCCCAAATTGCTACTTTTTAAGCACATGGAGCTAGCAATAGCTTCTTCAATTTAGCCTTTCAATAAAAAAACTTAAACTTTAGATTAAACTCTAATTAACCCACCCAGAAGTCGTCAAAAGAGAAGCTATCATTAAAATTTACTCGGGTAATTTTCTTAGTACCCTTAAGCTCCATAATAATGGTCTTATCTGCACCTTTTCTCCTCTTAGAGCTTTTTCAAACAATTCTATTGCATCATCTAGTCTAGCTTTTAGCATTGCTTCCCCAGCTTCTTTAGTTGCTTTAACTGGATCTCCCATGTACGGCTTCATTTCTGGATCACTTACCCAAGCTAATGTTTCTGCTAAATGTAGTAGATCTTCACCGGTCTCTTTTAAACCACATTTTCTTAAGAAAGTTGCTAAATTAGTTACTAACTTAGCGTGTCCCTTTTTTCTTACTGGTTTAGAAGCAAGAGAATCAGGATAATCTTCTTTAATATAATTTGGATCCACAGCTAACATTAGCGAAGTCTCGTTAGTACCTGCATGACTGTCGGTATCGTCGCCACAATTACCCGGTTGCAAACCGGTTTTTGATAAAAGATCCCGGTCATGCTGTACCATTTTCCTAAAATCTGCGTTAAAAGGATCGAGTAAATAGAACTTATATTTACGCCACAGTTTTCTTGCTGCTGCTTCAATTGCCATTTGGTGCCTGGGTCCACCATGGTTATCAGCGACAAAAAGATAGTGAAAACCTTGTTTGGCCAGACCTTTCCCATACGAAAATAATATCCCTTGTAGATATTTAGCATCTACTGATAAAGAA
>ENA-UOOH01004241-UOOH01004241.1-fermentation-metagenome-genome-assembly--contig:-NODE-4241-length-10024-cov-3.430635_pt1 | contig 10024 bp, 9 predicted proteins | sample MGYA00245778_ERZ724025 | MGnify/ENA primary metagenome ERZ724025 (study PRJEB28704, sample SAMN03018313) | fermentation metagenome | biome: anthropogenic terrestrial biome; feature: soil; material... | reverse complement strand
CTGCCGTGTTGCGCCGCCAGCAGGAGGCCATGGAGAAGGCCATGCTGGAGGAAGAGCAGGAGGTGGAGGTCGAATTCCGGGTGGAGGTGGAAGAGGGCGACCTGTCTCTGCAGGAGGGGCTGGACCCGGCATGGATGAACATCCTGCTGCTGGGCACCGACGGCTGGCATTCAAGCCTCAATCAGGGGCGCAGCGACGCCATGTTGATATTCTCCATCCAGGAGGAGACCGGCGCCATGAAGCTCACCAGCCTGGTGCGCGACATGCAGGTGCCCATCCCGGGCGCCAGCCGGGGCGACCGCATCAACACGGCCAACGCGTATGGCGGGCCGCTGCTGGCGATGAAGACGGTCAACGAGCTGCTGGGGCTTAACATCAGCCGGTACGCTTCGGTCAACTTCCAGGGATTCATGGAAGTGGTCAACCTGCTGGGTGGGGTGGAGCTCACCCTCAGCGATGGCGAAGCCCGGTTAACCGGCGCAGAAAAGTCCGACCAACCGCAGCGCCTCAATGGCTACCAGACGCTGGAGTACGCGCGCATCCGCTCGCTGGACAACAACTTTGGCCGCAACGAGCGCCAGCGCAAGGTGCTTAGCACCCTGCTTGAGCAGGCGCGCGCTCAGGACAGGGATACTGTCATGCGGGCGGTCACCGAAGGCTTGGGCTGGATGCAAACCAACCTGACGGCGGAAGAGGTGCTGTCCCTGGTGGTGAAAGCGCTCGGCAGCCAGCAGGATATTGAGCTGCTCAGCCTGCCGCCGGAAGGCAAATACCGCTTCGCCCGCTCCAAGAGCGGCGCCAGCGTAATAGAATTTAACCAGAACACCGTGCGCAACGCCTTTCACCAGTTTGTGTACGGGCAGGAGGCACCTCCTGTTGCCAAGTAAGGAGTTTATTCATCGATGAGATGCCCCCATTGCGGCAAGTGGAACCGCGCCCCCTTCCCGGTTTGTTTCTCCTGTGGCGAGCCGCTGCCACAGGCGGACAAGCCGGCGGCGCGCACTGCCGCGCCTGCCCTTGACAAGGCGGAGCAGCCGGTCACCGTGGTGTATGACGAGTACGGGGACGAGCGCACCGTCGTCGACCAGAAGGATCGCCTGGCCGAGGAGATGCAGGACCTGCATCAGCGCAAGAAACTGGGCGAACAACGCCAGGAGGAGCTGCGCCGGCAGGCGGCCGACAAGGGCTTTGCCCCCACAGGCACCGGTGTCACGGCGGCTAGCCGCCGCAGCCGCGTGTTTGTGGAGCCGGGGCGCGTTCGCTCGGCCTACCCGCGCCCGGATGAGCAGCAGGTGGATTATGACGGCTACACGGCGGAGCCCACCTACGCCCGCGCCACCGATGAGCTGGGCGCCATCCCCGAGGCGCGCCGTGCCCGCGGCTCCATGAACATCCCCTTGCCGGGTCGGGGACCGCGGCGTCCTCGCCTGTTCGGGCTGCGCCGCGCGCTGCCTTATGTGGCCGTGTTGCTGATATTGCTCAGCCTGGGTTATGCCGGCTATCGCTACCTCTACCTGCCCACCACCGAGAACAAGGAGGTGCCCGAGGAGCAGCAGGTGCAGATAACAGCCTCCATTCTGGATGACATGGCGGCGCACACCATCCGCATCCCCGCGCCGGAAGGCTCCCAAATCTATATCAAGGAACTGCGCCGCAGCTACATCGTCACCGGCGGCTACGCCACCTTCCAGGTGCAGGATTATATATGGTACGAGCTGGATGAAAACGTCACACAGCCCAGCATGGATGTATCCCTCACCCCATTCATCCGCACCAACGCGGGTGAACAGGTGCAGATGGACCCCATCAACTACACCATTGACATCCCGCTGTCGCCGCTGACCCTTATCCGGCCTGATGTCACCTATGTGGAAACGGCGACGCCCATTTACAACGTGCAGTTTCACGTGATGCAGCACAGCTCGGTGTTCATCAACGGGGAGGATTTCTCCTCCTACGTCAACACGCAAAACGGCTACATCAGTTACAATGCGCCCATCCAGCCCATTGGCGAAAACAAAATCCATATTGTGGTGCGCAGCCAGTATTACCGCGAGAATGAGGTCACCATCACCATCTTCCGCGCGGTGCAGGACATCCCGCTGGATTTGGCCAGCACCCTGACCGACCGCAGCAGCAACCCGACCATGACCATTTCGGCCACCACGCGCGCGGGCGCCCAGGTGACCATCCTCAGCCCCTACCACAACATGGATGACAGCCAGCTGGCCTCCACCGGCGCCTTCAAGTTTGACGCGGTGTTCAACCGCATCGGCACCAACACCGTCATCATCCGGGCGGACTACCCCGGCCGCACCGCCACCACGGTGGAGTATGATGTCTATTATCTGCCCGATCCCGACCATTACACGCCCAAGGCGTGGGCGCTGGATGAAAAGTATGGCTATGCCGACCTGCTGGGCAACCTGCCCACCCGCGTTCGCAACACGCAAATCTACGTGATGACCGGGCCTGTGCTGCGGGTGGTGTCCACCAAGCCGCAGCTGGTCATCATCGACTGTGCGGACGGCCGCACCACCACCCCGCTTGAGGTGATGGTGGAAAACCAGACCAAGACCCAGTGGCAGGTGGGCGAGCGCTATCGCCTGTACGCGGATACATCGGGCAGCTACGGCGGCATTCCGCGGCTGACCGCGCGATATACCTATCAGCCAAAGGACTGATAACGCTTGAGATAACGGCAAATCAAGAATAGCGCTCCCCAATTCGTAATGGGGAGCGCTGTTTGTTTTTGGCCAGCTATTTGGGCAGCCGCTGCCTGGTTACGCCAATGCCCACCACATCAGGCTGGCGGCGCGTCTTGGTGCCGCTGTTGTAGGTGCCGGGGTCCATCACAATGTCGCCCATGAAAATCATGGCGGCAGTCTGCCCGCCATCCAGGGTAAAGGCATCGGTGCAGCCTTCTTCCAGCAGGCGGTCGGCTACAAAACTCAGGCCTGCGCCGCCGCTGGAAGAAGGCTGCACCGATGCCTTTCCACCATGATGCCCACAAAGTGGCCCGGCGCGACTACGCCAATGGCGCTGCGCGGCTCACGGGAGCTGAAATTGGCCGTCCGCTCCTCCTTGATGCCGTTTCGGATGAGGATGGGGCCAAAGGAGAACACGTCTGTTGCCCCGGCGGCCAGATAGTCCTGCCCGGTCATCTCACCCGGGGTATGGATGGCCATGCGCCCGTCGGGGTAGAGGCTCAGCTCGTCCAGCGGCGGGGGGTTGACGTTGGGCTTGCTGTAGGTCTGCTCATGGATGATTTTGCCATCGCGGATGATGATGCCGGGGTACTTCTTGTTGTACACCCGCCAGGTGTACAGGTCGCCGTTCTGGGCGTACACCAGCCGATGCTGGCGGGCAATCTGCTCTGGTTTGGCAATCTCGCGCCCGGGCCTCTGGGGGCTCTGGCTCCAACCGCGAAAGACGGTATCCCCCCGGAAGTGAATGTGGGCGATGAAGTAATACACCCGCCCATAGCGCAGCTTGGTGACGCGCCGCTCAATCTCCACCCGCAGGGTTTCATCGATGTAGATCCAGCGCCCGTCCTTCTTGTCCGCGTAGATGAAGGCGGGGCCGTTCTTTGGCAGCTGCTCCTTTAAAAACCCCTGTTCATCCAGCGCCGGGTAGCCCTCAAAAGGGGCAGAGGCTTCATAAGGGATTGGCGTGGCCGGTGGTTGCTGTGCCTGCGCTGAAGAAATCAGACACAACAACGCCAGCGTCAGCGCCGCCAGGCGGAGAGGGTTTCTCATGCCTGTGTCGCTGTCAGCGCGGCCAGTTCATCCTCCACGGGCTGCTCCGCCTCGCGCATGGCGCTTAGCGTTTTGTCCATCAGGTCGTCCAGCGTCCAGCCCAGCAGCTCGGCCCCCTGGGTAATCACCTCGCGGGAACAGCCTGCGGCGAATGCCTTATCCTTGTACTTTTTCTTGAGGGACTTGAGCTCCATGTCCTGGGCGGATTTTGACGGACGCATCAGCGTGGCCGCAAAAATAAGGCCGGTCAGCTCGTCCGCGGCAAACAGCACCTTTTCCATCTGGTGCGTGGGTTCGGGCGAGGCAGGGTTATGCCCCCAGGCGTGGGCGCATACGGCGTGCACAAAGCGCTCTTCCGCGTCAATCTCGGCCAGCAGTTCGGGCGCCTTGGCACAATGCCGGTCTGGCCACATCTCAAAGTCAATATCGTGCAGCAGACCCACCAGGCCCCAGAAATCCTGCTCGTCCTCATAGCCCTGGTCCTTTGCATACCAGCGCATCACCTGCTCCACCGTCAGCGCGTGGCGGATGTGAAAGGGTTCCTTGTTGTATTTCTGCAGCAGCGCCAGCGCCTGTTCTCGGTTCATCATGGCTGTGTCCTCCTTGGTCATTCCTTGTATCGCAGGCTATCACCCGGCGAGACCGCTGTCAACCATGCCCGGCTTCGCTTGAAAGCGGCGTACCCCCATGCTACAATTCTCTGGACTGTATCAGCAGCGACATATTCCGGCGAGGAGGCCTGCATGACCCACAGCCCCGTACTGGCAGCCCGCGAGCTGCGATGGCAGACCCGGCTATATCTGGCCGGGACGTGCGGGCATGCACTGCTGACGGCCACCTTGCGCGCGCCCCATGCCCTGCGGCAGGAGGAAGCCTTCCGGCAGGTTTTCGCCACGCTGTGCAGTCAATTGGAGGCCGCAATGCGGGCGGAGGATATGGCACCTGTGCTGCTGCTGGAAACCCATGATGCCGAGGGCCCGGCCAGGCACTACGCGGTAGCCGATGCGCAGGCGGCCAAAGCGCTGGCCATCCGGTTTGAAGAGACACATCCCGACGGCGCACTGCTGGATTTGGATGTGATGTTATCGGGTGGGCAACCTCTGTCCCGCAGCGATTTGGGCTTGCCGCCGCGCGCCTGCGCGGTGTGCGGCGCGCGCCCGGCCACGGCCTGCATCACCGGCCGCGCGCACAGCGCTCGGGATACACAGGCGGCCTTTCGGGCGATGCTGACGGGAGCGGAGGATGAGGCCTCGCGGACCGCGCGGCTCGCCCTGCTCAGCCTGTTGTATGAGGTCGCCATCACACCCAAGCCCGGCTTGGTGGACCGGGCGGACAACGGCGCGCATGACGACATGGATTTTTTCACCTTCATGCGCAGCGCGGCGGCCATTGCGCCCTACTTTGCCCAATGCGCAATTGTGGGACAGCGCGCTGATGTGCCAACCGATGCCTTGCTCGGGCACCTGCGTCCCCTGGGGCTGCTGGCAGAGCAGGCTATGGCGCGCGAAACGGGCGGCGTCAACACCCACAAGGGGCTCATCTTTTCGCTGGGTATCCTGTGTGCTGCGGCGGGGCGTTTGAGCGGCAGCCGGAATGCGGAGGAACTGTGCGCCCTGGCCGGGCAAATTGCGCGGCCTGCCCTGGGGGACGCGGCGGATGCCAGCCACGGCGGACGGGTGCGGCAGCAGTACGGCGACATGGGGGCGCGGGGCGAGGCCGCGGCAGGCTTTCCGTCGGCCATGGCGGCGCTGCCTGTGCTGCGCGATGCCATGAACCGGGGGGAAGGCCCCGACCGGGCGGGCGCCAAGGCGCTGCTCGCGCTGATGGCGCAGGTGCGCGATACCAATGTGCTCTACCGCGCGGGGGAGGATGGCTTGGCTTTGATGCAGCAGGGCGCGCGCGACCTGCTGGCGCGGGATGTGCCCCCCGAGGATTTGCTGGTCTTTTCACAGGCTGTGACGGCCCGAGGCATCAGCCCGGGCGGCAGCGCCGATTTGCTGGCGGTGGCATTCTTCCTTTACTTATACGAGGGGTAGAGCGCAAACCTTGTCGTGATACATTTCGCGATACTCCAATCGGGCAGGTCGCAGTGGGTGCGCGCTTGCCCCCTTCGCTCGCGGCATGGTATACTATGCCCGATTAGACGGAGGACCTATGCAAACGCACGCACCCCATGCTTTGACTGACGCTCTGCCGCAGGAAGAGCTGTTTTTTAACCGCCCCATGTCGGCCTACACCACCATCAAGGTGGGCGGTCCGGCGGCCATGATGATGGAAGCCACCAGCGCAGAGCAGGTGGCGCGGGCAATCCGGGCAGCGCATCAGCGCGGCATCCCTATGCTGCTGCTGGGCAATGGCTCCAATTTATTGGTGGATGACGCCGGCTTTGACGGCCTGGTGATTCACTTTGGTGAGGCATTTGCCCAGGTTCATTTGGAGGGCAATGTGCTGACCGCTCAGGCGGGCGCCTCGCTGATGGCGCTCAGCCGTCTGTCGGCGGAGCATAGCCTGGCCGGGCTGGAGTTTGCCGCCGGTATCCCGGCCTCGCTGGGCGGCGCCGCGCTGATGAACGCGGGCGCCTACGGCGGCGAGATGGCCCATATCGTCCGCTTCGTGGACTGTCTGGACAAGCAGGGCCGGCCCGTGCGCCTGCCGGTGAAGGACATCGGCTATGGCTACCGCAGCAGCCTGATGATGCACGAGGGCTATACGGTGCTCAGCGTGTGCATGGAGCTCAAGCCCGGCGATGGCGAAGCCATCCGCCACTGTGTACAGGAAAATCAGCGGCATCGCCGTGAAAAGCAGCCGCTTACCTACCCCAGCGCGGGCTCCTTTTTCAAGCGCCCGCCGGGTTACTTCGCCGGCGCGCTTATCGAGCAGGCCGGTCTCAAGGGCAGCCGCGTGGGCGCGGCCCAGGTCAGCGAGCTGCATGCCGGGTTTTTGATTAACCTGGGTGGTGCCACGGCACAGGATTTCCTGGGGCTGGTGGCGCATGTGCAACATACGGTAGAGCAGATGAGCGGCGTGCGGCTGGAGCCCGAGGTGCGCATCATCCGCCGCCAGGCCACATGAATTTCACCGCCACCGTTAAGCAGGAGCTCATATCGCTGCCGCTTGAAAAAACCTGCTGCATGACCAGCGAGCTCAACGCGCTGACTGCCTGCTGCGGCTCCATCAGCCTATTGGGTGCCGGGCGCGTGCAGCTGCACTATGTAACACAATCAGCCGGCGTGCTGCGCCGCATCTTCACATTGCTCAAGCGCCGCCATGGCATTTCGGCGGCGCCCCGGCTGGTGCGCCTGGGCAGCTTTGGCGGCGTACGCCAGTACCAGCTGCGCCTGACGCCGGAGGATACCCGTACCGTGCTGCGCGGCATGGACCCGCAGCGGCGTGAAGGCATTGGCCTGCGCGGTGTGCCGCTGCGCCAGACGCGGCGCATCTGCTGCCGGCGCGCGTGGATACGCGGCGCTTTCCTGGGCTGCGGCACCGTGACCGACCCGGCCAGGGGCTATCGGGCAGAGTTTGTGCTGGCCGATGCCGCGCGCGCGGCGCACCTGGCCAGGCTGTTGACACTCAATGGCGTACCCACCGGGCACATCCAGCGACGGGGCAGCGAGGTGGTGTACCTGCGCCAAGGCGATGCCCTGGTGACGCTGCTTGGCCTGATGGGCGCCAGCCGTGCGGTGTTTCATGTGGAGAATGTGCGCGCCGCGGGCAGCCTGTCGGCCGGCGTGAACCGCGCCACCAACTGCGACCATGCCAACCTCACCAAGCAGCTGGGCGCGGCCCAACGGCAAGTGGAGCAGATTACCCGCATCTCACTGGCGCGCGGGCTGACCGCACTGCCCCGAGAGCTGGAGGAATTGGCCCGCCTGCGCCTGAGCAACCCGGACGCGGGCCTCAAGGAGCTGGGGGACATGCTTTCGCCCCCGCTCACCAAATCCGGCGTACAGCAGCGCATGCGCCGCATCGCCGCCTTCGCACAAACCCTTGATTAAATCCCGGCAAATGGCCGGGTAGCAGATACGGACAGGCAGCCGCGCCATGTGGTTGCCTGCACGGGATGGAGGGGTTTTTGTGTTACAAAAAGCCGTGTGCCTGACGGGCTCCCTGCCCATGAACCGGGACCGGGTCATCCGCCTGGTGACCGCCGCCAGCAGTTTTAGCGCCAATGTGCTGCTGGAGCGCAAGGGGGCCACCATCAACGGCAAGTCGATGCTGGGGCTGCTAAGCATATCAGAGTCTACGGGCCGCGAGTTCATGCTTGTCGTCTCGGGTGTGGATGAGGCGGAAGCGCTGGAGCGGCTGGCCGCCATGCTGGAGGAAAGCCAGCCCTGAGTCTTGCTGACCTGCGGATTTTTTTCGGTCGGCGGGCTATACCTGTAAAAATATTCATCAAAATGGCCGATTTCATGAACAAATGATTGACATATTGTCATGATTCTGTTATATATTGGACGGTATAAACCATCCGAGGCGTACAGGCTGCCTGCGCGCCACGCGCGGAAAGGATGAAAACATGTCAAACGCTCACAGGACCGATCCCTACTTTCGCTTGCTGCGGATTATGATCGTCCTCCTGGTGCTGTTCGTGGTGTTCCTGGTGGGGTATCTGCTGCTGGATTCGCATCTGCGCGGCCGCTACATTCAGGAACAGGGCCGCATCGTGGAGGAGAACAATGCCATGGTGCAGGCCTATAACGACGCGGTGCTGGCCCAGCGCACCCAGGTGGAACCGGACGTGGCCCCCGATTGGCCCGTGCCCGCGCAAACCGGCACCGATATCGTGAGCCTCAAGGGCTACGCGGTCAAGGGCACCAACCCGGTCACCATCAGCCGGGCGGAGGCCCTCAAGGGCGGCCTGATGCTGCTCAACCGCTGGCACATGCTGCCGGCCGATTTTGCGCTGGTGGAGTCCGAGATCGACAGCATCATGACGCTGACCGACCGCCGTGTGCCCACCGAGTCACGCGAGATGTCCCTCTTCCCCGAGGCCGTGACGGCGCTGGACGAGATGATTGCCGCCGCCAAGGCAGACGGGCTTGAGAACTACATTGTGCGCGGCGCCTACCGCACCATGCAGACGCAGACCAACTATTGGAACGCCGCCTCCGAGCGCCTGTCCGCCCGCTACTCGGGCGACATGCTCACCGAGGAGGTGCGCAAGGGCGTATCCTATCCCGGCACCAGCGACTACCAGAGCGGCCTGTCGGTGGAGATCAAGGCCTGGAGCCCCAATGACCCGGTGCTCAACGCGGCGGTGGCCGCCAACTTCCAGACCACAGAGCAGGCCAAGTGGCTGTACGAAAACAGCTGGAAGTATGGGTATGTGTTCCGTTTCCCGGTGTCCGGCTACCCCAATGCCCAGACCATCGACAAGTCATATAAGACCGGCATCGACCTGAAGATGGACGCCTACCGCTATGTGGGCATCCCCCATGCCCGGGTGATGCACGAAAAGCAGTTCAGCCTGGAGGAGTACATCGAGTACCTCATTGAGAACAAGCACATTGCCGTGTATGAGGAAGGCCAGCTGAAGTATGAAATCTTCCGCGTGGCATACGATGGCGAGGATGCGGAGGTCAGCATCCCGGCCAACGCCGCCTCCTACAGCGCCTCTGCCGACAACATGGGCGGCCTGGTGGTGGCGGTCACCTACTGACCCTCACCGCGCTGACCCACATATCTGCTGATACCATCTCGGGTCGCCCAACCGGGCGGCCCGTTTGTTGTACAAGCGGCCTTCTTGACGCTGACTATTGAGCTCAAACCTTGACAGCCCGGCCGGATTGCGGTAGCATAATCTCCGCAGTTCCGCCGCCATGTGCAGGGGTATCGAAGCGGTCATAACGGGGCTGACTCGAAATCAGTTTGGGCGCAAGCCCACGTGGGTTCGAATCCCACCCCCTGCGCCACATCATCAACATCAGTTGATACAATTTGGCCCGTCTCAAGTAGAGGCGGGTCACTGTATTTGGGGGGTGAAAAGCGTTGATATTACTTGGTTTTTGAACTTCCCAAGATTCACAGAGATCGGTTTTACTGGCAACAGAAGCGCTTGATTTTGAGTTTCGGAACGCTCACCACAAACCGTCAAGCAAAATTGCAACCCCCTCTCCTCCCGCGTGAGAAAGTATCGGGTCGCCGTGCGAAAGTATAAAAGGGCGTGTGAAAGTATAGTGTTCACCTTGAAAGGTATTCAGAAAAAATAGATAGAGTACACTAATGTTCGCAACTTTGCCCAGAGAAAAGGTATGGGCAAGCCA
>ENA-UOOH01004238-UOOH01004238.1-fermentation-metagenome-genome-assembly--contig:-NODE-4238-length-10033-cov-19.331630_pt1 | contig 10033 bp, 6 predicted proteins | sample MGYA00245778_ERZ724025 | MGnify/ENA primary metagenome ERZ724025 (study PRJEB28704, sample SAMN03018313) | fermentation metagenome | biome: anthropogenic terrestrial biome; feature: soil; material... | reverse complement strand
TCTCCGTTTCGCCACTCTCTGCTTTGCAATAAAAAAGAGAGACATCGTGCCCGAAAGCATTTATTTTGTTTATGCAGTTAAGGTATCTTTCATTGAAAACAGGAGTAAAAAGCAAAACGCTTCTCGGCTCACGCATGCTTTCCATGAAAAAACTCATTTCATCTATAAATGAAACTTCTCTATCAAAGGGTATAAAAGAAAACAAATCATACAGCTTTTTAAAACCGTTCATATCCGAGTATGTGAAACAGGTTTCTTCATTTTTATAGAAACACACCTTTAAAACAACACCAGATCTTATGAATACACGTGCTAATGAAACAAACACCTCAATCGTCCTGTCCTCTAACTTTAAAATTTCCTCATAATCCCCTGACAGCTTTTCAAGATTTATTATAATCCAAAACTCTTTTTCTGTAGATGCTGTTGTTTCCTTTATCATCCATTTGTTGAATTTTGAAGATAGCTTCCAATGGATTTTTTTCAGGCTGTCGCCATACAAATAATCACGAATATCGCTTATTTCAGTGCTACCTCTGTTTTTATCTATAGATAAATACTCATTTTCCAAAACCCTTATATATGGAATATTAAGCTCCTCCACTGGTAATATGCGCGGGAACACGCTTATCTGTTTTTCAACTTTTGGCTTATAATAAAAGCCCACCAAGTTCAAAAAATCTCTTATTTCAATTCTTGATATGCCAATTTTGTATTTCCCTCTGTATAAAATTGGAACACTAAAACTAAAATTTTGACGTGAAAAGGGTTTAAGCGAAATATGCTCGGTTTTCATTCCTTTTATAAGCATCTGCCCCTCCATTTGCATGAATACCGTGAAATATGCAATATAAAAGGGAGATCTGTTGTGTATTTCAAGGGAATAGCTCAAAACTTCTCCTTTTTGGTACTCTCTTTTATCCAAACTCTCACTGTATCTAAATGTGTAATAAATAACTACAAAATATAAAATTGATACAAGAGGCGTAAGCAGCACAATATAAAAAATAGTATATGGAAGAAAACCGCTGTCAAAATAGATATAGACAACAGATAAAAGCAATATTAATAAATAACTGATTCTGCTTTTTTTCATGACAGCCTCCGGATGTAAAAGGTTATGCCGGAACCTTTATATTTGAAACAATAGCTGACAATATACTCTCCACTGTGACCTTTCTGATTCGCGCCTCCTGTTTTAAGACTATCCTATGTGACAACACAGGCAGAACCAGACTTTTCACATCGTCAGGAATAACATAATCCCTTCCCATAAAAAGTGCCAGTGCCTGGGAAGCACGCATTAAATATAATGATGCCCTTGGGCTGCAGCCCAGCAGAATATTCTCAATCCGACGTGTACCTTGCACAATTTCAACTATATAATCTCCTATTGCCCTTTCAACATGAACCTGTCGCACATGATTTCTAAGCTCTTTTATCTGTTCACCGGAAGCAACAGCATCAAGACTATGCAAAGGATTGTTCTTCTGAAAACGAAACAGTATATCAATCTCATTTTCAAGGTCAGGGTATCCCATGGTGACTTTCATTAAGAACCTGTCCAGCTGGGCTTCAGGAAGAGGATATGTTCCCATATATTCAACAGGATTCTGGGTCGCTATAACCATAAACGGATCAGGTACGGCGTAAGCAACACCGTCCACAGTAACCTGCTTTTCTTCCATAACCTCAAGCATGCTTGCCTGGGTTTTCGGTGAAGTGCGGTTTATTTCATCAGCAAGAATTATATTGCTCATTATACCGCCCTTTTTGTATTCAAATTCAGATGTTTTGGGATTATACATTGAGAACCCGGTTATATCTGAAGGGAGGATATCAGGCGTAAATTGAATTCTATTAAAAGAGACACCTATGGATTTGGCGAGAGCATACGCCAATGTTGTTTTCCCAATGCCGGGAACATCCTCGACTAGAACATGTCCGCCCGATGCCAAGCAAACAACCATCAGCTTTGCAGCGCTGCTTTGCCCAACCATAACCTTCCCCATATTTTCAACGATTCTCTTCATAATAGGAATATTTTGCATCAATTAGGCCTCCGTTTACAAATCTCTTGATGTTACTATTTTACCATAAGAATATAGTAAAAAGGGTAGCTTTTCCACTTTTTTCATCACTTTAATATTAATTTTTTGTGACATTCCTGAAAAGCGGCTTTACCACCTTTTTTCGCTAAGAAACGTTATGGTTCACCTCTAAGGATGTTCCGCATCCCGAGCGACCTAAAGTTTGTTTCATCTTTTTAAATTATGGACTGATATGCAGGAGTTTAATCAAGCTTGTTTCTTTTCTTTCTCCAATTATAAACCGATATAGTTTCTGATTACACACTTTGCATTTTTAGATATAGCTTGTTCAGTGAACTCGTTCAATAAAGCTGAACATCAAGCGTTTTTACATATAAAATACGCCTATGGGCCTAAGATGGTGACACTACTTAGACTGAAATGTAAAATCAGAACCCGCCATTTATAGAAGTGGGGGGGCTTGGTTTTTTGATAACGGTAACTACGCTTCATTTGCAAGAGCTTATTCCGCTAATTGTGGACTTCCTGCATTTTTTCCCACTCAATTACTGAAAGGTGCATAAACGCTGAATGTTTAAGCATTTTGAGTTAAAGCTTTGAGTAGGAAATAGAACTCAAAAATTTAACCTGTTTTTAACTCAAACCCAGTATTTATGCGAAATGCTGTTCACCTATGTCTCCACAATTACCTATTAGCATTAACACGCTATATCATGTTTTAGTCAAGCTTATTTACTATATCCTTGAAGTGATTACCTCTTTCCATGAAATTTGCATACAGATCAAAGCTTGCACTAGCCGGTGACAGTAGAACCGTATCCCCACTTTGGGCTATGGCATAAGCTTTTTTAACCGCATCCTCCATGCCGTCTGCTCTAAGAACAGGCACAGCCTTTAAACCTTCTCTTTGAACATGCTTTAAATATGAAGATTCAATTTTATCGGATGTCGCCCCTAATAAAACCAACGCTTTAATATGTCCGGGCAAAAAAGCCCCCATCTCGTCATAAGAAAGGTTTTTATCATAACCTCCTGCAATTAACACGACATTGCCATCAAATGATTTCAGGGTGGCAATTGTCCTGGCTGGGCTTGATCCTATTGAATTATTCCTGAATGAAATTTCTCTGACTTTTTTAACAAATTCATTGCGATGCTCAACACCACCAAAGCTCTTGGCAACATAACATATTGAATCTACATCAACCTCGTGAATCACTGCAGTCACAGCAGCCATTATGTTTTCTACGTTATACATACCCGGAAGCTTAATTTCGGATATGGGTATGATTTCTTTCTCTTCTGAATTTTCCCTGTATATAATACAGTTGTTATGAATAAACGTGCCAAAGGAACATTCTTCATTTACACTGAATATTGCAGGGTTCGCAATTGCCTCGGAAATAAAGCTTTTGGTTATGGGGTTATCAAAACTTAATACAAGCCTGTCTGATTTTTTTTGATACCGGAAGAGATTTCTTTTGGCATCTATATATTCTTCCATTGACTTATGTAGATCCAGATGATTTGGTGTTATATTTGTAATAACTGCAACATCCGGGCTGCCCTTCATTGTTTGCAGCTGAAAGCTGGACAATTCCAAAACAACCCTGTCTTCCGGTTTTATTTCTTCTATTCTATCAAGAAGCGGTGTGCCAATGTTTCCGCCAAGATAGCAATTAAATCCGGCTTTTTTTAAAAACTCATATATTAAGCTTGTTGTCGTGGTCTTCCCGTCACTGCCGGTAACGGCATATGTGACAGCCGGGCAGCACTTCATAAAAACCTCCATTTCGGAGGTGAGCTCTGCCCCGTTTGCAACCTCTTTTTGTATTTGTGGAATGTCAAATCTCATTCCGGGTGTGCGAAATATTATATCAAACCCGCTGAGGTTATCAAGATACTTATCTCCAAAAGAAAATTTGACGTCTAAATTCCTGTATTCAGTTAAGATGTCTTCAAATGCTTCTTCTTTCTTTCTATCAAAAACAGTAACTTTAGCACCCCAACCGGCAAGTGTTTTTGCTAAAGGTCTATTACTTATACCAAACCCCAAAACCGCTGCCTTTTTGCCCTGTATGCTTTTTTTGTATGATTCCAATATTTTATTCAAGCTCTGCACCATCCTTAACACGACCCGTCTAACTGCAGGTCTCTATTTCATAAATATTATACATTATTTCATCTGTATTTTATATGATTAATATAGTCATGAATTGTGTAAAAATTATTTGTGGTTACGGTTCGCACCCTCATATTTCGAGATAACTATGCATTAACGGAAACTACGCTTCATTTGCATGAGATGTATAGTTCTGCATATGTTTTTTAACACAAAACGTTAAAAATACGCAACATAAGTGTCGTGCATTTTGCAGAGCCATAGCGCCTAGGTAAGCTGAAACTCGCAAAAATGTATTTCATTAGTCTGCATCTTTTATTAAATCCTTTATTACCTCTCCGGCAATAATAAGACCCATAACCGATGGTACAAATGATACACTCCCCGGAATCTGTCGCTTTTCCACCCGTTTGCTTATCTCACCTTTAAGGAAAGAGCTTTCACTACAGCTGTTTTTATCAGCTTGATTAGGCATAGTTTCTTCGGTTTGCTCAGGTATAGTTATTTCAGTTTGAATAGGTGTAGTTATTTCAGTTTGTTCAGGTGTAGTTATTTCAGTTTGTTCAGATGTAGTATCTTCAGTTTGATTAGGTGTATTTTCTTCTGCTTGCTCAGGTGTAACAGGTTTAATCGGTTCTTCTTTTGAATAAACCACTTTAAGGGCATTAATTCCACGTTTTTTGAGTTCACGCCGCATAACCTTTGCCAGCGGGCACACGGATGTTTCATATATATCGGCTACTTCAAACCGTGTCGGATCCAGTTTGTTTCCTGCCCCCATTGCACTTATAACAGGAATTCCAAGTCTTTTTGCATTGACTATCAAATCAATTTTTGCGGTAACCGTATCAATTGCATCAATAATATAGTTCTCATCCCCTGCAATTATTTCATCAGCACAACCCGGCATATAAAACCTTTGAAACGTTATCACTTCAGCCTTTGGATTGATTTCCAGAATCCTGTCACGCATCACTTCAACCTTTGACTTTCCAACCGTTTTACTTGTGGCATGGAGCTGTCTGTTTATATTTGACATACAAACAAGATCGTCATCAATAAGCACAAGCTTTCCAACACCGGAGCGTACAAGTCCTTCAACCACAAAAGAGCCGACTCCGCCAACACCAAAAACAGCAACCTTGCATTGCTTCAGCTTGCTGAGCGCATCTTTTCCAATTAACAATTCTGTTCTTGAGAATTCATGAGACATAAATTTTAGCCTTTCTTTCTTATCTTTTAACAGTATATAATTACTCTTACCATTTATCACCAACTAAATTACGACAAATGTATTGTTTAAATAATATGTAATTACATTATGATTGTAACCCAATAACTCGATATTTTTGTTAAAGCTTTTTCCTAAGCAGCCAAATTTGCTGCAGCTGATCTTTGAAAACAGAATACTTCCAACAAATGGTCATACAATATTGAGAACAAAACCTTATTGGTTGATAATGTCCTGCTCTTTATGTATCTCTTGCAGTTTATTGCCCCGATTTTAAGACCTAACCAGATTTTAGAGCGCACTATACCCCTGACAGGTAAGTTATCTATGTCATATTGCCTACGCAGTGTGGATGGAATCCCTTCAACTCCTGCTCGTTTGCTTGCGATTTTATGGTATTCGGCGGTTCCCATTTTGATTCTTTGTACTGCGCAGTGGAGTTTGGTTTCTGACACCTCAAAGAGATATTGTTTTTTTTGCTTAGTGACTGGGCAGTTCGACTGGTGTGGGCAGTTATCACAGTGTTCCTTTTGAAAGTGCGCCCGGTAAACTCCTTTTTTGTATTTACTATCTAAAGGCACATGACCTGCAGGACAATTCTTTACGGTGTGGATAACTTCATCAATGTTGAATTTTTCGTACCCGGTTTTTTCACTGCTTGCGATACGTCCAACCAAATTAGTTGGAACAAGCTCTATGTTGTTACTCGTTGCTTTCTTAGAAATATCTTCGGAGTAATAGGCGCCATCCACAAGAATCTTTGTAGTTTCCTTCTGCTTACCAATCTTGTCGATGATGTCTTTAGAAAAGCTTTGATCACTATAGGTGTTTTGCTGAAGATCGTAATGAGTAATTATTCGTTCTTTCTCATTAAAGCTTTCAACAGCGTTGCCTACAAAACCAGTATAATTTTTAGTTCCCTTTCTCCGATAGGTAGCATCTGGGTCTGTAGGATTTTGGAGGCTTACAGGGCTGATTTCTTTGGATGGTTTTAACTCCATTTTTCCATCAGCGGTTAATTTGGTTTGTTCCCCAAGCATCCGTGAAAGCAATAGAAAATCTTCACTGGTTTCAATAATAGTATCTTTGTATAAATGTAATAGCTCGATAGCATCTGCTGTGACAATGGTCAGTTTTGTCTCAATATCCTTATCCTTGCTTCGGTAAATGGTTTCATTACGGTGCCCTTCTTCCAGATAAGGGTTATACTTCTTCGAAAGTGGTATTGTCCCGATTTTTTGAATCTTATTAATGAGACGACTAACACAGGAATAGATAATTTCCAACCTTGATAATCTCTTACAGGAAGAACTTGTCATGAGAGAATCCATCCGAATTGTACGTCCATCAATATTAAGCAATTTAGTAAACTCATTGGCGTGGCTTTCTATTTCTTCTTGGATGAGGTCAACACCGTGCTCTTCATTGTAACGATAAACAGCTGTGCGAAAATTAGTCAACGAATTCTTGGATATCGGCTGTTCCTTAAAACTGGTTGTATGCAGCGCATATTGATATCTGATATCAAATAGCAGTGAATTAATTGCCTCTTCATCGGATTGAGTAAAAATCTCCTTGAGCATTAATAGCCCCATATATACGTTTACCGGATTGTTGGGTCTGCTGGCAGGGTTACTGCTGTAAATAACGGAAAAGCGCTCCTCTGAAATTAAAGGGAAAATTGTATTACTGAATTCCTCAGCCCAAGTGTTTTTTAGTATTTTTTGTTCCCTGTCAGTTAGTTTATATAGAGGATCAAATATATTCATTTGTTGTGAAGTATTACGGCAAAAAGACATTTAAAATCACCTTTTCTTCATTGGCTTTAATAATACAATTATACCATAAAACTATTGATTTTACTAATGCTTTAAGCTCTTTTCGCCTAGGTTTTCAAGGTTCAAATAATTACGAATATTACATTTTATGCTAGCTTTTTGGGTTGCAATCACATTATATCATGCAGTTATTACCAGATAAATATTTTTCACAACGAAACAACCGACTTTCTTATAAGTTCTCTATTATCTTTTCTTTTGAAAGGACAATTTCAGAATTCCTCATCTTTTTATAAGGACAGCCACCACATTTTTGTGGTGGCTGTCTTGAAATATTGCGTCAGATCTTAGAAAACATATCCTGTGCATAGTCTTTTATGTTTGCAGGAGTAAGCATTCGATACTTATCTTTTACTGAAGTAAAATACTCTCCTATAATCTGTTTAGGGATTACTTTGTTAGTTGATGCCTCAGCTGGCAAATTCCCACGTGTTGATATCCAAGGGGTTTCAACATGTGTAAAAGATTCAAGCGTTTTTCCACTGTAGCAGCATATATGTCGTATAACGCTATCGAGTAGAACCTTCTCTTCTGCAGGCATTAATGAGATATCTGGTTCCTCGATGCTATCTATCGGATTATAACAATAACCACTGTACCTCCTGTAGATATCTCGATAAACAGGCCCATGAACCCAAGCTTCGCAGTCTTCTTCAAATATAAAGCTTCCAAAAAAAGCTTTGTAAAACCCCTGAACATAATACAGTGCTTTCTGCAAAGAAAGGTGCGTAATGTCCTGGCATCGAGACAGTAAATACTCTACAACTATATTGAGTTTCGATTGTTGCGTAGATGGAATATTTAAAAGGCTAGCTATTGCAGCTTTACTTTTCTCAAAAGCTTTTTCACTTTTTAAATTGTCCTTCCTATTTTCTAAAAGTTCCAAATAATAACTAGGTTCATTAAGCACTCTTTTTAGTATTTCGGAGTACTGCTTTGATGGCATATCCCCATCATAATATCTACTAAAAGTTTGCTCTCCCCAACCAAGTAAAAGTGAAAGTGGCCTTTTCCCTATGTTGTACTTTTCAGGAATCGCTCTGATGTCTTCAAGTGAAATAACACCGTGTTTTTGACGATATGCATCATACAGAGCTTTCAAATTTTCATCTTCAATTTCGGGGACATAGACTTCATCCCCGCATTCATCGCAAAAAGCTGTTTTAGCACTGAACTCATAAACTTCACCTTTCAATTTAGCAGAGTCAGTTTTTTCTTTTACTGAGAATTTAACATCTTGCCGACATTCGGGGCAGAATACAATTCTATTCTTCATGGTGATTCCTCCTTTTTTATTCGACATGATTATCTAAATAGATAATCTATTGGCTTGTTCCTTTCATGGAGTGATATAACTACTACTCTGCTACCTGTAGGTAAATCAATAATGTTAAACTTTGTATATAGATCGAGAGTTCTTTCTTCGTCACCAAAATTAAATAAAGTTATCTGAGAACAAAACACATACAAGATTTCATGTTCAAAACCAAGGTTCATGTTTTGTAGCGAATGGCAGAAATCTTCAACTCCAATTTGCATTAATATTTGTCGTTGTTTCTCGGATGTAAGATTATATTCACGGATGAAGGCGACATTTTCCGCTCTATTTTCATTCTGAGCTACTGTATATTTACCGTTACTTACACACTCTTGGATTTTTTGCAATACTGAGGATATTTCCTCTTTTGTATAATCCTGATTATAATACTGACTCATCAATCGCCCTCCTTATCAATATAATCATATCACTAGTATATGATATAGTCAACAAAAAATGCACCTTTTAGTGCATTTTTTGTTGACTATATATTCATTAAGATAACTTATTTTTAATAAAAATAAGTTTTTTGTATCTTATAGTCCTCAATGGTAACATATTGCCGTGAAGTGACGAGAACTATAAGTTAATGCGTACCCCCCATTTCATAATCATCCGTTGAACGCTCATCAGTGTCATAGAAAACAATGTCCCCATCCATTAAGATAAATTCCTTTTCATAATAATCGGTTTTCTCTTTTTGATAGCCTTCAATGGTAAACATGTTGCAGCGGGGTGCTCCCCAGTAGCTTAAGGATGGTTCATCAAAGTTATTGTTTTTAATCGCTTCTATACGGAAATTAACAATAATATAGCCATTCTTAAGCCAGAAGTCTTCTTTTCCGCCAAGGCTAAGACCATTATGGGTTCTGCCATATTCAGGCACATTAAAGCCCGGGGTTGTAACAAACAAATCGTTTGGCAGGCGATACTCACCATACCATTTCTGCACGGACATGGCGGAAGCGTCGGCGCTCACTCCATCCGGAAGCCCTTCCTGTGCGCCAATAAATGTTCTTTGGTATTTAGAAAGAGTGATTTCGTCAAACCAGCCTATGTTATCTTTTTTGTATTTGAATGAATCTATATTATTAATGTCAAGAAGCCTTGCTGTATCTTTTATTTCTTTTTCAGGGACATTACGAAATCTATTGCCTAATTCCATAAACAATGGGTTGTCCCTGTTTCTTCCCTCCGGTATTAATGCCACATAATAGTTTGTTTTTCCATTGAATGATGCATGATAATGAAGATCAACCTCTTGTCTGCCAGTACCGTCCTTTTTTACATAGTAAAACGTAGGAGTTATTCGTATATGGTCATTATCACCAAAGTACCCGCCTATGGTTTCAAAATCAAACCTGAAAGTATATCCTGTTTTCAATGCTCCCCTGTTTTTGTACTTGGCATGGCTTCCTTCTAAAAGCGGAAGTGTAAACAGGCTTGATATTCCATGGGTTTCCCCGTTTTCGT
>ENA-UOOH01004235-UOOH01004235.1-fermentation-metagenome-genome-assembly--contig:-NODE-4235-length-10042-cov-12.250926_pt1 | contig 10042 bp, 14 predicted proteins | sample MGYA00245778_ERZ724025 | MGnify/ENA primary metagenome ERZ724025 (study PRJEB28704, sample SAMN03018313) | fermentation metagenome | biome: anthropogenic terrestrial biome; feature: soil... | reverse complement strand
CGAAATGTACACCAAACAAATAAACGAAATGTGCACTCCCTCAAAACGAAATGTGCTCAAAAAAACCACACACGCACAAAAAATATTAAAGGGCATTTAACTACAAATTAAATGCCCTTTAATAATCTATATATCATAATTAGCCGTTAGCACCTCAACCTTCCTTTTATTACGCTGTTCGCACTTAGCATTAACGCTAATCCTCATGTCGAAGCTCTTACTCTCCCAACCATGCTTCTTAGTAAACTCATCAAGAACCGCACTTGGATAACTTGACAACAGGAATTTCCCCTTAATCTTAGAAAGAGTATCTAATAACTCTGTATAATCAGTTAGTGAGTATCCATCGTAATGCCCCATATTAGCATTGTAATACGGAGGATCACAATAAAAGAATGATTCCTCACTATCCCTGCCACGAATAATATAACAAGCATCAGCACATTCAATTGATACATTTTGCAATCTTATCGCCAACTCTTCTGTGAAATTATCCTTGCTGTTCTGAATCTTCTTAGGTGTTCTTCCCTTACTTTTGTCAAATCCCCAAGAATTGTCCAATTGAGCTCCAAAAGATTGATTGGAGAGTACCCACAAAGCCCAAGCTCTCTTTACTTCTGAAAACATATCACTATTATTATAAATAGTGCTTGCCTTGCGGTATAAGTCTCGACTATTAAGAGTGATTCTAACCTCTTTCTCAAGCTCAATAAAATGATTCTTAACGACCATATAGAAGTTAATCAACCCTCTGTTTGTGTCGTTCAACACTTCCACACTTGCTGGCTGTTTAGCCCAAAATATTGCAGCTCCTCCAGCAAAAGGCTCAGCATATAATTTATGCTCAGGAATTAGAGGTAAGATTTTACTTACCATTGTTTGTTTGCCACCATAATAAGTTACTGGTGTTTTCAAGTTTAATTTTTCCATTTTTCTTTTTGTTTTAGTTATATATTTAAGTTTTTGTATCTTTGCAACCTCTCATTATAGCCAATAAAAAAGATGCGGTAACATCTACCAGAGACATTATGCCTCTGTTCTTGATGTTACCGCATCTTAATACATAGGTTGGGTGAGAGCTTCCTATGTAAGTTCAGGGGCTTTTTATTTACCCCTTATTAACCTAACTAACCATTTACTAATCTTTCCTTTATTTAGCCACAATAAAACCACGACAATAGCTCCCAAGCCCAAATACCACCATATATTGATGCTTCTTGTTTTCTTCCTTATCTTAGTAGCTTCTTTCTTCTCTGTATCTATCTTAGCCTTTAATTTATCTGTTTTATTTGTCTTATTAATACTATCAGTTTTAATAGCAGTAACAGCTTTCTTTTCCTTACTATTACTCTTAACTATTCCCTTTATGCTTTCCTTGATAGTTGTGCTGTCAGGCTTAACCACAGTTGTCCTGGTAATCTCAAATTCAGCAATAACATCTTTGTCCACTTGGCTGGAATCAACAACAATAACAGAACCACTTGCATTCATTTCTTTTTTTGTTGATTCTTGCTCAATGGTAGATTTATTTACCTCTGACTTATCAGTAGTAACTTTCTTTGAAGTAGAACAACCACTAATAATCAACACCATTAGAAGCAAGCAACTGCTCATAATGCGTAATTTTGTCCTGTAACTCCTTAATTTGCTTTTCATATCTAACCATTTTTTTTGTTTCTGCTTTTAGCTTATCTATTTCAGCCTTGAGCTCCCAAATCTCCTTAATTAATTTAGAATTAGTTTCTCTAAGTTGAGAACATTCCTGGAGTAAGTTATCAACTCTTTTCTCCAGCGAATCTACGATTTTCTGCCACGTAGTAATCGCAGCATCAATATTAGCAATATCTTGCTGTTTTCTTGAGAATATCCATGTGGTAAAGCTTGAGGCAAGCCCAGTTCCAAATGCGATTAGAATAGTGATTAACCAGTCCATATATCTATAATTTGTTTTCTTTAATCCACAACTTTACATCAAACGAAGGGCAAGCCTTAGCTGCAAATTCATTATGTCCATGAATTGATGCTTTTGGATATTGCTTTTTCAATTCCTTAACCAAGTTAAGCAACGCAACCTTTTGGGCAGGAGTTCTTGTATCTTTAGCTTTCATACTCTTATCACATCCTCCAATGTAGCAAACACCAATACTATTGGCATTCTGTCCAACTGTATGAGCACCTACAACATTTATATCTCTACCTTTCCACACTTCTCCATTTAATCCAATTACATAATGGTAACCAATACCATTATACCCTTTTTCTCTATGCCACTTGTCAATATCTCTAACAGTAACAGCTCTTCCTTCAGGAGTAGCAGAGCAATGACAAATTATTTTATCTATTTCTCTCATATTATCTAAATTCAAAATGCTCATTTTCTTTTACAATCATTGTTGTAAATGGCAACATAGACTTGTTAATTTTTTGTATTTGGCTTATCAAGATTTTGCTTCCAGAGAACAATATTCTATTTTCTCCTTCTACCTCTATCTGAAGACACAAACACTTATCATTATTTGATTTCTCAAATTTACTTTCGTCAATCTTATAGTCCTTAACTATAACAAGCTTATTAAGTATCTTGCTTATCTTTATCTTCTCTCCACAAAATGGCGACTCAACGTTTATTCCAAAATCCTTAAATGAGTTCATATTATAAAATTCCAAATTGCAAACAATCCTTTTCTATTTGCTCCTTCATTGCCTTTCTAATAGCAAGAAAATCAATATATCTTGACACAAACAGCTCTTCTTGGTCTGCCTCACAAACTCCAAGCTGAACAGAGTTATAATCGTTTATAAGTTTCTCTTCTTGTTGGTTAGGATATAGAGCATTTAGGAGTTCTTTTGTGATTTTTTCTCTCGTTACTGTAGCATATACAGTTACTTCATAACACTCCCAAGACGTTCTTTCTCCTATTACTTTTTCAACAATCCCCCATCTATAGTACGATAGGCTGTTATCTATTCTTTCATAAGCCATTGGCTTATGATCATATTCGACTTTTTCCATAATTTATATTTAATTTGTTTGTTAAGTTTCTTGAATTACAGTGCCCAGCCCATCCTGTCCATGAACTTATCTTATGAACAAGCTCAATTTCAGAAATACCAGTTTTTCTTAATTTTGCCACTTTCTTACACATTCTTTGCTTGATAGACTTTCTCATAAGAATGTAATCATGTCTAAATACATAACCAACGAAGTCTAATCCTCTTGCCTCAACTGGGAATATTTGGTAATTCCCTTTAAGGCATAAATTCAGGTTTTCTGATATATAATTATTAATCTGAACTAATAGACCATGAAGATATTCTTTGCCTGGAGAAAAAATCACCATGTCGTCTGCATATCTGAAGTAATATTTTACTTTTAATTCTTCCTTAAGCCAATGGTCAAAGTATGTAAGATATAGGTTAGCAAAGTATTGACTAAGATAGTTGCCGATTGGAACCCCGATTGTACTATCAATGATTTCGTCCAATAGATCTAACAAATCCTTATCTTTTATCTTCTTTCTTATTATCTTCTTTAAAATACAATGATCAATTGAAGGATAATACTTCTTAATATCAAGTTTAAGACAATACTTCGTATTATCTCTATCTTTCAATGCTTTCTTCATATTTCTTAACACTCCATGTATACCTCTTTTCTTTATGCAAGAATAGCTATCTATAGTAAATGTATTAACCCATATATCCTCCAAAACATTCATTACAGCATGATGAACTATCCTATCTGGGTAATAAGGTAATTGATAGATATCTCTTTCTTTTGGCTCATAAATCTTAAACACTCTATATTCAGACGTTTTAAAGTTTTTATCTTTAAGTGCGTGATGTAATTTCAAGATATTGCTTTCTTTGTCTTTGTCATGAAGCTTTATTCCATAGGTATTACCTTTCCCCTTCCTTGCTTTTCTATCAGCAAGTTCAGGATTCTCAATTGAGATTATTTTTTCATAAAGGTTTCCTACTCTTTTCATTTTATTTCATTTTAATCTGCTTAAATAGTCGAGAGCTTTCGTTTTCACTACCAGCACTCTTTTTTAAAGTCATTTTTTGCCGAGAGGCAAGGATTCCGTTCTCTATCTATTAAGATATATTTTTATTTATTAAGCTAAGCTGAGCCCTGATATTCGCATTCGTATTCGAAACCGAATTATTCACATTCGAGTAACGGAAACCCGCATTCGCACTATTATTCGAATTACCGCCTACAAGAAAAGCCCGAAAGAACAGACACCCTATTTTTTTCATTTCAAATCCCCGTGCTACGTTGTTTCGTTTTTCAGAATTAAGCAGAGCCGAGCCCCGATATGCGCACGCGTATTCGAAACCGAATCATCCACATTCGAGTATCGGAAACCCGCATTCGCACTATTCGCATTACCGCCCACAAGAAAAGCCCGAAGACTACTACTCTCAACATTAGTATAATGATAGTCTGCCCAATGAGTAGTAGACCCTGCACCTACTACTTTAGGAGCGAGATTAGCATTTTCTCCCATCTGAACATCTTTAACATAACCATCTGTCAAAGGTAAATCCCCCGCATAAACATAATTTGACGTTATAGTATCAGCGTAGTTTTTTGGGTCATTACAAACGTATATTTTGCTACTTGCAACTCCTCCATTATCATCTGCAGACTTTACATCGACAATTACTTGGTCAAGATTCTTGTAAATGTGTCCGTAAGGTATTTCAACTGCTCTATATTTATTAACATATACAACTGTTCTTGTTACAGGAGTAAAATAATTAGTATTCTCAATAGCTGTTCCCGCAATGGCATCAGCTATGCATTTATATAAGAGTTGTCCTTGTGATATGTAATTACCATTAACATAAGCAGTTAATGATTCATATTCCCCCTTATAATTCACATGCCCACTTGCATCGTAACCAAATGGCATTGTATACGCTATTTCGCCACTGTTATTCCCTAATGAGTTCGTATACCCGCAAGGGACGAAAGGATTAGCACCATTCCAATTAACCCATTTAGTGTAACTTAAACCTGTAACTCCCATCCCAAGTCCTCCTTGTTTAAATCCATTTGCATCTAACTCCCCATTGAAAGGAAGTTGGAGATTTCTATTAGCATATTCAACATAAGCAAGCAAAGAAATAACTTCATCTCTTTGTTTGTCTAATATATTCCAGCGAGTATCACCAGCATTAATTTTCCTTGCAGCTATTCTGTAATTAGCTCTACTTGTGGATGTTCTTGGTCTACCAAGAAATGTATTATCAAGAGTATCTTTAGTTGCGTCATTATTACCGCCTCTATAATCAGTGCTAACATTCATCACGCTTGATAGCTCGCCAGTAACATTGTTCATAGAAGCTTCGTAAGCTCCAACGAATGATGCTGGTTGATAAATGAAACCAGGAAGAGGCAATTCGCTCATCTTATATCTTCTAATATTACCTTCTTCTTCAACTTTATAATAAAATCCAACTAATCTTGCCATTACTTGACCCGCAGAGCCGTCAAGTGTTTCGCCAACCCAAGAGTTTCCAGGTAAGAATCTATTAAATGTAGTGTCTTTATTGACTAAACATCCGACGAATTTAGATTGAATTGGTAAAGTTCTATGTAAATCCATGTTACCAATTCTTGTGCATACAGAAGTGTTAACAGTAACATCCCATTCTATGCCATACCAATAATTATTAGCAAGAGCTTCTGTAATAGATTTTTGGCTCATAACTTTTGCTTCATCATTTCCAAAATCTTGAACTATTGATGCTTTATCAATTTTAGCTTCAAATTGAGCTGTTAATCCTGCTATCGTTGCTTGTCTTGCTTGCTCTTGAGTTTGTCTCGTTCCTTCTTGACTTTGTCTTGTTCCCTCTTGAGATTGACGTGTAGCTTCTGCAGATACACGCCCAGCTTCAGCAGATAGTCTTGCTTGCTCTTGAGTTTGCCTCGTTCCCTCTTGACTTTGTCTTGTTCCCTCTTGAGATTGACGTGTAGCTTCTGTAGATACACGCCCAGCTTCAGCAGATAGTCTTTCTGTTTCTTGAGTTTGTCTCGTTCCTTCTTGACTTTGTCTCGTTCCTTCTTGAGATTGACGTGTAGCTTCTTGATTTTGTCTAATGCCTTCTGCATTGTGTCTTAAATCTTCCGCATCTTCTCTTAAACCCTCTGCAGTATTAAAAGCATTAGCTCTTGCTGTTTCAGCATTATTAAAAGCAGTTGTGCGATTAGCTTGATCCGAATTAAAAGCAGAGTTTCTTGAAGATTCATTGGAGTTTCTTAATAATTCAGCAGAATTTCTAAGATTTTCAGCACTGTATCGCCCTTGTTCTGCTGTGTCTCTAAGATTTTCGGCACTCTCTCTTTCTTGTTCTTGGGTTTGTCTCTTTGACTCTTGACTTTGTCTTGCAGCCTCTGCATCTGCAAATTCAGCAATTGCCTCATTAGCCGTTTCAGCTGCATCTTCAGAAGCCTCTTTAAGAGAATCCAACCATTGTTGACGAGTCCCACCAAACCCCTCTTGAACAGCAATTGCATAAGCGTCAAGACCAGTAATAGTATCACTAATCTCACCAGTTATAATAACATCTTGAATATTAGGACAAACTAACGGGTTATCAAATCTCACTTTGATAATCTTGTCATAGGCTAAATCTCCCATCTCATTATCTGGATAGTGCAAAGTTACATCACAATTCAGACGACCACTTGTGAATTGAGGTGCATTAAGATTAACCTCCAAATAATCATCAATCATAATACAATTAACCCACTTACTGCCATCATAAGAAGCAGTTTTAGCTTGCGAAGGATACAACGTCCACACCCTAATGTCAAATGGAACTAAAGCGGGGGAAACTCTCTGCCCCTCAATAACAAAAGCCAATCTTAGCTTTAAATCATTACCTATTCTATATTCTATCATATTTATTATTTTTTAATGCATTCGAAAATAATCACATCACTCCTTTTAGGCACATAATGAACGAATTCAAAACCCTTTTCATCTAACTCAACATAATCAATTTCAGCAAACATTCTTGCTCCATTCACATATACATTCGAAGAACCCAACACATAAGGATCTATTGTGTCAAATTTTTTATTCGATTCGTCTTGTTCACCTATCAATTCCATGATCACATACTCAGTTTTCTTCTCTAAATGTACAATTCGTTGCGTTAGACTGTTAATTGTTGTAGTAAACCCATTTACAAGGTCAATAATACTGTTTATTATCTGCCTTACTACAGAGCCACTATCTCCATTATTTATTTTATTAATCGCCATATAAATACTATTTAATCATTATTTAATCATTCCAAATCTCACCATCCATCCACACACCCTCATCATTCCAATTACCAGTTGCCAAAATCCAAATTTGACCAACAATCCCTGTCGCAAAAACAACCTTTTCTTGCTTAAAAACCTTAGCAACATTATTCATATCATCAGGAATAGACAAAGTTGTATTCTTTTCAAAAGTTGCCGTCAAAGGAATAGCATTAGTCCTGGCAATATCCCAAGCAAATGAAATATCTCCACAAAAAAGTAGTGATACATCAAAAATACTTTGTCCTGCAACTGCAATAATCTTTCTCATACTAATTACCTATTGCAACAGGTTCTGTTTGCACTTTTTGATATTCATATATTCTTTTAAGGATTGGATATGCAGAACTATTGTTTAATTCAGAAAACCTCCAAGCCAAATCAACCAAATTTTGATTGAAAGACACATAGCCCTTCCACTCTAAGTGTGCATTTTTAGTCTTACTTAGGTCCTTATCATACACAGGAGAAGGAGGAGCAATTGTAGCTTCAGAATTCAAGGAAAGAACTAAGTTATTAGCTTCTTCAGCAGCATTAATTGAAAATTCTACAGCATCCACAGAATACAAGTTCCCATTATACAAAACCACTCCAGCACTAACCTTACAGGTTCTTGGTAATCCAGGCTTATAAGTTGCATCAACTTTTAATCCACTAAGTATAACAGCATCACTCTCCAAATAACCACTCATTAACAATATGGCTCCACCCAAAGCTTTTATAATTCCAAAATCTGCCTCACTAAGAAAGCTCAAATCTTTAGGCTGAATCTGCCTTGTTCCAACATCAACAATTTGTTTCATATCTTTATATTTTTATAAATCCACAACAGAAAAACCAACACCCGCAAAGGCATATCTTCTAATAAATACCCTTATCACATCCTTATCCACATACATTGGAACTCTCACAATAAAATCCTGTCCAACGCTTGTATCTTCTTCATTTATTCCAAAAAAAACATTCTCATTCTCTCCAGCAATTACCCTGTAATCAATATCTTCATCACCATTGCTGCATATAGATACATTCCCATCAGTTCCATCCTCAATTTCAATTGTTCTACTTACTGGATCAAACTTATCATTCAGAAGTTGAACCATTGCTTGAACCTGTGAGGTATATTTTAAATCTATTATTAGATTTTGCACCCAAGCAAAATCACTATCAAAATTACTCCTGGTAACTTTTGTCATAACCAATAAGAATTCAATCAATAGCTTTGCAGCCCTCAATCTTATTGGCAATAATAATTTAATTAGAGAGTCCCAATTCATACCTATTCAACTTTATATGTTATTCCATAGCCCGTAACCTTAACACACCCAGCATTAGGCGTTAACTTTCGTGTCTGCCAACCACTGCCAGCATTTAACTGCAAATTGTGGACATCAACAACACCTTTCACCCCCTGAATAACATCTACCATTTTGCTTACATATATATCTCCACCAAAAACAATAGAAGCCAAATATTCATCAATCACCCTTTTGACTTCAACATCAACACCAGCAACACTAACCTCTCCATCATAATAAATATCAGCAGCTATAGTAACATTATCAGCATTATAAGAATAAGCAATAACTCTTACCCCCAAAGGCTTCACATCATTCAGATATGATTGAAATCTTGCCAATTCCTCAGCAGTCAATGAGAATAAATTACCTGCACTTCCACAAGCAACCCTTAGGTACAATGTTCTTCCTTCCTCTCTAACAGCACAGTAAGTAATCTTTCTTTTAGTTTCATCAACAACGGAATATTCAACCGCTCCATCAACAACAGAAGTCATATCTCCATCCTGCCATGCAAGAGCAATCTTATGCCACCATTCCTTAGTACCATAGCGAGTGGCTAATGCAGTAGCGTCAACGTCTTTTCTCCAACTTTCCAAAGCAGCTTCTCTTAACCACATAATATAAGCAGCTATATAAAAAAGTATATTAACCATAGTTGCAGGCTTAAATTTATCATCAAAAGAAGTCCCAGCAACAAAACCAAATTTTTGCTGTACTGTATCATTTGACATCCATTCATCTGTCAGTTGTTTCTTTATTTCAGCTAAACTACTCATTCAATGTAATATTTATACCGTTACTATCAATTTCAATTTTCTTATAACTAACCCCATTTCTCTTTAAATCTTCCATAATAGGAGCCATCAAAGAATCTGTACCACCAGGAGCATTAATCATATTAACCAAACCAAATCCACTCTGAGGACTCATCTTAAACTCTCCAACACTTGCATACGCCAATCTTTCTATTATATCTTCCGAAGCCTCACCAACCATAAAGTCTCCATTCTCAACAAGCAAATCATCAGTACATCTAATATCTTGCATATATCTTAATGTTTAATTGTTTTATCTTCATAAGACGATTTATCAAGCTTGGTAAATGAATTTGCAATAACGGCAGCCGTTCCTGATTGTGCAGCTGCAGAACCTGTTGTCGCAACACTATGTGTATGCTGATTAAATGCATCAATAAGTTCATTTATCTTTTTTGTAAGCTCGTCTATCTTTACCAACCCTCCATTTTCTCCTCCATTAATCAAAATCTCTTCCACTTCATCCACCATAACCACAAAAGCAATAGTAGGGGAGTAAAACATAACCACAACATTAGAACCAACCTTTGGCACCTGAACAATACCTTTTTTCTTATCCCCACAAACCAAAGAAGCAACAACACTATCCTCATCTCCAA
>ENA-UOOH01004233-UOOH01004233.1-fermentation-metagenome-genome-assembly--contig:-NODE-4233-length-10046-cov-3.724552_pt1 | contig 10046 bp, 10 predicted proteins | sample MGYA00245778_ERZ724025 | MGnify/ENA primary metagenome ERZ724025 (study PRJEB28704, sample SAMN03018313) | fermentation metagenome | biome: anthropogenic terrestrial biome; feature: soil; material... | reverse complement strand
ATATACGACTTCTGGCCCATGGTTTTGGGTTTGATCGCTCTTCCTTTGGAGGAAATACATAAAATGTCCGCGTCAAAACTTCGCAGTTTCTCCGCTTCTCCTCCCTTCACCATGGTAACGGCATATAGCACATTTTGTTCGGAAACGGCATCGGACAGAGAAGACAATCGTTCCAGGTAAGACAGGACCTCTGCACATTTTTCAATGTTATCCTCATCGCCGATGATTTTAATTTCGCTGTCACGGTTGATGAGCAATACGCCCAGTTCCTTTTCAATCAGAGCAGCATGGGAATCAAAACTGCCAAAAATGTCGGATATTCTTTCCGGGTTTTCTAAAAACAGAATTTTCTCTGCCATTCTTGTTCCTTTCACCCCACGGTAAAGGGCATTTCTCTGGCAATGTTTTCAATCAAAACCAGATCTACCGTCAAGGTCAATCCTTTTTCCGTGATGTTTTCTTTGATGTTTTCATTTTCAATTTGGATGTCGATGAGATTTTCCGCCAACCATGATTGATACGCATCGTATGCCAGATCTCTGACCCTTTCCTCATTGCGGGTAATTTCAGTTTCGATGTATTCCAGATAGGTCACCGTTTTGGTGCGGATGGGCAGTGTGTTTCTTCCAAACAAACTACCGCTGTTGTATGTAGTTATTGTATCATACATTTTATAAGAAATTCCAGTGGTAATGTAAAGATTTATAGATTTTCCTAAAAAAATGGCGGTTTTTTTATCGGTTTCTTGTCCGGTATATCTTTTTTCGACGTCTTTGAAGGGAATGGTCACGGTATAGGTCCGGCTGGTACGGGCAAAAATTTTTCCTCTGGCATGGACAATGCGGTATCCTTGTGTCTGACTGTCCACCAGACCACTCACCAACAAATCACCCTCTTTCACACTTTGAAACTCTTTCACCACCGTTTGTCCTTCCAGCACTTCGCATCTGATAATGCTGCCGCCTACGGCAGCCACCAGATTATAGGGATTTTTGTCTTTGCCGATCACCGGTTCCCGGTCACGTTCCCGGATTTGTACTTTCAAATGATTCCCGTAGATATTGATGGCAACAAAAGAAATTTCGGGATGTTTGACCAGAATTTCCAACTGCTTTTCCTCCACATGGATATGGGAAAGCCATTGCCCCTCCATTACGCCCTCTTTTGACAGAACCTCCCGAATGTATTCCTCACTGAACCTCACTTGGCCTTCCACTTCTATGGACCATACCACCCGGGTTGCCATAAACATAAGCAGCACGGCCAAAAGAATGCCGGCAAGAAACCCTGCCCGCATCTTATATCGGTTTAAAACAGAAGGCAGACCGTGCATTTTTGTTTCCAATTTTCCTTCCTTTTTGGTTGCCAACAGACGCTTCATTTTTCCGATGTGTCGCCTGGGGATCCGAAATGAAATGGATTTCACTCCCGCCCGCCGGATTTGATACACATCTAAATTCAACAGCCGGATATCATCCAGAATTCGTTCGGGATATCGGGAGGTCCAGATCACCTCCATGTTTCCCAGTAGTATATTAATCAAACCATAAAAACTCATAGGTTCCTCACGATTCAAATTCAATTTGTCGGATATACCCTACCACTGCCATATAGTCATTGCACAAACTTTTCAATTCCAAGGAAGTCCCGGTGATTTTCACCACAAAATCGCTTTGCAGCCGTACTTCGTTATCATCGCAATACAGCACCTTTTTGCAGTTTTCTAACACAAGTTTTCGTCTGCCTTCGATCTGGATCCAATGTTCGTTCACTCGATCCCGTAATTCTTTACCGGTGGTAAAAATTTGCAAGTTTTTTATTTTATCAAACATGTTTTTCCCCTCCCGTACAATATATTATACTGTCTGGTAATCTATGCCCGTCAGGAGGAAAAACCGTGCTGATTCAAGCCATTTTCAATCCATTGCTTTTAGTGTGCTGTCTTGCTTTGTATCTGTTTCCCGCCTTGTTGTCCGCGGGTACCACAACAGGATTTACTCTCCTTGTCAACAGGGTACTGCCTGCCATTTTCCCCTTTATGGTGGTGACGAAAATCCTTCAAAAAGGGGAATACACCACAGGGATATCCCAAAAAACAGCCCCTTTCACCTCCCGGGTATTCGGGATCGACGGGGGTGGTATTCTTGCCATCTTTGCCGGATTCTTGGCGGGTTTCCCCCTTGGTGTCGTCACAGCCTGCTCTCTGTATAAGCAAGGAAAGATATCCAAAAGAACCTGTGAAAAACTCATATTCTTCTGCTCCAATCCAAGTCCCGCCTTTGTGATTTCCGGCGTGGGACTTGGCGTATTTAACAGCACTCAAATCGGCATAATCATTTACACGTCCATTTTGCTGTCTGCCCTATTGGCAGGCGTCATACAAAATCTGTTTGCCTGCAAAGAAAAAACAACCAAGATGGAAACCACCCACATGCACCTGCCTTTTTCCAACGTATTGGTGGACAGTGTGAAAGAAAGCGTGGTTTCCATGGCTTTGGTGGGAGGGTTTCTCCTATTTTTCTCCTCCCTTTCCCCTTTGATCGACGCTCTTCCGTTTTCCCCACTGACCACAACCATTCTCACCGGACTGCTGGAGGTGACCAGCGGCGTTTTTTCTTTGCCAAACCAAGTCAATCTGATCCCTCTATCAGCCTTTTTATGTAGCTTCGGAGGACTGTGTGTCTGTACCCAAAGCGCCGTTTTCTTGACTGACTCAAAAGTATCTTTCTATCGATATTTATCAGGGCGATTCATCATTGGAATTTTTTCTTTTGCATTTACAACATTTTTTATGCTTGTGCAAAGATAAATGTAATGGAAATGCTTGAAATTTTCAAAATAATCATATATAATGTATAATAAAATCATGAAAAGGGGAAGGATGTTGAACATGGCAAAAATGAAAAGCGATTGCTATTGTGCTCACTGTGAAAGAGCAACGATTTTGAAAGGGACGCCCTATTGCATTTGTTCCATACACGGACCCGTGGAAGCCACATTCGGTTGTTCCCACTATATTTTGGACGTGTTCAAGGTTCCCGTCACTCCTCCTGCCCCCTTCCAGTCTGAAGAGATGGAAGTCTAAACGTATATCGCCGAAAGGACATCAATATCATGGATAAAAAACAGATTATGCTGGGAAATGAAGCTGTTGCACGCGGACTTTATGAAGCGGGCTGCTCGTTTGTTTCCAGCTATCCCGGTACTCCCAGTACGGAAATTACCGAAAACGCCGCCGCATACGAAGAAATATACGCCGAATGGGCATCCAATGAAAAGGTCGCGCTGGAATGCGCCCTGGGTGCGTCTTTGGCGGGTGCAAGAAGCTTTTGCGGCATGAAGCATGTAGGACTCAACGTGGCTGCTGACCCTTTGTTTATTTCCTCTTACATAGGCATCAACGGAGGCATAGTCATTGCCGTTGCCGACGATCCCGGCATGCATTCTTCCCAGAACGAACAGGATTCCCGGCATTACGCCATAGCCGCCAAAATTCCCATGCTGGAACCGGCAGACAGCAGTGAATGCCTCTCTTACACCAAACTGGCATATGAGCTTTCCGAGCAGTTTGAAACCCCGGTTCTTCTCCGGCTTTCCACCCGTGTTTCCCATTCTCAGAGCATCGTTTCCCTCTCCGAAAGAAGCGAAGTACCCATGAAAGAATATGTGAAAGACCCTGCCCGCTATGTGATGATGCCCGGCAACGCCCGCGTCCGTCACACGGTGGTGGAAAAACGGCTGCAAGCGATTGAACAGTACGCCGATACCAGTGCCGTCAACCGGGTAGAAATGCATGATACATCCATCGGCATTATCACCGCAGGCATTGCCTATTGCTATGCCAAAGAAGCCTTTGGCAACCATGCCTCATACCTGAAGCTGGGTATGGTTTATCCCCTTCCTTCCAAACTCATCCAATCCTTTGCGAAAAAAGTGGATCGGGTGATCGTCATCGAGGAATTGGATGATATCATTGAAACCGCATGCAAGAAGCTGGGGATTCAAACCGACGGAAAAAATCTTTTGTCCCTCTGTTCCGAATATTCCGCCGATCTGCTGAAAGAAAAACTGCTGGGACAATCTCCCGTCTTTACTCCCTATGACGGTTCTGTTCCCAATCGTCCTCCTGTCATGTGCCCCGGCTGCCCCCACAGAGGTTTATTCTATACCCTAAAAAAAATGAAGCTGACCGTGTGCGGCGATATCGGCTGTTACACCTTAGGCGCAGTACCGCCCCTGGGAGCCATTGACAGCACCTTCTGTATGGGCGCTTCGGTCACCACTCTCCATGGTTTTACCAAAGTCCGCCCCGAAAATGCCAATAAAACCGTTGCCGTCATCGGGGATTCCACCTTTATGCATTCCGGTATCACCGGTCTTGTGAACATTACATACAACAAAGGTATTTCCACCGTGTTGATTCTGGACAACAGCATTACGGGCATGACGGGGCATCAGCATAACCCCTGTACCGGTTTTACCTTGAAAGGGGAAGCGGTCACCGGCATTCTCCCGGAAAAAATCTGTGAAGCCGCCGGTGTGGATCCTGACCATATTCGAATCACCGATCCTAACAACGTCAAAAAACTGGAAGCCATCTTAAAAGAAGAATTGGCGTATCCGGCTCCTTCCGTGATCATTGTCCGTCGTCCCTGTGCCTTATTAAAATATGTAAAAAAAGATAAACTCTGTATCATTAACAAGGATGCTTGCCGTAACTGCAAATCCTGCATGGCCATTGGTTGTCCGGCCATCAGTATGTCCGCTGATGGAAAACCGGAAGTGAATTCCACCTTGTGTACCGGATGCGAGCTGTGTGCGCGTATGTGTCGATGCAACGCCATTGAAACCAAAGCCAAATAAAAAGGAGACCACAAAATGAGTAATAATCAAACTGTCAGCATCATGATTGCCGGTGTGGGAGGACAAGGAACCCTTTTGGCAAGCCGTGTCCTTGGAAACGCTGCCATGAAAAAAGACTTCGATGTGAAAATGTCCGAAGTACACGGAATGGCGCAAAGAGGGGGATCTGTGGTCACCTATGTTCGTTTTGGCAAAGAAGTGGCGTCCCCCGTCATTGACAGAGGCCAGGCGGATGTGCTGTTGTCTTTTGAACAACTGGAAGCCGCCCGCTATCTCCCCTTTGTCCGTCATGGCGGTCTTTTAATCACCAATACCCAAAAAATCAATCCCATGACCGTGGTTTCGGGTGCGGTCAAATATCCCGCGGATATTCTGGACAAATTGGCTCAGGTGCCCGTCCGCCTGGAAACGCTGGATGCCCTCTCTCTGGCAAGAGAAGCAGGCAATGAAAAAGCGGTAAACATCGTTCTCATCGGCAGATTTGCCAAATGCTGCGATTTGTTTACCCCGGAAGAGCTTTTGGAATCCGTCAAAGTCACCGTTCCTGCCAAACTGCTCGATATCAACCTCAAGGCATTCGAATATGGTTATCGTGCGTAAAGGATGAGAAGCATATGAAAACATACATGTTCAACCCCGGAAGAGAAAGTGCTTCCCGGGCAACCTTAGAAGCCATTCAAACCGAAAATTTTAAAAACACCCTAAAGCGTATTTGGGACAATATTCCTTTGTACCGTGCAAGAATGAACGAGGTCGGATTGACTCCCGATGATATTTATTCCATACAGGACTTGCACAAATTGCCTTTCACCTACAAACAAGATTTGAGAGAAACCTATCCTTTTGGTATGTTTGCCGTTCCCCATTCTCAAATCGTTCGTCTCCACGCTTCTTCGGGTACCACCGGCAAACAAATCGTTGTGGGATATACCAAGAAAGACATCGAATCCTGGAGCGAATGCGTAGCTCGTTCTCTCACCGCCGCGGGTACATATCCCGGTGACAAAGTTCATATTTCGTATGGCTACGGATTGTTTACCGGCGGTTTGGGTCTTCATTATGGTACGGAAATGATCGGTGCTACCGCCATTCCCGTTTCTACCGGAAACACGGTCCGTCAGATTCAGCTGCTGCAAGACTTTGAACCTTCCGTCCTCTGCGGCACCCCCTCTTATGCACTCCATTTGATCGACTGTTTAAGAGAACAGAATATTCCCCTCTCCAGTCTGCAACTGAGAGTCGGTATTTTCGGCGCCGAGCCCTGGACCGATGCCATGCGCGCAGAAATTGAAAAAGGGCTTGGATTAAAAGCCTTTGATATATACGGTTTGACTGAAATCACCGGTCCCGGCGTTTCCTTTAACTGTGCATATCAAAACGGACTGCATGTGAACGAAGATTACTTCGTTCCCGAAATCATCGATCCCGAAACCGGCATGCCCTTGCCTCCCGGTGAATACGGCGAACTGGTCTTCACCTGTGTGGCAAAGGAAGCCTTTCCCCTGATCCGTTACCGCACCCGGGATATTGCTTGCCTGGACTACGCTCCCTGTGCCTGCGGCCGTACACTCGTCCGCATGTCCAAGCCCCACGGCAGAAGCGACGATATGCTCATTATTCGTGGCATCAACGTATTTCCTTCTCAAATCGAAAGTGTTCTCCTCGGTATGGGCGAAACCTCTCCCCATTATTTGCTGATTGTTGACAGAATCAACAATTTGGATACGCTGGAAGTACAGATCGAAGTGACACATGAAAATTTCCGCACCGGCTCCGTAAAACATCTTGAAAACCTGGCAAAAGCCATCAAGACCAAGCTGGAATCGGTTCTATCCATTTCTGCCAAGATTACCTTGGTGGAACCAAATACCCTTCCCCGCACCGATGGAAAAGCCAAACATGTCATTGATAAACGCCAATTGTTATAATGTTTGTTCTTTGAAACACGGTTTCCCTCGCTCATTGTGACTTTCAATCGCCTTACACATCCTATTCATGCAAATTCCGTCGCAACAAACAGAGAGAATCACACATTGTTTCAACCATTTCAAATGCAGGAGGTTTTATCATGAATATGCAACAAATTTCCGTTTTCCTGGAAAATAAACCCGGAAGACTTTCATCAGCTCTTTCCTTGCTTTCTCAGTCGCATATCAATATTCGCGCCTTGTCCATTGCAGAAACCCCGGATTACGGTGTTCTTCGTATGATTGTGGACAAACCCGATGAAGCGTTATTTGCTTTTCAAAAAGCAGGATTCGCCGTTTCATTCAATGATGTGCTGGCATTATCCATTCCCGACAGACCGGGCGGATTGTCAGAAGCCGTTTCTTTATTGGTCAAACATGGAATCGATGTAGACTATATTTATGCCTTCGTCGGCAATGAAAAAGAAGAGGCATACGTGGTATTTCGCACAGAAAAAAATGAGCAAGCCACTTTGGTACTAAAAAAAGCCGGCTATAAAAGCATTGAATAATTCTTCACAAACTAAAAAACTCCCGTTGCTGTCAGCAACGGGAGTTGATAATTTATGACGTTAAGAGAAATCGGAATATATGTATATTCCATTACATACAAAACAGTTAACTTCCTAAACCCAGCAGATCCATCCATTCAGGGAGAAGTTCACAATAGTTGTCACCATAACTGATATCATTCATAACAGCTTCTATGGTGAAAGGCAAAAATATAAACGTAGGTGCCTCATATTTGCACATAAACTTATACCCTCCCGATTAATAATTATTATTAGAAACTGTGAAAGCATCTACAATCACACGAAACTACAACAATAATATAACACGCATAATTTAGTTTGTCAAGTACTATTTTGAATTTTTTTACATTTTTTATTATTTTTTGTTTTTCCATATACATAGAGACCCAATCATCAAAAAAGAAAATAGTATACATGTTAAAAGACCGCCTCGCAAAGAGGACGATGCGGACCATCCCCGGGCAACCAATTTATCGGATACAATGCCGGCCAAACCGGGACCCATGGAACAGCCAATATCCCCGCTGAAGGCAAGAAAGGCAAACATGGTAGCCCCACCCCCGGGAAACCGGAAGGCCGCCAAACTGAGCATTCCCGGCCAAAGCACGCTCACCGCAAAGCCGCACAGCATACATCCAAACAGGGATGCGCCGGTGCGGGGACTCAACGCCATGAGAGAATAAGCAAATATACAAAGGAAGGAACAGGAAAGAAGAACGTTAACCATCTGCATCCTTTTCCCCAAAACACCAAAAATCACTCGACCGCATCCCATGGCACAGGCAAACAAACAGGGGCCGGCGATATCTCCCACCACTTTGGGCATACCCAACGCTTTTTCTGCAAACAAAGAAGACCATTGGCTGACAGTCATTTCACAGGCACCGGCGCATAACATCAAAATCAAAGCAAGGATAAACATACGGGAGGAAACTATTTTTTTATATGGAATTTTCCCTTGTTTTTCTTTGATTTCACAGATGGGTATAACTAAGAATAAACCAAAATTGGCAAAAGGAAGCAGCGACCAGGCAATGGGGATCCAATACCAGCGTGCATGTCCGACGATACGTAAAGTTATGGTGGTCAAGATGATGACAACTACCAATCCCCAACTATAAAATGAATGGGCCATACTCATTTTTCCCGCTTGATCATCGCCAGGGATATTTTCAATGATGGGATTGACGATCACATCGGCCAAACCGCTGCCGATAGCAAACGTGATGATGGGAATGAATAAAAATAAATAGGTATGTGTAATTTGGGGGATAATACCCAGAAGGAGCAATCCCGCAAAAGAAAAAAAACAGGATACACAAATGCAGGTTCTCCAGCGTAATTGATGTATAAAACCGGCGCAAATGGCATCCACAATCAATTGTGTCAAAAAATGCACCGTCACCAAAAGGCTAATCTGTGCATAGGATACTCCAAACCAATCCTGAAAAATCACGAAAAACAACGAGGGCAAATTGTTGATAACCGCTCCCACTACAAATGCGCTGGAACATGCGTAAAAAGTCAAGCGATAGGTAAATCGGGATAACATGGAAACTCTCTCTCTTTCAAATAACATTCTAAGTATACCATACAATAATTTATTTATCAATTCCAATTGTTTATACAGGAAAATTGTATAAAACAACCAGTTATTATATCGAAAAATACGAAAAGTTTTTCAAAATTATCATAAATACTCCTTGCAAGAAAAGGAAAAAAATAGTATAATAATATATCATGTTGAAAATGTATTCAAATATGATTTTCAAACAAAAAGCAACACATTTTAGGAGGATTTACAAAATGGCAGTAAAAGTTGCAATTAACGGTTTTGGCCGCATCGGTCGTCTGGCTTTCCGTCAGATGTTTGGAGCAGAAGGTTATGAAGTTGTAGCAATCAACGACTTGACCAGCCCCGAAATGCTGGCTCATCTTCTCAAATATGACTCCGCACAGGGCAGATACAACAAACCCGTTTCTCACACAGAAAACAGCATCATTGTTGACGGCAAGGAAATCGAAATTTTGGCTGAAAAAGACGCTGTCAATCTTCCCTGGAAAAAAATCGGCGTAGACGTCGTTCTGGAATGCACCGGTTTCTATACTTCCAAAGAAAAGGCTTCCGCCCACATCACCGCCGGCGCGAAGAAAGTTGTGATCTCTGCTCCTGCAGGCAACGATCTTCCCACCATCGTTTTCGGCGTAAACGAAAAGACTTTAAAAGCAAGCGACAACGTAATCTCCGCCGCTTCTTGCACCACCAACTGTCTGGCACCCATGGCACAAACCCTGAACAACTACGCTCCCATTGCCAGCGGTATTATGACCACGGTTCACGCTTATACCGGTGATCAGATGGTTCTGGACGGTCCTCATAGAAAAGGCGACCTCCGTCGTTCCCGCGCTGCCGCCGCTAACATTGTGCCCAACTCCACCGGCGCCGCCAAAGCGATTGGTTTGGTTATTCCCGAACTGAGCGGAAAACTCATCGGATCCGCCCAGAGAGTTCCTACCATAACCGGTTCTACCACCATTCTGATTGCTGTTGTAAAAGGTCAGAACGTAACCAAAGAGGGTGTCAACGCCGCTATGAAAGCCGCTTCTGACGATTCTTTCGGTTATAACGAAGACGATATTGTTTCTTCCGACGTGATCGGCAGCACCTATGGTTCTTTGTTTG
>ENA-UOOH01004232-UOOH01004232.1-fermentation-metagenome-genome-assembly--contig:-NODE-4232-length-10046-cov-31.640777_pt1 | contig 10046 bp, 18 predicted proteins | sample MGYA00245778_ERZ724025 | MGnify/ENA primary metagenome ERZ724025 (study PRJEB28704, sample SAMN03018313) | fermentation metagenome | biome: anthropogenic terrestrial biome; feature: soil... | reverse complement strand
AGCCCGGGCGCGAGGGGGCAGGGGGCGGGGGGGCGAGGCATGGCTAGCGCCTCCGGGCGATGACGAGCAGGACGACGAGCAGCAGCCCCACGATGATCGCGTTCTGGGTGAGCCACGCGATGATACTATCGAGCAGCGAGACCGGATCCTGATTGGTCGCGGACGGCTGGAGCTGGATGGTATAAAACGCTGATTCCGAGGAGTTCAGCACCACGGACGATGTGGTGTTCGCGGTCGTGACGAGTGCGCCGCCGGCGTCGAAAATTTTGATATCCTGCTGCATCAGTCCGAGGGACTGAAAGTTGACGGTGACGGGGGTGGCCGTCGCCGCCGGGACGCAGAGACAGAATATCAGCGATACAAGCGCGAGACAGGAGAGCAGCGCATGATGATGGTTATGGGTCCACCTCATTTTAGGTCCTCCAATGCAATGAGGTGAACGCCGTGAGAATGCTGTGGGCTGCCGGAAAAGGGGTTACATCCTCCCGATCATCGCTACAATGCGGTCGAAGAACGCAGCGATGAAGGATATGAGGATAACCACGATGATGACAGGCAGCACCGCGACCACGAAGTCCACCAGAGCCGGCATGACGCCGACGATGCCCTGCAGCACTTCGGTGACGGGAGTCAGGTTGATCGCCATCGGTTTTTCACCTCGTTGGAGAGATGTAAGAACTCTATATGTTATGAATCCACGCCGGAGTGTGTATTGATTCCACACAAACTATATAGTTAGTACTGACAAAGTATAGAAATATGGCAAAGGTCGTGCGGCTTTCGAACGCTATAGAGGAGATTGCACTAACGGCAGAGAACGCCCTAGCCTATAGGCGGGTGCTCGGGGTGGAGCAGAAGGACCGGCGGCGGGTGAATGTGATGATTGAGGCAGAACTGTTAAAGAGGTTCGAGGACGCGCCCCGGGGGGCGCTCTCGGATGCGATCAATATGGGACTCAATATTGTGCTGGTGCAGCGGGGAGTGCTCTAGTTCCGGCCGCCCCACCCGATCACGTAGAACCGGATCCGCTCCCGCTCGACCTGGGAGAACGGGAGCGAGAGAGGAGTGATAGATCACATCTTCGCCAATTTCTTTGCGACCTTCTTGCAGTCTCCTTCCTGCCCCTCATACGGACAGATTCCGTTATTCTTCTCGACGGTCTTACATCCGGCGCAGATGCCCTCCAGGAAGGCATCCCATCCAATTTCATCATTCAGTGTCGGTAACATTGTACATCACTCCTCTACCAGCCCGGGAGTTTGTGGCAGATGCTACAGAGAGGTCTCTCTGAGGGGGACGGCCTGCACCCGATACAGACGTCCGCAACGCCCAGCCCTTCTTTCAGGTTCGCCCAGGCGGTGATTTTCATCATCAACTGTTTCCACCGGCGTTCGACTCTGTACTCGAGGATCATGATCTCAGACAACCGATCATACTCCTGTACCTCTTCCTCAAATTGGTTCATTTTGTCCGTACAATCCCATTCAGCTTTAAACATCGATTATTCCTCCATGTTGCGGTTCTCTACCACATCTGCCTTCACTTCCTGGAGCCGGTCACGCTTCATCATCGCCATCTTCGCCCCGGCGAACAGGGCGAGGGCGCCGAAGATTACCTGAAACTCCATTCCTTCATTCCTCCTTCCTGTTTTCTACCAAGATCGTTACCTTCGATTGCCGGATGTGCCGCGCCGGGTCGCATAATATATCCATCTGCTCCTCCAGCGTCACTGTCCGGCAGCCCCGGGCCTCCAGGCATTTTATCATCACGTTGCTCACCGCTTCTCTAAATGCGGCCCATTCTTCTTCTTTGCATTTCCCGCAGCGGATGCAATACGTGCGGCCGGGGTAGAGACGGCAGGCGGCGTCAGGCATCAGCCACCCCACCCCGCACGATCCGAGCGAGGAGGACCATAGCGACGAACATGACGACTGCGGAACCGAACAAGAGACCCGGGGCGAAGACCGGCCCCGGAAATAGGAGGGACAAGCCTGCACCGACGAGCCCCATCATGGCAATCCCCAGGTAGAATGACCCCATGACGAGCAGCCTATGGTCGGCCCGGTATCCCTCCGCATCGGCAATGCAATAGCGCCGGATCATGACGCTGGACGCCGACGGGTTGAGCCGGAAAATATCGAGCAGGTTCATGCTTGCGCCTCCAGGGCTGTTATCCGCTCTTCGAGTTCCGCGATCCGGGCATCCCGGGCGGTGAACTCGGTATTCATCTGCTGTTCGATGTTTCGGTACCCTGCCTGCAGCTTCTCCAGGAGGGCGCTGAGTTTTTGCGTGATTTCTTTTCCTGTCTTCATGGTTTCACCTTAGAGGAAATCGGCCAGGGAATACGGCTTCCCGGTGGCCGGGTTCGCGTCGCCGCCGGTCCCGGTGGGGCCGGCATCATCGACGGGGGCGGTTCGCTGCTCGCGGTAGATCTCGAGGGCGGTCCTAAACCGGAGCAGGCCCCGCCGCCGGTAGTCCTCCCGCAGCCGGCCCCATCGCGTCAGGGGGATGCTGTCCCCGCCGGGGGTCTCCGGGCGGCCGAGGAGGGGCGGGGCGGTATCGTCGGGCGGCGGCCGGGGCCGGCGGCGGTTGAGGTCTGCGGCTGGCGGGATGGAGTCCCACGGGAACGAGCCGAGGAATACCCATTTCCGAGCGGAGCGGTGCCGGCGGCGGGCGGTATCGTCGGGCTTGAGGCGACGGCTGTAGGTGTAGAACCTCTTTCCAAAAGCCCAGTATAAATCGAAACCTTCGCCGGAATTGAGCGCTTTAACGAGGTATTTTTTCAGGTACTGTTGCGGATCTTTCCCGCCGTGGTCGGTTGGTTTTGCCCGGGTCCAAGTCCATCCGTGCTGCGGATCGTTCCTCATCGCCATTGCATGAGTTATCATCCCCTGACCGCATCGGCTCCATTCGTCGCTGATTTGCTGATTCGTCATGAGCCAGCGACGGCCGAAAAGCACCATGTGAGCGTGCAGGAGCCCGGATCGTTTCGGTTGCCCGTCCTTGCCGGTCGCCGGGGTGAACTCGTAGGCTGCTATGTAGGGTAACCGATATCCGAACCGCTTTCGTAAAAACGCGAAAAATCTGTTTAGGGCTTTGGAAAAGTGCCGGTTTGCGTGCCAGAGCGATGTAAACCGCCCGGGGTCGGTTGTGAGGGTGAGGAAAACCGCATCAGTGTAGTATTCCCGGCTTTTTGCGAAAATAGCATCGAACCGCTTTTCTGCCTCAATTTTCCGGCCGCGATTGTTGAATCGGTTGGAGTAGGGGAGGACTAATAGGTTCTCTGGGTCGTCAGCGGCACCGAGCACGAGCCGCCGGTCTTCGATGTCCTGCATGTAGGTGCCGAAGTGGTCGGCCGTCTCCTTCCGGGCATCCGGGGGGAGGTGCCGCCACTCGTTGAGGATACGGATCGCATCTATCCGTTCCGGCCTGCAATTCTTCGGCCACGCATAGATAGACCGCCGTTTCCCATCCTTGTTTGCGTGGTTTGAACTTTGCTCCCGGCTTATCAAGTAAAGTAATTCGGGTTTCGGGGTCGCTGTAACCAGCCCATCGGAGCCCTTTTCAAAATCTATCACCCCTTCGGAGGCTAAACTCTTAAGGCGGCGATATATGCGGTGATAGGCGGCGTTGCGGGCCTTATCGTCTCGACCCTTTACCAGAGGGGGGTTACACCCGGCGCAGTAGACCTCTAACAGGTGCGGTAAATTTGTGCCGTAGCCCTTGATGGCGAGACCCAGATCCATAGGCTTTGCATCGCCGGGGCGGGCGATGCGCAAGGCTTCGGGGGATTGCATGATATCAATCCTAGCCCTATACAGTTCCCGTTATGCAAAAAGGGGCACAAAAATCACTATTCCCCGCAATCTTTCGCAGAACGAGCCCGCCCGCGATCACACTTTCACCCCGCGCGCTTGCCGAGATCGACAAAACCCGCGAGAATTGCCGCAGAACGGCAAAAGGGGTATGAGGCGAAAGTATTTTAGCCTTCAAATGTATAGGATAGTGTGCCGGATTGCGCCGGCGGGGGTGTGGTGGCTTCTTGGCAGATTTTACCACATCCCCTTCCCTTCTTACCAACCTCACCAGTCGCATAGAGCCACCCCACAGTGCTTATAGGCTGCAAGCAGGTGTGCGATCACGTCGTCCTGATTTAGTCGGTTCCCGGTGGATTTGAAAGCCGCCTTTCTGATCGCGTTAATTTCGTCGCGGACTTCCTTTGATACGTGGATTGTGGTGCCCTGCGAGTTGCGCCGCGTCTTTTCGACGGCTACGATCTTGTAATACCCTGGGCGCTTGAGGGAAGAGAGGTCGACGGTTTTCTGTGGGGACAAATACCCGTAGTGCAATATATGGCTTCTCGGCATAGAAGGGTTGTTTATCGCACTCTATTATATAACTTACGCCGTGCGGGGCGAAACTGAAAGAAATAGGGGTTTCTCCCGTGTCTGATGAGACGATGATGGCGATAAACCACATGTTGCTATATCGACTATAGATACTATGGCCCCCACCCACATGATACGAGAGAGGTCTCAAAAGAGACGGCAAAACAAAAATCGCAATCTATAATTATCCTTTTGCGTACCGCATGTTATGCGAGCAAGCGGAGTTCCGTTTTTGCTGGGCGTAGGATTAATATTTATAATTTCTACTGCCGGCTGTCTGGCGATAGGTTCCCCTGATGATATCGAGATCAACGTCTTGGAAGAAACTCCATGGATATACAGTTCGAAAATGAAAATTCAAGCGTTGAATACTGGCTATTTCCCCGTTAAAAATGTGGAGATAGTTGTTTCATACTATAAACTACGTGACGACATACCTAATGTTCCGCCAGGACATGAAGTGATTACAACAAAGACGGTCCAATTCGGGACGATTGACCCCGGCGAAGTGATAACAAAAGAGGTTACAATCCGGTATTCTGGCGACCCCACACATTATAGTATTCAGGTAAAAGGGGCGTCACCGTTCAAATAACCGAACGGGAACGGGCACCGGAGCAAGGGGGTTACACCTCTAACTCAACGTCATAGATCCCGTCGTAGAGCACGGTCCCGAGCCGGGAGCCCTCGATGTAATGCGGGAGCCGGAGAGGGCGGCTGTAGGTCCGGGTCGGCAAGACGAGATATGCCTCTTCGGTCTCCATCCCACCCCATCGGGGGTTGTATTGCCGTAATTTGGGTTCATCCCCCGTGAACTTCGCACCCCGCCGGAGGAGCAGCCACTCGAACGATGTGCGGACGCCCTGAAACATCTGGTTCCATTCGTGGGTGCTGGCGATGATGCGGATCCCCTCGTTCCTGAGTTTCTGGATGTTTCGCCGGATGTAATTAATCGCTCGGTTCTGTGCCCGATTCTCTGACTGGTCGCCAGCATAGCCGTATCCCCACGCCGGACAGACGTTGTGGAACTCATCGAATACGAGGGACAGGGGGCGGTATATCTGCCGCCGGTGCGCCGCATAGACGAGGTCGATGAACATCGCGGAGATCTCCCGGGTGTAGATCGTCGGGTCGAGGATAAACGGCTCAAACGACGCGACGTTGATACGGTCGGCTGTTAGGGACGCCCGCCAGATGTCGCGGCAGGACCCCACGGATTTGAACTCAATGTCATACTCTTTGTGCGCGGCTATCTCGATGGTACAGCCGGGCAGGGTCCAGACGGTCACGGGGCCGAAGTAGTCCGCTAACGTCAATATCTCCGAGCCTTTCCCGAGGTCGAACCAGAGGATAGCCTCGTCGGGGGCGTGCTCCCGCATGAGGTCTACGAGCCAGTACATGCCCTGCGTTTTCCCGGTCCCGGTCCGCCCGAGAGTGCAGAGGTGCTGCCCCGGCGACTGAATGAACCGGCGCACCAGGACCCAATACCAGAGCCGGGCGGCGTCGGTGTCGAACGGGAGCGGGGCGTCGTCGCCCTCTACGCGGTCAAGAGCCTGCAAATCCAGATGTGCAGCAGGGTATGTATCTGTCTCCATGTATCGGCCCTCCTGTAGCCGATAGCGATGCCGAGCCCGAGACACCCCAGCATGAGTGCCCACAGGACCGGGTAGGGGCAATAAAAATGCGAGTCCGGAACCATGACGAGCAGGGGGCCGGGGAAGGGGCCGGTGATCATTCGCCCCGCCTCCGGGCGGCCGGGCTCGGCATCGCGGCACCCTCGATATCCTCTTTCGAGCAGAGGTTATACTGCTCGATTAGGGAGGCAAGGGATGTGCGTATGCTCCTCATAGCAACATCAAATTCTCCTGATTTTCCGTACGTATGTATGTTGTAGTCAAGGATCGGTTCATACTCACGCTCCAGAAATTCGAGATCAGTTTCTATCTCCCGGAGGGCGGCGGTTAGTTCCTCGCGGGCGGTTCCCTTGAGGCCGGCGGTTTTCGCCGCGACGTCAGAGAGGAGTTCGCCCAGGAGGGTGAGCCGCATCCTGATAGGCCCGCCGGCGGCGTTGGTGAGGGCGAGCAGGGTATAACTCATGTGGTAACTGATGGGGCCGAGGGGCATCGAGTCCCCTGCACTATACCTCATTGCGATCCTCCTTTCCACCACGACCGGACCCGGGAGATCATCCCGGGCCGGTTATCCTCCACCGGGGCTGAGGGGGCAGAACCCAGGGGGCCGAGGTCGGAGGAGCCGCCGCGCTCAATGCCTATCAGAGCCTGGAGATACTCCTTTACCCGTCTGCGGTCCACGCAGGGGGAGAGCTCGAGATAGTTCTCGAACAGAGAGAGGGTTGCCGGGCAGGGCAGGATGCCGGAGGCGTCGAGGCTCCGATACACGGAATACATGTACTGTTGCTCCGCCGTGAGTTCTCCCAGATCTACCCGGGGGTTCGGGATCAGCCGGTTTACACTTTCGAGCCGCTTCAGCCGGGGGTCGGTATCGGATACGGATCTGCCAAGGGTCCCCCGGGCCTCGTCCGAGAGGGCCACGATCAGACTCCTCCATACATCGAGGCACAGAGCGCCCAGGCGATAGCGGCGGCCATGAGCATAGCCATGATGACAAGGACGTAGCTAACCGGCCGGCTGAAGGTGTTGCTGAGGTTCGCCCGGTCAAATGCCCGGAAGAGGAGAGAGGGCGTTGTCTCCAGCTTCAGATGCCGGGTCTCGCCGGTGCGGGGGTCGAGAAAGTCAAACGGGCTCGTGAAGGTGTCGCCCCATTGGAACTGCACGGGTGCGCCGGTCTCGGCGTCGAAGAGATGCCAGCGACGGCCTTTGCTATCCTCGATGATGCCGGCGGCGGCGACCGGGCCGTATGCCTTCTCCAGCGGGAAATCTTTTGCCATCTCATCTTCCATCTTGAGGGTCTCGAACCGGGAGGGTTTCCCGTCGCGGCCGAGCAGGATACAATGGACGTCCGAGTATCTTTTCAGGAATTTCAGGGGGTTTACAGTCATTTCCGATCACGTCCTTTGAGCTGGTTTTTCGTGCGTTTCATCGCCTCGTCCAGGCACTCCCCAAAGGCTTTGGCGATGGTAGTTCCGTTTTGGCTGACCTTGATTTTATAGCGATTTCTATCCATGCTGCACCTCATATCGGTTTCAATGCGTTGATAATCCGGGTCAGGATTGTAATTATCTGCTCAATGAGCCAATACATGGCCTTGACTGCTTTAACGTTGTAATCCACCACCCTCTTGAGGAATTGGAAGAAATCGCGACTTTTGTTGGCGGCATACGCTAGGCCGATAATCTCGAAGAGGCCGGCGAAGAGGAAGAAGTTTTCAACGAATATTTTCTTGAAAACATACCATCCGAGCGCAACCACTAGGTATACGCCCTCGATGATGTCCCATAGGAGGGCGAGCAGGTGGACCGGGGAACTCTCTACCCTCTGGTTGATAGCGGAGTTTAGATCCTCCCACGGAGCGGTTGCGATGGCCACCCGGGCGTCCGGCGTGGCTGATACGGTCGCCCGGTATATCACGTTCGTGATGTTGTGACCGAGGCAGGACCACCCCCCGCCTTTCATCACCGGGGTCATCCAGAGATGCCGGCTGCCGTCGTCGTAGACGCCGTATTGGACTGTGAATGTCTCTTTGGGGAGGGCCGTATACGGAAGCCACGTGGAGCGCTCGTAGGGGCCGGCGATCTGGTCTCCTAGCCGATAGGAGACTATCTCAGATGATGCGCCGGTCTTGGTCCGGTTAATTTCCCCGGTGATTGTGCCGCCGTAGTCGTAGAGGGTAAACTCTGTGACTGTACCCGGCAAGGATACAATCGATATTTGGGCTATTGCAGCGCCGCCGGGGTTATAGGCGTCGAGGTCTACGTATCGGGTCCACTCGTCGTATGTGGTTGTGACGCTCCCGGGGAGCGGCACGATAGTGACAGCCGCCGCCGGGGTCGCCAGCAACGCGGCCGTCAGGAGGAGCGCGGCGAAGAGGAGGGGTTTCACGACCCTCACCACTTTACCATGAGTTTGAGCAGGCCCACGAGCAGACAGATGAGCGCCAGGGCTCCGAGGCCCTCGGCGTTGTCTGCGATCATATCAATGACGGCCTGCCCTTTTTCCTCGTTGGTGCGCCGGTCCGGGGTGGGGCCGGGGCCGGGAGTGTCGCCGGGGCCGGAGGTTGCAGGGGGGTTGGTGGGGACGGTGCCGGGGCCTAGGACGACGTTGGCCGTGTAGCGGGGGCCGTCCGCGACGGTGGCGGTGCCCTCGATGGTGGTGTAGCCGCTTTTGCTGGCCTTGTAGGGGTAGGTGCCGTTTTTCGCGACCTCGAAGAGCACGTAGCCTTTGGAGTTGGTCTGCTTGATCTGGTTGTTACACTGGATTGATGCGGAGGCGATGCCGTTGGCGGCAAAGTCGCGGACGTAGAACTCGAGATAGGCCCGATCTGGGTCGGTCGGGCCGCCGCTGTCGGGCCGCATCTCAATGATGACGTCGTGGGGGCCGCTGAGCGTAAATGAGTGGTTTTCGATGATTTGGCTAAATCCCGGGACGGTGGCGACCGCTCGGTAGTAGTCGGGGTTCGGGAGGCCGCCGCCGGTCGGCTGGAGGGTGTAGGTCGCGGTGCCGCCGGGGAGGGTGGCGTTGACGACCTCGACGAGTTGGACGGGGTCGCCGGCGGCGGCGAGGATGGAGAGGTGGGCGTTAGCGAGGAGGGCGCCGGTTTGGGAGGATTGCACGTATACTGTAACCTGAGAGTTGTCGGTATCGCCAGGGGTACCGTCGTTGAGTGACCAGGATTTCGTTTCGTTGAGTATGTTAAGACTAATTTTATCGATTTCTGATTTATAAAATTTTATTGATAACTGGTTTGCTCCGTAATTTGTATACACTGATGTCTGACCCTTCATGATATCTATAAACGACACGGTCACAACGTCATTAATTGTTCGGTCCAAATTTACGGTATAATATTGATTGTTGGTTTGGGCAACACGGATTTTATTAGTCCCTGATTTGGAGGATACGACGCCGAAATAGTGCGGATCGGATACTCTCACCGACGTCGCCGTTCTCATGGCGCCGGGGCCTGATACTGATGGGTCACCATTTCGACTCACCTCCCCCAGCGACCTGTTAAATGTGATGTATTGTGTGCCGATTAAGGTACCTATATCCCAGTCATATAGGAAAATAGTATACCGCGTGCCGGTTATAATCCCCAAAAAATTTCGCGAGTAATCAAGATACACAACACCAGCGTGAGTTTGACCTGCAAGCGTATACGTGATTGGGTTCGGTTGCCCCTCAACCAAGGTGGTAAATATTTTTTGTGGAAAATATACCGAAATATAATGCAAAGTGGAGTGATTTTCGATTTTCGTCAGGACCATAGCCGTCATTTGAGTATTCGACGAAAACCCGTCATTGCTCTGCTGGGCGGATGATGATGTGTCCTGAAACACCTCGAATGTATCATCTATGATTGTTACATCGGCCGATGCCGGGATTATCAGCAATAGCAAGCAGATCATCCCAACCGCCGCCGTGCTATACCGAGATCGGTTCGCGGGCGCGTGGGCGCTCCCCGCCGGGGGCCGGGGGGCGGGGCGACGCGAGAGGGGGAGCCCGGGCGCGAGGGAGCAGG
>ENA-UOOH01004226-UOOH01004226.1-fermentation-metagenome-genome-assembly--contig:-NODE-4226-length-10062-cov-4.978415_pt1 | contig 10062 bp, 7 predicted proteins | sample MGYA00245778_ERZ724025 | MGnify/ENA primary metagenome ERZ724025 (study PRJEB28704, sample SAMN03018313) | fermentation metagenome | biome: anthropogenic terrestrial biome; feature: soil; material... | reverse complement strand
GTCAATGTGCTGGTCAAGCCGATCCGCTCGGGCCTGAAAACCAATCTGATCATCACCACCAGCCGCCGCACGTACTTGCTGGAGCTGACTTCGACCGAACGCGCCTGGATGGCGTCGGTGTCCTGGGACTACCCGCGCGACCGGATGCTGGCCTTGCAACGCCAGGCGCAGGCGGCCAGCATCGCCGCGCCGGTCGATACCGGGCTCGCGCTGGAGGACCAGCGCTTCCGCTATGCGATCAGCGGCAGTAATCCGCCCTGGAAGCCGCTGCGCGCCTTCGACGATGGCGAGAAGGTCTATATCCAGTTCCCGGCCGGCATCGCCCAAGGCGAGCTGCCGCCGCTGTTTGTCATCGGCGCGCAGGGCGACGGACAACTGGTGAACTACCGCTTCCGCTCGCCGTACTACATCGTCGATCGGCAGTTCGGCGCGGCCGAACTGCGCCTCGGCGGTGACAGGGGTGACGTGGTGCGCATCGAGCGCACCGACGGCGTGACGCGGAGGAACTGACCATGAGCCAGGACGACACCCCGGATATCGCCACGCCGCAGGCCGACAAGGTGGCGCCCGAAACGGTGGCGCTACGCGCCCAGCCGCGCCCGGTCACACGGCTGAACCGGCGTACCCTGGCCGCGCTCGTTGGCGGACTCTCCGTCGCGGTGTTGGGTGCCACCATCTGGTCTTTGCAGCCATCGAAGCCCCGCAGCGGCAACGATCCGTCCGAGCTATACAACGTCGATCGTGTGTCGCGCTCCGAAGGGCTGGAGCGACTCCCCACGGACTATTCCATGTTGCCGACGCTGCCGCCCGACGTGCCGGAACTGGGGCCACCCCTGCCTGGCGATCTCGGGCCGGCCATCGTCCATTCACAACAGCCGGCAGTGGCCAGTTATGCGCCACCGGGCCATGATGCCGAGGCGGCCGAACGCGAAGCCTTGCGCCAGGAGGCCGAAGCAGCGGCGGCTTCGTCGGTGTTCTTCAGTACGGGCCAAGGCCAGACCACCGCGGCAGTGGCGCAGGCGACACAGGGAGCCCCTGGCATAGGCAGCACCCTGGCGGCCTTCGACCCGCTTGCTGCCGGCCCGGCCTCGACGGCAGCGCAGCCGACCGACCCGACTGTCGTCCAGAACCGGCAAGATCAGAAAGAGGCGTTCCTGCAATCCGGTTCCACGGAAACCCGTAATTCCGGCAACCTGCAATTGCCCGGTTCGCCGTATCAGGTGATGGCCGGCACGGTGATCGCCGGGGCGCTGGTAACGGGTATCCAATCCGACCTGCCGGGCGACGTGATCGCCACGGTGACGGAGCCGGTCTATGACACGGCCACCGGTCGGCACCTGCTGATTCCACAGGGATCGCGCATCCTGGGCCGCTACAACAGCCAGGTGAGCTACGGACAGAGTCGCGTTCAGGTCGTCTGGAACCGGGTCATCCTGCCGGACACCTCATCACTGACACTCGACAACCTGGTCGGCACCGACCCGGCCGGGTATGCCGGCCTGGAGGATGGTGTCGATTGGCATTGGGATCGCATCTTCGCCGGCGCCGTGCTGACCACGCTGCTGGGCGTCGGCGCCGAACTGGCCGCCCCGGAGAACCGCCAGGACGGCGACCGGATCATCATCGCCGGCCGCGACAGCCTGCAAGACACGGTGAATCAGGTCGGCCAGGAAGTGACGCGCCGCAACCTCAACATCCAGCCCACGCTGACCAACCGGCCCGGCCTGCCGGTGCGCATCATCGTCAATCGGGATCTGGTGCTGCGGCCTTACCAGCCAGTGATCTTCAACCGAGGAGCTTCGCAATGAACACGACACGCAAGCTGCGGCTGGGGCCGCTGCCCAAGACCGAGACCATCAAGCTGACCTTCGCGTGCCCGGCCAGCCTGAAAGCCGACCTCGACCGCTACGCCGCGCTGCACGCACAGACGTATGGTGAGACGGTTGATGCAACGACGCTGATTCCGCACATGCTGGAGGCGTTCATGGCCGGGGACAGGGGATTCAGGAAAGGGACGACGACCCCGAAAGCCCCGCCAGCGCCCCGACGTGATGCGTCGCCCACATAGGCGCGGTGCCGTCCGCTGCAAAGCAAAAGCGCAGGCCATCGACCTGCGCTTTTGCTTTGGGCTATGGCTTGAAGGAGCCTTGTCGTATCATGATCGCAGCCGCCATCAAATACCCGCCCGGACACTCTGGAGCCCGCAACCGCATCGCTCCCATATGGCTCCCAGCCTACAAGAGCAGGACTGCCCGGAGGGCTGGTATAAAGGCGCAAATCCTTGCCACACTTAGACTTCAGCCGACAGGCTCGCACTTAGAGAGTGCTTGACATCGGCCATTTTTTGGACGGGCTTCAGCTGGTCCTGTCGACTCTTGCAATTCATACCCAATGGACGCGCCTATGACGACGTTCTCCAGACTCTCAATCTCCTTGGCGTCCTTGGCGTCTTGGCGGTTCATCTTATGGGGCCGGCCATTGCCGGATGAACTGTCCACTTGGATTCGATTCCGCCAGCGGGATGCATGAGGCTTGGGAATTCAACCGCCAAGGCGCCAAGAGCGCCAAGGGGAGAGGGGTATGTCAAGGTGGGAAATGACCTGAGCGGTCCAAGTGCCAACCAGGGCAGGAAATCGATCCCGATTCCGACCCCGGCCCCGATTCAGACACGGATCGGACGGATCGGGCACCATGGCCTGGAGGTGACGCATGAAGGAGCGCGCCTTTTCGGACAACCTCATGCAAAAAAGGCAATGCCCAATCACCTGTGAGGCATGGGCCTCGCGGTGTTGGGCATTGGCGAAATGGCTGGAGGTGCATCCACCCTTGCTTGTCTCACTCAGGAGGGAATGCCTTCAGCCTTAATGCCGGCCTGCTGCTCACGGGAAGCGCATGATCCCGTAGGTGGAGGGCCGGAAGTAGAGGCGTGCTGGAGACCAGAGCGTGACTTCGGCAGGCTGACCTTCTTCCAGGACATTGGTACGTACAAATTGGATATGCCAGACGGAATCGGCGGTGATTTCGGTCTGATCGACGGAGAGCGCCTTTACAGGGAGGGCGATTTCACAGGTCCACTCCGACCAGGTTTCGCCGGTCTCGTCATCGGTGACCTCCTTGAGGTTGACGCCGGTGCGCACCTCTTGGCCCTTCCAAAGGGCGTTTGCACGCCAGGGGCCTGGATCGCCGTCGGCGCCGACGCTGATGAGGTTGAGATCGGTCAGGACATTGAACGGGTTGAGGTAGAACGCCCGAACATTGGTCTCATTCCGATCCGCGTCGACCAGGACCCCTACGGAATCGCCCTCCCAAAGCGGCTGATCTTCTTCGGCGGTGGTGGTATAGGGCGTGGAGACAAGCTTCTCACGGCCGCGGAAGGCAACGATGATTCGGTATTTCTCGTGCACAACCGATACCTCGATCGGTTCTGCACCGGGGAGCGGCGTCTCCTCACCGAGCGACTGGCGAACGACCTGGGTGAAATCCCGGGTCCAAAAGGCGTGCAACCAGGCTTGCTCATTCAGGAGACCGTCGACCGTGATGGAGGAACGTGCGAGGAGGGCGTCGTACTCCCGCTTTTGGACGTTGGATTGGTTGGGGAGAATGAAATCTAGCGGGTAGGTAATGGTATCGAAGATGGTGTTCGTCGTTTTCTGAATGGTGCTGCACCCTGCGGTCACGAATAGGGTGCAGAGTAGAAGAGCTGAGAATCGGCGCATGTGAAATCCTCCGGAGTCAGTAGATGTAAGTGCCGGTCTGGGGTGGTGGTTGGGTCCTTCCAATATGCGGCTGCTATCGGATGACGATATTGAGGAGTTTCCCCTGTCTGGTATCCGCTTGAATGACCTTGATGATCGTCTTGCCTTCTAACTGATTGCTGATCCTGGGGGAAGCCAGAATTTCCCGTTGGAGGTCCTCGGCTTGGAGGTCGGCACTGACCGAGATCCTGTCTCTCAGTTTCCCATTGATCTGGACAACGACCTCCATGGTGTCTGCGACAAGGGCACTGGCATCAAAGGCGGGCCACTCGGCACGGAACACAGAGAAGGGGAGTCCGAGTTCCGCCCAGAGTTCCTCGCCGAGGTGTGGGGTAAACAGGGCCATCATTCGAACCAGGTGCTTGACGCTCTCTCTGACCACAGCGGGCTGGGCATGTTCGAATTGATCGCGAAGGGTGTTGTGCAGCTCCATCAACTGGGAGACGGCGACATTGTAGTTGAAACTGTTCTCCATGATCTCCGTGACGCGGCGAATGGCCTCGTGTGTCTTCGCGCGAATCGCCTTATCTGCATCGGAGAGCTGGTCGGGGGCCGGGACGGTATCCGAGGCGTCCTTGGCGACGGGGACCCAGAGCTGCATGTTGGCCCAGAGTCGGTTGAGGAAGCGATAGATTCCGACCAGACCGCTCTCCTCATAGACCATGTCCTTATCAGCGGGACCCATGAATAGAATGTAAGCGTGCAATGCATCGGCGCCGTATGTGTCGACGACGAGGTCGGGGGAGATACCGTTGAGCTTGCTCTTGCTCATCTTGGCCATCTCACCGACAACGGGCCAACCGTCGGAGATGCGCTGCATTTTTTCCTGATCGATCTGTTCTTCGGGAAGCCATACCTGCTCACGCACGACCTCCTGGCCGTCGGAGACGCGAACGATGGTATCGTCAAGGCTCTGGACCTGATCGGGCCGAGTCGGTGGTGCGGCCGGGTCCGATTTGAGTCGGTAATAGTCGGCGTGGTAGGCGTTTCGGCAGACCATTCCCTGGCAGAACAGCTTCTCGAACGGCTCATCAAACGAGATCAGGCCCAGATCGTGGATGACCTTCGTGAAAAAGCGGGAATAGAGCAGGTGCAGGATGGCGTGTTCAATGCCGCCGATGTAGGTGTCGACCGGCAGGGCGAGGTTTGCCACGGCGGGGTCGAAGGGCTGATTTGTATCCCTGGGGGAGACGTAGCGCAGGAAGTACCAGGACGAATCGACGAAGGTGTCCATGGTGTCGGTCTCCCGACGGCCGGGTCGATGGGTCCCCGGTACGGTCGTCTGGATGAAATCCGCGTTAGAGGCCAAAGGGTTTCCGCCTCTGCCGGAGAACTTGACGTCGCGGGGATGGACGACGGGGAGGTCCTCGTAAGGGACAGGATGCGGGCGATTGTCCTCGTCATAGATTATGGGGATGGGGGCACCCCAATAGCGTTGGCGGCTGATGAGCCAATCCCGCATCCGGTAATTGACCCGCGGACCGCCAAACCCTTTCTCTTCGAACCAGCGGACGATGTCGTCCATGGCCTCGCGATTGGGTCGCCCGTTGAAGGGTCCGCTATGGACCATGATGCCGTCGTCGACGAAGGCATCGGGCATATCCTCAACCCGCAGGACGGCATCGGTCGGTTGAATCACGAGTTCGATCGGCAGGTTGTACTTCCTGGCGAAGGCGAAGTCGCGGCTGTCATGCGCGGGCACTGCCATCACGGCGCCGGTGCCGTAGTCCATGAGTGCGTAATTGGCCACCCAGAGCTGCACGCGCCTACCGTTGACCGGATTGATCACATGCTGTCCGGTCCAGACGCCGACCTTCTCGGTCTCGGCACTGGTCCGTTCGACGGCGGACTGGTTACGCATGGCCCGAACGGCCTTCATGACGGAGGTCTCGAATTCAGTACCCTGGACCAGTTGCTCGACCAATGGGTGCTCAGGGGCAAGGCTCATGAAGGTCACACCGAAGATCGTGTCTGGGCGTGTGGTGTAGACCGGCAATTTCTCGCCGGTTGCCTCTACAACGAACTCGATCTCCGCCCCTGTACTGCGTCCGATCCATTCACGTTGTTGCGCCTTGACGCGATCAGGCCATTGATCGAGGCGATCCAGGCCTTCGAGCAGGCGTTCGGCGTAATCGGTGATCTTGAGGAACCACTGTTCGATTCTTCGTTTCTCGACCAGGGCGCCGGAGCGGTAGCTGCGACCGTCGATCACCTGTTCGTTGGCCAGTACGGTCTGATCGACCGGATCCCAATTGACGAACGCCTCTTTGCGATAGGCGAGCCCGCGTTCGAACATCTGCAGGAAGAGCCACTGGGTCCATTGGTAATAGCCGGGGTGGTGCGTGGAGATCTCTCGATCCCAGTCGTACGCCCAGCCCATGCGTTTCATCTGCCGACGCATGGTATCGATGTTGTCCTTGGTCCAGATGGCGGGATGCACGCCCGCCTTGATCGCGGCATTTTCCGCCGGCAGTCCGAAGGCGTCCCAGCCCATCGGGTGAAGGATTTCCTTCTGCTTGCCGAGGTGGTAACGGGCAAGGACATCGCCCAGGGTGTAATTGATGACGTGCCCCATGTGGAGGGCGCCCGACGGATAGGGGAACATGACCAGGCCGTAGAACTTGGAACCTTTGCCCGCATCGGGATCGAGCTTGCTTTTGAACAGCCCTTCCCGTTCCCAATGTTCCTGCCATTTGAGCTCGATCTCTTTAAAATGGTAATGCTCTTTCACGGCCAGAGGCCCTTTCGCCGGGTAATTGCGCTTCAAAGCAAGCAGTGCGATTGCCTGAAAATCGTGGATGAAATAGGCGCGGCCTGGCAAGGAAATCCCCGCCAGACCCAATAAGGGCGCCAAGCTAGCAGGAAAGCATCGGGCCTTCAAGCAGATCCCGGATTGCAGGTTCTCCATGGTTCCTCGAACCGGCGCCGCAAATGAGAGGATACAACGCGCTTGGGGCGTAGGCAAAACCTCGCAGGAGCGGCAGGTTCCGAAGCTGCCCGAAAAGGTCCATGGCGAAGCGGGAGTCGCTATTGCTGCCAGACAGAACCGGGATTCCCTCGATTCTCCCGATTTCGATCGGACGGATCGGACGGATCGGACGGATCGACAACCATTCCCGGAAGGAGCGCGCGCTTTGAACAAACTCGAGCAGGGCACGGACACGGATTGGCTTGTGTTGGGAGGGTGAACAGGGCTAGAGGAGAGGATGCTGATGTCGCCTTGGCGAATGCGCCGGCGATGATTGTTCAACGCAAACCTGGGATGTGTGCCATGGAGAATATGCGGACGGGAAGTAGGGTTAATCGAGGGTGGATCGTGGCGTTGATGGCGGCCTTTACGGTCGGGCTTGCTGGGGCGGCGGACGATACGAAGCCATACCCTGTTATGGACGGGACCGGTCCTGGCTGGCGCGATCTGACAGCGGAGGATTTCACGCGGGTGAATTGTGACCCGGAAACCTTTACTTGGAAGGGGCCGGGCGAAGTACACTGCACTGGACAGCCGGTCGGGGTCTTGCGAACGAAAGAACAGATCACGAATTTCGAATTGGTCGCCGAGTGGCGCCACAACCAGTTCGGCGGCAACTCCGGGATCTTTGCCTGGGCGTCACCGGCCTCGATCGCCAGGCTTGAAAAGGGCGAGGGGAGCTTACCGGACGGCATTGAGATCCAGATTCTGGACCTCGGTTACAAGGTCAACTACGAGAAATCCGGAGAGCGCAAGGCCGATTGGTTTACCTGCCATGGCGACGTATTCCCGACCGGACCAGCAAAGATGACCCTGTTTCCTCCGCTCTCTCCGGATGGCAGCCGGAGTTTCCCATCCAGCGAGCGAAGCAAGGGCGTCGGCGAATGGAACCATTATTACGTGCGCTGCATCAACGGGGAGGTTCGCCTCTGGGTCAATGGTGGGGAGGTGTCCGGCGGGACCGGAGCAAATCCGGCGACGGGGTATTTGTGTCTGGAGAGCGAGGGCGCTCCGATTGATTTCCGCGGCCTCCGTATCCGAGTTCTGCCCTAGTTTTCTGCAGGAAGTGGTGGAGTCGACTTTGGAATCGGCTCGAGCCAGTGCCGGTCCGAAAAGCCCATTGGCCGACAACGAAAGGTCTTTGAGGCCGGATGGGGAGGACCCCCGCAGAGATCGCAGAGGCGCAGAGGGTGATTGAGATGGGGGGGGCAGATACATCGCACCTGTTTTCAGCAAATGCCTTGGTTTGCAGAGAATGGTTTTCCCCAAGATCCTCCCCCAAAGGTAGGGATCATGAATTGACCCCCATCCACGCTCATGATCAGGCCGGAAACGCCACCGCGCCCTCTGTGGGAGATTCTCCGGATGGGTATGGGGAAAGTGGCTGCCATTTCGGACGACCACGAGCGAGCGCCGATGGCCGGCAGGAGGGGGTGAGCTGGTCGATTGGCGCTCGTCGATGGTTTGCGGGGACGGAGATGATGATGGGACACGAACGGACACGGATCATGGTGGCATCGGGCAATGTGCATAAGCTGCAAGAGATTCGTGCTGCATTGCCGTTGGCGGGTGTGGAATGGGTTGGAACCGAGATTCTTGCCGGAGCGTGGTCCCCGCCTGAGGAGAACGCGGACACCTTTTTCGGCAATGCGTTACTCAAGGCGGAAGCGGGCGTTCGCGCGGCCGGCATCCCCTGTTTGGCGGATGATTCCGGCCTGATCGTCCCTGAACTCGATGGTGCCCCCGGCGTATTTTCCTCGCGCTTTGCTGGAGCGGATGCCTCGGACGACGCGAACAATCGTCTGCTCTTGGAGCGATTGCAGGGGTCGGGGGACCGGCGCGCCCGGTTCGAGTGCCACCTGGTTTTGTTACGGTCGGATGGTACGGTTTGGGCCTCGGCGATGGGTCGTGTGGAGGGGCGAATCTCCACGGGACCTGAGCGAGGCAGGTATGGGTTCGGGTACGATCCGCTCTTTATCCCAGACGGGTTTAAAGAAACCTTTGCGGAGCTGGGACCGGAGGTGAAGAACCGCATCAGCCACCGCGCCCGCGCGCTGGCTGAGCTCGCGGCGGCTCTGGAACGGGACGAGAATTGATGCCGCTACCCGGCTGATGCTTTAGGACGCGGCTTTCGGGTTGGGTTGGGTACCGGTTTGGAGCTTGAGTCCGAGCAGAGGGACGAGCTCCGTCAGGCGGTCGATGCACACGACGTCCGCTGGCGGCAACAAGGTGGTTTTGATGCCCCGCTTCAATTCACTCATGGCCATTCTTGCCTGGTGCAGCAGGCCGACGTTGAAGTGGATCGGCCGCATGCCCACCTCTCGGGCGCCGGCGCCGTCGTAATGGTAGTTGTCACCGACGAAGATGATCTCTTCGGCGGTGCAATTGGCCATAGACGCACCTTTGAGAAAGATTTCGGGGTGCGGTTTGGAGATGCCGACCATTTCCGAGGCGAGTGCCACATCGAAGATCGGAGCGAGGTTATAGACCTCGATCACGCTGAAAAAGCTGCTCCCCCAGTTGCTGATCAGACCAAGGGTGAACCCGGAGTCGTGCAGCTTATGGAGTAGGGCGAGCGTTGGCTTCGAGACAGCGCTCAGGCGTTTGCTCTGCTTCTGCAGTCTCTGCATCCGGCGCCAGAGCTCAGCGGTCAGGTTTGGATCTTGCCGATCCACTCCTTCCGCCTCCAGGACCTTGCTCAGGATGCGGTCATAGAAGCTGAACTCGCTGATGTATTCGGTACGGTAAGCGTGAACTGCATCCTCAAGCCACTCGTATCGATGCGAGTATTTGCGGATATCGACCGGGAGTCCCACCTGCTTGCAGGCCTGGTTAAAAAGTCGTTCCGCGGAGGGCTCCTCAATCATGAGGGTATGCCCCATATCGAAGAAGACGGCCTTGGGTGGTGGATCGAGCTTTTCCTTGGCTGGATGCTGCCAACCCGAAGGCGAATCCTCCGCCCATTCGAGCTCCCGATCGATGTCCAAGCTCAAGGGGGAAGGGCGATCGGATTGGCGGATTACGTTGGTTCGTCGTTTGAAGCTAAAAGGCCAGCGGGGCATGGTTGTCCTGTGGGCTAACTCTGCGTTGAGTCGGGGGTGCTAGTGGGGGGGGCATCGATCCATGGGACCTCCTCCCCGCCTGCTACCTTAGAGGGCTGTCGGTGGTCAACTGTGACGGTCGGGAATCGACAATCCAACATTGTGGCCTGTCTGATTTCGAATACCCATGACACGAAATCGAACCGATGCCGAGTGTTTATTGCGTTTTGGCGGCCGTTTCGCAAGGAAGCTAGAGGCTATCCGAAAAGGTCTTCGGATCCGGATGGGGAGGTATCCC
>ENA-UOOH01004225-UOOH01004225.1-fermentation-metagenome-genome-assembly--contig:-NODE-4225-length-10066-cov-13.990810_pt1 | contig 10066 bp, 9 predicted proteins | sample MGYA00245778_ERZ724025 | MGnify/ENA primary metagenome ERZ724025 (study PRJEB28704, sample SAMN03018313) | fermentation metagenome | biome: anthropogenic terrestrial biome; feature: soil; material... | reverse complement strand
TTATTCTACGGACACTATATAGTAATAAAGAGGCTGACCTCCGTAAATTATTTCAATATCGCAGTCTTCTACAACTTCTTCAATCTTTGGTTTAATACTTTCTGCAGTCTTTTCGTCAACACTGTCTCCGTAAAATAAGGTGACTAAAAAACTGTCTTCATCAATCATTTTACTTATTAACTTTACTGTTTCATCCTCCGGATTTTCTCCGTGATTTGTAATATTACCGTCATAAATTGCAATAATTTGATCTTTTTTGATTTCTAAATCATTAAATACAGTATCTCTTACCGCATAAGTTACAAGCCCTGTTTTTACTTCATTTACTGCCTGTGTCATTGCTTCGATATTTTCGTCTATATTACTTTCTTCCTTAAATGCAATAAGAGCTGTTATGCCTTGGGGTATAGTCTTGCTTGGAACCACGTAAATATTTTTATCAGAAATTTTCTTTGCCTGGTTTGCAGCTAAAATTATATTGGTATTATTAGGCAATATTATTATGTGCTCTGCATTTATATTGTTTGCCGCTTCCAATATATCTTCCGTACTTGGATTCATGGTCTGCCCTCCGGACAAAAACACATCCACATTCAAATCAGTAAATACTTTTTCTATTCCCTTACCCATGCCTATGGAAACAAAACCGTATTTCTTTTTTTTCTGATTATTTTTGTGGTTTTCCTTCAGTCTTTCCCTGAATTGTTCTTTCATATTGTCTATTTTTATGTTTGTAAGCTCACCGTATTTAACCGCCATAGCCAATATTTGACCCGGGTTGTTGGTGTGTATGTGAATTTTTATAATATTTTCATTCCCGGCACAAACTATAGAATCACCCTTGTCATGAATCCTGCTTAAAAATTCTTCTGACGTTTTTATGGGATTTTTTATTATAAATTCTGTGCAGTATGTAAATATTATTTCATCTTCGCTTGTGAATTCATCTAATTCAACTTCTGTATCAATCACGACCTGCTCTGTTATCTCCTGTTTTATTTCTACTCCTTTTAATGCTGCAAGACCGCCTTCCAAAAGATATATTAATCCTTTTCCGCCTGCATCCACAACATCTGCTTGTTTTAAAACATTCAGCATTTCAGGAGTGCGATTTAAAGTATCTTTTGCCTGCTGAATAAGACTTTCTAAAAATACTACAACATCTTCATATTCTGTATATTCTGCCATTGCTTTTTCTGCTGTTTCTCTTGCAACTGTAAGCATTGTTCCTTCAACAGGTCTCATTACTGCTTTATAAGCAGTATCTGAGGCTGATTTTAAGGATTCTGCTATTATTTTACAATCTATATAATTAGCTCCCTTAAGTCCTTTTGACATTCCTCTAAAAAGCTGAGACAGTATTACTCCGGAGTTTCCTCTTGCTCCCATAAGTGAGCCGTTTGCCGCAGCACTTGCAAGAGATGTAATTGTGCTTTCTGAAAGGTTATTAATTTCCTTAATAGCTGACTGCACAGTAAGATTCATATTTGTACCCGTATCACCGTCGGGAACAGGAAATACATTTAGTGAATCCACAATTGTTTTATTGTTTTCAAGGTTAATGGCAGCTCCCAAAAGCATCTTTTTGAATTTGACATTATCTATGTACTTCATTAACATTTTAGCCTCCTGATTACTTTTGCACCCTTATACCTTGCACAAAAATATTTACATTTTCAACGCTTACTCCTGAAAAAGTTTCAACGCTGTATTTAATTCGAGAAATTACATTTTCTGCAACGACAGATATTTTAACTCCATATTGCAATACTATATATAAATCTATATTGATTTTATCTTCTTCAGTTGATGTAACTTTTATCCCTTTGGTTATCTGGTCTCTTTTCAGCAGTTCAAAAAAACCCTGAGTTGCATTTCGAGAAGCCATGCCCACAACACCGTAACACTCCATTGCAGCTAAACCTGCAATTGCAGCTAAGGCCTGGTCGTCAATAGCTATACTTCCATTTTCATTAATTATCTTAACTGACATTATTACCTCCTACTTTTATTCATTATTTAATATATTATAACCCTTTTGTCATGAATTTACAATTATAATATGAATAATCGATTTTCCCTATTTGGGGACATTCCTCAGTCTTAAACTCTGAAATGGGGTTAGGGATCTGTAGTCTCCGACAATTATTATACTTGTTAAAATTAAATATTGCAATATTTAATTATTAATGTTAAAATGATGAAGTTCAAATAATAAGACTATGTATTATGTTATATATAAATGGGAGGTGGAATTATGGCAAAGTATTGTGAAGTATGCGGAAAAGGAACTATATCAGGACACAGCATAACGCATTCCGATAGAAAAATAAAAAGAACATGGAAACCAAACGTAAAAACAATCACGGTTATGGAAGACGGAAAAACTTCAAGAAAAACAGTTTGTACAAGATGTATTAGAGCAGGAAAAATACAACGTGCTATTTAAGCACATTAGTATTATTAAAATAGTGGCTAAAGCCATTATTTTTTTGTGTCCCTCTTCCTTTACCTTCCTTACAACAACCTAAATAATGTACTTCCCAATATTATCAATAATATTCCCAAAATAAACAACCATACTTTAACAGGCAGCATTTGAACTATTATGATTGCTCCTATAATAGCAATCATAAGACCTAATATTTCAGTGAATTTAAAAAATGATGGTTTGTTAACAGGATTGCATTTCTTTTTATGCTTAAAGTAATTCATAGTATCCCCCTTAAGAACCAAGATAGAACTTGCACTATTAATATATTCTATTCAAGCAGAAAAAAAAGATACAAAGAAATTTTCTTTGTATCTATCTTGTCACCATTCATAGTATCCTAAGGAAAAATGATAAAAATGCGAGCGAACATTTGCAGGACACGATTATAAGAGGTGGGTCACACCTCTGTTGTAGGGCGCAGTCTCATTCACCAATGTTTCTGCCCCCGTTGGTCGCAAACATTGGGAATTCGTTGCGAATAACCTACCGCTATTTTTCTCTCCCTCCGGTCAGAAAAATAGGGTTAGGGCATCTTAGAACTCTGCGTTTTTGGGGGTTCTTGGGAATGGTATTACATCTCTTATGTTGCTCATGCCTGTCAAATACATTATAAGCCTTTCAAAACCAAGTCCATATCCTGAGTGTTTAACACCGCCGTACTTCCTTAATTCCAAGTACCACCACATATTATCTTTGTGCACTCCCATTTCATCCATTCGCTTTTCAAGAAATTCAAGTCTTTCTTCTCTTTGGCTGCCGCCTATTAATTCGCCTATCCCGGGAACCAATAAGTCCATTGCAGCCACAGTTTTATTATCTTCATTCATCCGCATATAAAATGCCTTGATTTCTTTAGGATAATTAACTGCAAATACAGGACGCTTAAATATTTTTTCCGACAAATATCTTTCATGCTCAGTCTGAATATCTGTCCCCCATTTAACCGGATATTCAAAGTTATCATTGTTTTTCATTAAAATATCTATGGCTTCTGTGTATGATACTCTTCCAAACTCTGAATTCACCACATTGTCAAGTTTTTCTAAAAGTCCTTTTTCAACAAAGTTATTGAAAAACTCCATTTCTTCCCTGGCATTTTCCATTACGTAATTAACAACATATTTAACCATATCCTCTGCCAGCTCCATGTTATCATTTATGTCGGCAAATGCAATTTCAGGCTCAATCATCCAAAATTCGGAAGCATGCCTTGCAGTATTTGAATTTTCAGCCCTGAACGTAGGTCCGAAAGTATAGGTTTTCTTAAATGCCAAAGCGAAAATCTCAGCTTCTAACTGTCCGCTGACTGTAAGGTATGCAGGCCTTCCGAAAAAGTCCTTTGTATTATCTATTTTCCCTTCAACCTTTTCAATATTATCCAAATTAAGCGTTGTAACTCTGAACATTTCGCCTGCACCCTCTGCATCTGAAGCAGTGATTATGGGCGGATGTGCATAGATAAATCCTCTCTCAGTGAAGAATTTATGAATAGCATATGCAGCCAAACTCCTTACGCGGAAAACCGCTGAAAAAGTATTGGTACGAGGTCTCAAGTGTGCAATTGTTCTTAAATATTCCATTGAATGGCGTTTCTTCTGTAAAGGATAACTTGGATCTGATGGAGCTTCTTGTTCTATTTCGGTCGCCTTGATTTCAAAAGGCTGCTTTGCTTCAGGGGTTAAAACCAAATTCCCTTTTACCGTAATTGCACTGCCTGTTGAAAATTTTTTTACTTCTTCAAAATTACTTAAGTTGTTTTCAAAAACAACCTGCACATTTTTTAAAAATGTTCCATCATTTAATTCTATGAATCCAAAATTCTTGGAATCTCTTATGGTTCTTATCCAGCCCTCTATACGGACTTCCTTGTAATTTTCAGGCGATAAAAATATATCCCTTGTATCCGTTGTTTTCATATGCCCTCCTGTTAATCCTTTGATATAATTACTATGGCTGTTCCTTTTCTTAACGTTATTCTTCCCTTATTGTCTTTTATTTGATTGCTGATACATAGAGTTGAGCCTCTCTGCACATTAACATTGTCAAGATTATATTTGAATCCTTCTAAATATAGTCCCTGAATGTATTCTGTAACAGGGATTATTGATATGTAATAACCCTCTTTGTATTCTATAAACAGCTCCGCATTATCGGAAATAATTTTCATTTCATTATTGTTGTCAATTATTGAAATATTAACACCGTCTTTGTAATATTTCTCCATAAGCAAAATGTTGCCCAATGTATGGTCTAATCTTGTTCCGGATGCACCCGTGAGTATTATGTTGTTATATCCTTTGGAAACAGCAAATTCAACAGCTAATTCCATGTCCGTAAAATCCTTTTCAGAAGGAAATTTTTCAACGGGTATTTTGTTTTCATATTGTTTTAGAACATTAAGAGCTACGGAATCAAAATCTCCGATTATTATATCAGGAGTTATTCCATAATTCTTGACTTTTTCAAGACCTCCATCCGCACATATTACATAATCATACTTAAGATTTTCTATTATACTTTTATGGACTTCTTCTCCGTTACCAACTATTAATGCTGTTTTCATGACATGATTTCCTTAAATCTCTTTGTTTCCAAAACCACATCCTCTGCATGGTAAATTGCAGAGCCTGCAACTATAACATTTGCACCCCAGCTTAATACTTCTTTTAAATTTGAAGAATTCACTCCTCCGTCAATTTCAATATCAATATCCAAATTGTGTTTATTTAATAATTGTTGTAAATCATAAAATTTGTATTTGACATTTTCTATGAGACTTTGGCCTCCAAAACCGGGATTTACACTCATTAACAAAACCATATCCACATCCTTTATAATTTCATTTAAAACAGCTATGGGCGTGGCAGGATTCAATGATACCCCTGCTTTTAAGCCGTATGATTTTATTTTTTGGATAGTTCTGTGAAGATGTACGGATGCTTCCTGATGCACAGTAATTATATCTGCTCCTGCCTTGTAAAAATCCCCGATAAAATTATCAGGAGCCTCAATCATAAGATGCACATCAAATATAATGTCAGTTGTTTTTCTTAAACTTTCTACAACATCAGGTCCTATTGTAATGTTGGGAACGAAATGTCCATCCATTACATCTATATGTATGTAATCTGCTCCACCTTCTTCCACAAACCTTATAGCTTTCCCTAAATTTGAAAAGTCGGCAGATAATATTGAAGGGGCTAACTTGTTTTTCATCTTTTCCTCCTTAATAAGGCTTACTTTCTTTTATTTGCTCTAAAAGCCTTATATAGTTATTATACCTCTCTTCGCTGATTAGCTCATTATTTACTGCTTCTTTTATTACACAGTCGGGCTCTTTGTAATGAAGGCAGTCTAAAAACTTGCAGCCTTCATCATATTTTACTATTTCAGGATAATAAGTTTTAAGGGAATATTCATCGATTCCTTCCAATTCAAATGAACTGAACCCAGGCGTGTCAACTGCATATCCTCCAAAGCTTAATTTAAAAATTTCGGCATGCCGAGTGGTATGTTTTCCCCTCTTTAACTTTTCGCTGAGCTCGCCGGTTTCCAAATAAAAGCCCGGCTCTATAGCATTCATTAAGGATGATTTTCCAACACCTGATGGGCCGGAAAACACATTCAATTTATCTTTTAGTATATATTTTAGCTCCTGAAGGGAATCCTTGTCATATTTACTGGTAAAAATTATTTTATAATCGGTATTTTTATATATACTAAGTATATTTTCTTTTTGTGCTTCATTTGATAAATCAGACTTATTTATGCAAATAACAGGCTCTAAATTGTTTGAGCTTGCTGCAATCAAAAGTTTATCCAAAAGCAAAAAGCTTGGCTCCGGTTTTATTACAGAGAAAATTATTATTAGCTGCTCGGCATTGGCAATGGGAGGTCTCTTAATTTCGCTTGTTCTCTCCTTTATTTCTTCAATATAGCCCGCATCTTCATCTTCCTCTGTAATTCTTATAAAAACTTTGTCTCCTACCAAAGGTTTGATATTCTTAAGTCTGAACAAGCCTCTTGCTCTGCATTCAATTATCTTGCTGCCGGTATCAACATAATAATTTCCCCCTACACCCTTTGTTATGATTCCCTCAATCATCTAGGACTCCTTTTTTATTCAAATGTTATCTCAACCCTGTCATATAATTCATTGTCAATATATATTTCAAATATTCCTGTTCCTGTTCCCTTAACATTTACTAATATATTTCCTTCTGAAGTGTCTACTTCCTCTGAGTATACAACTTCGCGACCGTCCAAGGCGATTCTTTGAATAACTACTGCCACTTTATCCCTGTCCGCAGGAAGAGATATTGCCAATGGGAATACTCCTTCTTCCGGTGCAGGTTCAACAGGTTCTTCGTTTTCAGGTTTTCCTGAGCTTACAGTAAGCCAAATTGATGTTCCTTGCTCCACATCTAGACCGGCTGTTACACTTTGTCTCATTACCAAACCCTCTGCTATTTCTTCGCTTGGCTCTTCATTTACCTGCCCTACTGCAAGACCGTGCTGAACAATTGAAAGCTTTGCAGTTTCCAAATTAATATTTAATACATTGGGCATTTTTACATATATTATCTTCGGTCCTATGCTTACAACATAGTTTACTTTATCATTTTCTTTTGCAGGTGTATTTGCTGCCGGATACTGATCAATTATTTGCCCTGCCAAATATGTGTCAGAATTCTCTTCTGTTGCTTCTCCTTCTGAAAGACCTGCTTCTCCAAGAATGCTTCCTATCTCTATAGCATATCTGCCCAGTAAATTAGGAACAACTATTTCCTTTTCCCCCCTGCTTATAACTACTTCTACCGGGTAATTTTCTTTAACCTTTGCTCCTTCATCCACACTTTGTTCCATTACATGACCTTCATCGTATTCTTTAGAATACTCTCTCTTTGAAACCTTGAAAACTAAACCTAAATCTTCTATGAGATTCTTAGCTTCCTCTTCACTTCTTCCCAACAAATCCGGCACCGGAACTTCAGGCACATACATGAATGATTTAAATAAAATTACCCCGCCGATTACAGCTATTACTAAAGCACTTATAATTGCCGCTATGGTAATTTTTTTATTATTACTGCTCTTTTCATCATTTTCATCATCCATATCACCGCTAAAAAAGCTTTTAAATGCACTGCTGGAATTTTCATCAATTAAATCTATATTTATCACATTTTCTTCTACATCATTAAGGGCAGGAATTTCAATAGTAGGCGAATCTATTATTTCCATTTCGTCTTTTACAGGTTCAATATTACCATTTAATGCATTCAGCTTTTTCAGCAGTTCATCAATGTTTTGGAATCTGAAGCTTTGATGCTTTTCAAGACATTTCATAATAATATCTTCGTATTTCTTAGATATTTTAACACTTTTCACCCTTTTAGAAGGCAGCACAGGTTTTTCCTGAATTTGTTTCATGGCTACCGAAATATGGTTATCCGCGTCAAAAGGAAGAGCACCTGTTATCATCTCATACATTACAATTCCCAATGAGTAAATATCTGATTTTTCATCAACATATCCTCCTCTTGCCTGTTCCGGAGAAAAGTAATGAACTGAGCCGATAACATTAGAAGTGTTGTTTATGGTAGAACTTGTCGACGCTCTTGCAATACCGAAGTCAGTAACCTTTGCGGTTCCGTCTTCAGTAATAAGTATGTTGTGTGGCTTAATGTCCCTGTGTACTATATTGTGTGAATGAGCATGTTTTAAAGCTTCTGCCACCTGCCTTGAAATTTTCACCGCTTCCTTCTCACTCAGTCTGGTTTTCTTTTTAATATAGTTTTTTAAGGTTTCTCCTTTAACATATTCCATGACTATATAATAAGTTTCATCTTCAAATCCTGTGTCATAAATATTTACAATATTAGGATGGGTGAGACTTGCTGCCGATAAGGATTCCTGTTTGAAGTTATCAACAAAATCAGAATCCTGAGTTAATTCATCCCTTAAAATTTTTATAGCTACAAAGCGGTTTAATACATTGCATTTAGCCTTGTATACATTTGACATTCCGCCCCCGCCGATTTTTTCTATTATTTCATACCTGTGTGCTAGTATTCTACCTATCATAAGTTTCACCTCTAATTATATTATCAACAATAATTATGGTAATATTATCAGTCCCGCCATTATCGTTTGCTTGTTTAATCAATTTTTGCACGCTTTCAGAAGCACCGTATTCTTTTATGATTTCCAGCATATTATCATCGGATACATGAGTTGTAAGTCCGTCGGTGCAAAGAAGAAGTATGTCATTTTCAAATAATTCCATTTCGAAAATATCAGCATGTACAAATTCTTCGCTGCCTAATGCCCGAGTGATTACATTTCTTTTAGGATGTGTCTTGGCTTCTTGAGCTGTAATTTTTCCATCCTTCATCAATTCATTCACATAAGTATGGTCTGTGGTAATTTGTTTGAGCTCATTATTCCTCAATAAATAAGCTCTGCTGTCACCAATATTTCCTATGTAAATTATTTTATTCAGCTTATCTATTACCGCCATGGTTATGGTTGTTCCCATACCGCAGCACCCTTCTTTATTAAATGACTCTTCTCTTATTTTGTCATTACTCAGATTCACACTTTCAATAATAAATAATGGCGGCTTAAAATTTCCCTTTTTCATACTTTCATCGAAAAAATTTCTTATCTCCTCAATAGCAATGGAGCTTGCCACTTCACCGGCATTGTGCCCTCCCATTCCGTCAGCAACAGCATACAGACAGTAATTATCAAACTCTTTAACTATTAAACTATCTTCATTATTTTCCCGCATTAAGCCCTTATTTGTTTCGAAGAACACATTCATACAGCACCTCACATTTTCAACAAATCATTTCTCAGTTGACCGCAGGCAGCGTTGATATCACTGCCCAATTCTCTTCTGAGCGTTGCATTAATTCCGTTATCCGTCAATATTTTCTTAAATTTCATAATATCCAAATCATCTGAAGGCTTAATATTTGCTTCTTTTACATAATTGCATGGAATTAAATTAACATTTGCTAATTTGGTTTTTAATAATTTGCTTAAGTTTTCTGCATCTTCCCGGCTATCATTAAAACCCTTTATCATAATATATTCAAAGGTAAGTCTTCGTCCCGTTGTTTTAACATAGTAATCACATGCTTTAAATATATCGGTAAGTTTATATTTTCTTGCAATGGGCATTATTTGCTCTCTTTTCTCCTGAGCAGGTGCATGAAGAGAAATTGCCAATGTTATAGGAAAATTCTCATCAGCTAATTTGTAAATATTCGGTACTATACCGCTTGTGGAAAGAGTAATTTTTCGCATGGAAATATTTTGCCCTCTTTCATCGTTTATAATATTTATAAATCTCACTACATTATCGAAGTTTTCAAGAGGCTCACCCGAGCCCATTATTACTACATTTGATATCTTTTCATTTGTATCTTTTTGAATTAAATATATTTGCTTAAGCATTTCTGCAGAAGTTAGATTCCTTGTAAAACCGTTCTTGGTGGAAGCACAAAAATGACAACCCATCTTGCATCCCACCTGTGATGAAATGCATGCGGTATTGCCGAA
>ENA-UOOH01004224-UOOH01004224.1-fermentation-metagenome-genome-assembly--contig:-NODE-4224-length-10066-cov-21.688043_pt1 | contig 10066 bp, 15 predicted proteins | sample MGYA00245778_ERZ724025 | MGnify/ENA primary metagenome ERZ724025 (study PRJEB28704, sample SAMN03018313) | fermentation metagenome | biome: anthropogenic terrestrial biome; feature: soil... | reverse complement strand
AGATCAACGGAGCCGCCGCCGATCTGGTGAAAGCCGGGGCCGATCCCGACAAGGTGGTCGAAGCCCTGACGAAGGACGAACCGGAAGCGAAATAACCCACATGCCCGAAGGCGGAGCGGAATGCCCCGTCTCCGGGCTTTTTTTATTTTGACATATTTTCGACATATCCCGCAAGTCGTTCTGGATTAAGGCATAAGGTGCGCTTAATTAAGAAACGTGGACGAAAAAGATTCACAACCGGAACATAATCAAGGAGCTACAAAAAATGACAACCCTCGAAGCAGATCCCGCATGGAAGCGCATGGACATCCAGAAGCAAATCCAGGAGATGCTGGTAGACATCGACCAGTGGATGACACAGACAGCCGACGACAGAATCGCAGATACCAGCCGTCAGCGAATGGAACGCGACCGCATCGCCAGAATCGCCAACGCCCTGCAATGCGCGAGAGACTGCGAATAACCGACAACCCGACCGGGGGCGAAAGCTTCCGGCGCAACCGGAGACCGAATATGAGAGGAATCAAAATCAACCCTGCCGACCGCACCATCACGGAAGTCGATGTGCCGAATCCAAACAAATCCCTGCAAGGTCTCTACGACCTGATCGGATGCGACCTCGTCCAACTCGTCGAACTGGACAGAGGCATAATCTTGTGTTGCGACGAGGAAGGAAAACTCAAGCCGGTCACCGGCGCATTCACCTTCTTCGGCAACGAGGAGCTGGTCATCGCCGGAAACGCCGTCATCCTCGGCGGCGACGCCAGCCGCTTCGGAAAACTTCACGAGAACATCGCCAGTTTCGATATGATTGTCCAATGGGTTGCGCCGGAGGACGTGCCGGAGCCTAAAATCACCCTCATACCACTCACCAACGAAAGGATTTAAAAATGCCCGACCACTTTTTCACCACGAAATTCTGCGACAGATGCCACTGCTCCCTCGACGGAAAATCACGGCAGATGTCACGGTTCAACACTGACTGCCTTTGCCCAGCATGCACGGCGGAGGAACAGGCGCATCTCGACTATCGGAAAGCGGCCGATGCCGAAATGAATGCCGTCCGCCATGGAGACCATAACTTTCCGGGCATCGGATGGCCGGGTAAAGACGGGAGGGTAAAATGAGCCAAATCAGAGTTTGCAGACGATGCCGCAAAGCCGTCATCACAACCAGAACGCCGGATTATTCCTATGCCTGTCCGGAGCATGATGAGGATTTGTATGAATTTGAAACGGAGCTTGCGGACACCGCAACCCTGCCGATGCCTTACACAAACGTCACCGTTCAGCTTATAAACACTGATGGAAATGCCTTTGCTCTGCTCGGAAAAGTAAGGCAGACGTTACGGAGTGCGGAATACGATACAGCTTTCATCGAAGGATTCACGCAAGAGGCTATGGCCGGAAATTACGATGAATTGCTCCAATGCATCATGCGGTATGTAAACGTAGAATAACCGATAAATCTTCCGAATCCGACTTGACAGTGCTGAACATCCGCGCTGTCATTTCTTTTATCGACATATCTCGCTGTTATGTCTGATAACTCATTGGCTATTAACATACTGGAACGCTTAATTAACAGCAGAGCGACAGAATAGGAACTAACCATAAGGAGCCTAAAATGAACATCGAAATCGACATCCTCGGAACGGAAGACGCCCTCAACACATGGACGCTCGGCAACGCAACGGTCAACGGCAAAACCTACAAAATCCAAATGGTGCGGTTCGATGAGCCGAGCCAGTACGGAATCCGGCAGGGATGCATCAGCAAGCTCTGGATAGCCGAGACCGGACACGAGCCGGTCATCAACTTCGATCGGGGCTGGGACGTGCGTCCGAAGACCGCCGAAGCCAAAGCCCTGCTTGCCGCCATCATCAAGAAATTCAACTGAAAGGTAATACCATGCAGACTGAAATCCAAAACCTCATCGACCATCCCGAAACTCTCCGCGAAGTCCTCAAACTCAAACAGCTGGACGGCCTCATCCGCAAGGTCACCACCGTGTGGGGGCAGACCATCACCATGCGCTACCGTGTCAGCGAGGGACGCTCCGAGGCGCGGTTCGACTCTGAATCCGAGCAAGACTTGGTCGGCTCGTCCGGCATCTTCGCCAAGGTGCTGACCAAATGCAAAATCGACACCTTCAACTCCTGCCTGACCTATACGCCGAATGGCGGCTACAAAATATGGTTTACGCTCCATCTGAGCTATCAGCACTTCAACGGCGGCTCGAACGGCATGGGGATCGCCAGCTTCTGGTTTGAGAACGGCAAATGGACGATGAGCGATTACAAAGACGAAAACGAGGAGAAATAATCGTGGGAACACCCTGCGCAATCGGAAAGAAAATGAAAGACGGCAGCGTTCTGGCAATTCGATGCAATTATGACGGCTACGTTGCCGGAGCTGGCGCAATCCTCGGCGGTTGGTACACAGATGCCGCCAAGATCGAAGCCCTGCTTGCCCTCGGCGAGCTGTCGCAACTGGCCGAAGCACTGGCCGACTGCATCGCCTACCGCCGCGACCGGCACGAGCCTATGCGTCCGGCAAAGCAGTTCGACAGCGTTGAGGAATATCGGCGAACCGCCAAAGGCGAAATGTCCGCCGACTACCTGTATCTGTATGATGAGGGACGCTGGTCGGTCTACGGGCTGTACCATGAGCCGGATTGGGTTCGCGTTGAAGTCAGAAAAGATGCGGAAATCTTGTGATACATCACTCGCTTTACGCTCGAACAGGAGCTTAATTATACACGCCCGCCAGAGGTCCACAGGACGCAAGCAGAGCCACAAGCTCCACCTGCCGCTCTCCAACCCGCGCCGACCGGGGCTGAGAAATCAGCAAAGTCGGCTTTTTACATTTTCCCTTTTGCCGTGAAATAGAGAGTTTGATCAAACCTGCGTTCCGGCTTCAACTCTTCCTCGCCGCCATTGAGAATAATTTCAGATACAATTGAGCTCGGAAGGAGCGGTTTTCTCAATCTTGGAGATGACATGTAGCGATTTGTGATATTTCCGCTGACGGCAAATTCTTTGTCCGTTTGACGCCCAAAATCCATCTCATGATAAATTTTTGACAAGGCAACCTTATGGCTGGTGGACATCTGATACATAAAGCGGAAAAAACGAGCTGCGCTGCGCATTTGTCTGTTGATTTTTGAAGAAGTTCTGCTTTCCCATGCGCTATCCAAAAATAATCTGCTCAACGCAAAGTCGCTCCACACAAAAATATCAAAGGCCTGCTCTGCCAGCATTGGCGATTGACCTCGCGTTTTCCAAATCGGCTGCAGTAAAACTGGTTTCTGGTGCGAAAGGTAATCTTTCTCGAACCCATTAATACATTTCAGCATGGCTTCAAGTTTTGAAGACACCTCTACGCGATTCCCCCAATCCTGCATTTCTATGCCAATCGTTTCAAAACGGGAACGGATTTCATCCATATGTTCAAAGCACGAGTCGGCAATTCCCAATGCACAGTATTTCGTAGTGGCCGGACGAATCACAAGCTCTGAGCCCCAGCGCTCCTCAGCCTTTTTAGAAGTTCCACTGTCAGGGAGCACGGTTAATTTGATTTCCAAGGGGCGCAAATACTCTCCCGAAACAGATTTAACGACAAGATCAATGCCTCCGATATCATCGCTCGCATATTTCTGATATGGTTCGTATTTTGATTCGAACGAAAAGTACAGTTCGTTATTCGGCAAGGTTGAATTAAATATCTGATCAAACGACAATTCCGTGGCTACAACTTTCAAATTCTCGTTGAGTGTTAAATACATCGCCTTCTGCCCATGATCTCTCATGTAACATGCCAAAGCAATTGGAAAAGAGCTGTTGAATTGATTCTTTCCCCACAGATCCGCATTGCTGCGATTTGATGCAACTATGCCATACAACCCAGGTTCATTGTTCTTGTTCATAAAAATAAACTCCGTTATATTGGCGTCAATTTCTTGACGCCGCCAATAATTCATGCTATATTATAACCAAAGTAATATATCACAAGCCTTATGATAAAACAAGGAAAGACATAAAATGGCCATGAAAATTGTAGATTTATTTGCTGGCTGCGGTGGATTGTCTTTGGGATTTCAAAATGCCGGGTTCGATGTGGTTGCTGCATACGATTTTTGGCAACCGGCAGTGAATGTCTATAGAGATAATTTCACATCGCACAGCATTTATCAAATGGATTTATCCGATGTTGATGCTGCAGTGCGCCATATACGACCATTTGCTCCTGATATGATCATTGGCGGCCCCCCCTGTCAAGATTTTTCTCATGCAGGGAAACGTCAGGAAGGAAAGCGAGCAAGTCTGACTGAAGCGTATGCGAAAATAGTCAGTTCCATCTCGCCGGAATGGTTTGTTATGGAAAATGTTGACCGCGCACAGCAAAGCGACGCTTATTCAAATGCGCGTTCGATATTTAAGGCGGCAGGGTATGGCTTGACTGAGCATGTTTATGATGCTTCTCTTTGTGGGGCTCCGCAAAAACGCAAGCGATTCATTTGCGTCGGAAAAAAAGGAGAACAGGATGATTTTATGCTTAAGCTCATTGAAGAGAATGAAGCATCGAAGCCGATGACGATGCGTGATTATTTTGGGAACAAGCTTGGCATAGATTATTATTATCGCCATCCGCGCAATTATAGCCGACGTGGATTTTTCTCGATGGATGAGCCTTCTCCAACGATAAGAGGCGTCAATCGTCCTGTCCCAAGCGGATACACAAGACACCATAATGATCCTGAATGCATTGATGGTCTACGTCCGCTCACCACAGAAGAACGGGCACAAGTACAAACGTTTCCTGCTGATTTCAATTTGTGCGGATCAAAAACCGACTTGGAGCAAATTATCGGCAATGCAGTTCCTGTGAAACTGGCGGAATTTGTTGCAAAAAGAATCGTTGATTTTTGCAATAAGGATAATGCAAGCTATCTTGTCGAACTTAAAAATTGGCTGATCACAGAAAAAAAGATGGCACAAAGTTCCGCTAAGGATGTTTTATCCAGAATCAACAGAGTTCTTGCAATGACATCCTTCGTATCTACGGATTCTACAATTGACGTTGTCTACAGACTTGCAAAGCATCCAGCATATGAGGAATTGTCGCCAAGCGTTAAGTCACAAATAAAAAGAGCCGTTGCTTTATACTTTGAATTTGCTTTGCAATTATCAGAAAAGAAGAATACGCTGGATGCCAATATCACTCAATCTGCCGAAATTGACAGGTTGTACCGCCAGAGTCGCAAGACAAAGCAAGCAGAATTGAATTTGGTATAGGCGCACCCATGGATTGTTTTAGTGCTGAGACAAGATCAAAAACGATGCGAAGTGTACATTCCCAAAACACGTCAACCGAGATCTATGTCCGCAAAGTTCTTTTCTCTGCCGGATTACGCTATCGCATTCATGTCAAGACACTTCCAGGCAAACCGGATATTGTCCTGCCGAAATACAAAACTGTGATTGAAGTCCGGGGATGTTTCTGGCATCGGCATCCCGGTTGCAAAGAGGCAACAACGCCCTCAACACATATTGAATTCTGGCAGAAAAAATTTGATGGCAACGTTGCTCGCGACAAAAAAACAGAAGCAGAGTTGACGGCGCTGGGCTGGAATTACATTGCGGTTTGGGAATGCGAGCTTAAGAGACCGGGTTTTCTTGAATCACTTTCAGCAAAAATCAGAGAGTACGCTTCAAATACGCTCGCGCCGAAAACAACTCCGTCATCATCCAAAACAGATCTTCACAGTATGATATCGCGGATGAATTCGGATGAATTGCTGGAGGCGATGCAAATGATGGAGAAATATCTGACCGTCATAAACAGCGCGGAATACAAAAAATTTTGCGAACAGCCGGGAGTCTCGGAGTTTGAAACAGACTGTTATGTTTTCCGGCATGTGCTTTCCGTTGACAAGGCTGAAAAACTGATTGCAGCCTGGCCGGAACTCAGAAAAGGCGCAACGGCTGAAAAAATTGTTGGTTAGCAAGGTCAATGTCCGATGGTTCTCCACGAAAATATCATGGCACTGACAAAGCGCGATATCGGCCTGAAGGTTTCCAGGGAAAGCGGAATTTTGCAGGATACGGCACACAAGGCCGTTCAAACGGTGCTTGACGCCATTGCCGACGAACTCCGGAAAGGCGGACGGGTGGAACTCCGGAACTTCGGGGTCTTTGAGGTTGTCAACAGAAAATCCCGAATCGGCCGTAACCCGAACAACCCGGGCATCGATGTAAAAATCCCCGAAAGGAACGTGGTCAAATTCCGGGCGGGCGGCAGTCTGCGGAAGGACATCGACAAGTGATCTTTCATAGCTCCGTTTGCTTATTGAGGCCTATTCCGGCTCGTGGGGCGACACTTAAAAGCGGTCTTGTGCGCCTTTATAGCACGACAAGACCGCCGAAACATAGTCCTTGTTACTTGTTGTATTTGATCGCGGTGGCGGTCATGGTTACAACGACAGTATTGATGCCGCAGATGCAGCTCTGCTTGTAATCCATCTTGACATCCGTGAGATCGGTCGCGCCGGGGGCTTGCTTCAAGGCCGCAGCTTTCAGCGTTTCGTAAGAGGCGTCGCCAAAATTGAAGGCAGTAAAAATGCTCTTCAGCTCGGCGGTTGCCTTGACATCGCGCTTGACTACAACGGCATCCTGCGCCGCATACTGCGGGAGCATAGCGTTGGCGGACATTTCACTGTAAAGGTTCATGCCCGCGCCACCGAGCGTGACCGCTCCGTTGTTGGTTCCGACACCGGCACAGCCGGTCATGATTACCGATGCGAGAACCGCACCGCCGACGAGAAGAAAACTTTTCTTCATGTAACGCTCCTTTGCGTTTGGGTTAGACTTGAATACGAACGCATTTCGCATTCAAAGACGTTATGGGTAATTTTATTCCACAATCTCCTTCATGGGGACTTCCGTTGTGTTATATCGGCTCGCCAAAACGATTTGTGCCCTTTTCACCCTCAGGAATGCAAAGCAGGAGAAGGATAATCCCTCCAATGAGCGGAATCAATGCAATTAATTGCATCCATCCGGTTTTCCCTCGATCATGCAGACGTCTGGCAAAAGCTCCCAACATTGGGAAAAGCATCGCCAGCATCCAAAGCCCAGCGGCATAGGCGCCAAGCTTCGGAATGAATCCCAAGCCCGTATTCACGATGAAAACGGCAAGAAAAAACAACCAGAATTCAGCTCTTCCGGCTCTGCCTTCGAAGCAAAAAAACTTCTTGGTCACGATGGTTTTGAAATTCGAGATTACGTTTTGTGGCGACATGACAGACTTCCTTTTGTTGTTGTTTTTGTTTTATTTTGAATCCGGGAAACAATATTCAATGATAAAATCTCCCAAGGCGTCTCCGAATTTTTCCGTAGCTTGATTGCGGTTTCTTTCGCGTGCAGTTTTGTCGGCGGGTGTCGACTGACAACCGTTAGCAAGTAGAACAAACATCATTGTAACAATTGAAAAAACCAGAAGATGGCCTCTTATTGCTTTTGAACCTGCGGAATTTGCGCGCCGATATTTTTCATCGCGCCGAAAAGTTTTAATGCGTCTTCCATCGGATAGCGGTTGGCATACATATCACATGTCGTGGTGATCGTGCCTTGCTGAGGCAAGCCGAGTACACTGCGGAGCGCATTGCACTTGCCTTCGTCAAGCTTCGTGCTCTCCGAATATTTCATGGACAGGAAAGCATTCAAATACTTGGCATTGATTCGTCCGGCAAACACTGCAGGATCTTTCAGATCAACGTTGTCACTGATCGATTCAATCCCATCGGAGCCCTCCAAATCTTCAAATCCCTCGACGCGCACCTTGGCAATGGAAGGCGAGATGGTCATTTGCACATCGGATTCGCGGTTCAGGAAGAAAACGTTGCGATCCAGTTTGGTTGTTTTCTTCTTGGGATCGCCCTTGGTGTTGTCGAAGCCGGTTAATACATTCAACCCGATGATATTGTCATGGATATCGGCATTAACGTTGGTGTTGGTACGCACTCCGAAACCCATATCGCCGAGATCGTTCAAGCGGCTCCAGGTGAAAAGCACCGTATTGTTGGCGCATTCCCACTCCAGCGGGGCGCCGTTATTGGAACAGCAGACGTTCAATGAGATCATACGATTGTTGCAAAAAACATTATTCACCGTAGTGACTTTACCCTTATACCAATTCAGGCAGATTGCCATATTGGAGCCATTGACGAATGTGCAGTTGCGGATGGTGATGTTGCCTTCGCCGCGCGACGCGGTGGCCGAATAAATGGAATAGCGCTTGGCGCTGGGAAATTTGTCCTTGGGATTTTTTGCCGGACCTTCCAGCCACATCCCGGTGTCAAAGCCTTCCGGCTTCCCTTTCGCTGCATGGTAACTGGAAGCGAATCCGTCATCAAAAATGATCCCGTCAATCGCGATATCAAACCCCTTGGGCGCTTTTGCCGGTGATTTTTCAAATTCGATATGCAGTAATCCGAGCCCGTTGCCCTTTTTGTCATTGTTTGCATTGCCCGGCTGGAACATGGTTTTGTATTTCAACGGGTCGTGTTGGGAAAAATCGGCAGAATAGCCTCCAACAAGGGATACGGGTACCGACATTAGAAACCAGCCTCGGTTCATTTTGCCGGGATAATTCCCTTCGGCGATGTGAATTGCGTCGCCGACTTGAGCATTTTCAAGAGCTTTCCAAAGATTCTTGAGCGGAGCGTCTTTTGTTCCCGCATTTTTATTGTTTCCGGTCGAGAGCGACACATAGAAGTCGCCTGCAACTGCTTGAAATGACATTGCCGTGATCGCCATGACCATAAAAAACATTCGCTGCAGTTTCATCTTTACCTCCATTTGTTGTTGTCATATGCCTGGATTCTATTTTAATTTAGGCTACGTAACGAATTTTCTGTAAATTCCTCCGGATTGCTCTGACATTCAACAGACGATATATGCCTTTGTTTCGGTCTGCCAGGTTTCATCGAGTTCGATCAACAAAGCCGTGACGACACGCAACAGCGAATCCTTGTTGGGGAATACTCTAATACATCGGGTACGCTTTTTCAACTCCTTATTTTGAAATTCAACCATATTCGTTGTGCGCAACTTCTTGCGCGCTGTCGGCGGCGCGGCTTCAAACACAGTAAAGCCCTCGGCAAGATCGCTTTCCAGCCATTGCGAGAGATCAGAGGCTTGATCCTGATATTTGGCCACCGTTAAGCTCAACAAGCGTTCCGCCTCCTCTTTTGAAGGCATGTTGAAGACGTTACGAATGTCCGCATGAACCGCTTCCTGCATGGATTTTTTCGGCACATAAGCCGAAGCATTCTGTTGCAGATGAAACTGACATCGCTGCCAAGGAACGGACGGAAACACACTCATCCGCGCCGCCTTTAACCCCGCGTGGTTGTCGCTCGTAATCATCGTCAAACCGCACAGTCCTCGCTTCACCAGAGAATTTAGAAAATTGCGCCAATGTACTTCGGCTTCAGATAGTTCCACGCTTACGCCAAGGACGCGACGACTGCCATTTTCTTGAACCCCATATGCAATCAGCAACGCACAATCCCTCACGGTTTTGTCCACTCGAACTACAAGGCTCGTTGGCAAATCGAAAGCTTTTTCAAGATGCTCAAGCAGAACTTCAAGATCAAAACGTTTATCGGCACCAGCGAAAATGCAGTCCGGATTCAAGTTTGGACAGCGCTTATCGCTATTTTGCTGACAAAGTATCTGAAGTTTTTATCGAAGGCAAAGTGGCATTTCTCCACGCTGGTGACATTTTTGAAGTGGAATCTTTTCGTCTATCGGGATTTACGGCAATGGCTGGATCAACCATTCACCAAACCGCCGGAGCCTGAGCGTTTTCAAGCTGAATTTGCTTTTTAGGACAGCAGGTTTACAACAAGAGGGGGGCTGCTTTTGAGAATTGGTGGGAAATAGACGAAAATGAGGGGGCGCAATCAGAAAATTACGCCGTTTTGAAAATTGTTAGGACAGGTGTGATCCGGACGAACAATCACCATGCGTGATGAATGCGTTGTCCGTTGGGATGACATT
>ENA-UOOH01004222-UOOH01004222.1-fermentation-metagenome-genome-assembly--contig:-NODE-4222-length-10072-cov-4.230907_pt1 | contig 10072 bp, 7 predicted proteins | sample MGYA00245778_ERZ724025 | MGnify/ENA primary metagenome ERZ724025 (study PRJEB28704, sample SAMN03018313) | fermentation metagenome | biome: anthropogenic terrestrial biome; feature: soil; material... | reverse complement strand
CGGTTGCCTCCTTTCCTCCTGCACCAGACTTTCCTGGCGCTACGGTCAGCCCGAGTGTAAGCCGAGCTTACGAAGCCGAAGGGCCTCTCCTCCGCCTCCCTCGTTCCTCAGGCTGGCTAGGCTCGGAATGAGCGGGGGCGGGCCGAGGCTGCGGGGTTTGCGACACCTCGTGAGCGGTCTGGCGCGAGCTGGGCTCTCGTCGGCTTTTCGAACCGGCGCGGCCCGCTCGCCGCGCAGGCTCGAGGGCTCAAGGCGAGGCCGTGTTCGCGCGCTCGGTGACTGAGCTCTTTGATTTGTACTCGTAGCCGCCGACCGCGGCGTCGCTCGCCACCTTGTGGCGCGCCTGCGCGACGCGGCTGCGGCGCAGCTTCGCGGCCCGTTCGCGCTCGCGGCGCTCGATGGCCGCCATGCTCTCGGAGTGCATGACCGCGTTCTCGCAAGCGATCTCGCTGACGCCCTGACGCCGCTCGGCCAGCTCTGCCCACAGCCGCACCGCCCCCCGTCCGTTGTGGAGCCGTGCTTCGAGAGCGTCGAGCGCTGCGTCCAATTCCATGCTCGCCGCGCGCACCGCCTGCATCTCGGCGATGTCCGCGGCTTCCTGCGCGACGGCGTCGGCGCTCCGGGTGCAGCCGCCTGCAACCATCAAGAGTGCCGTCAACGCGATCCGTCGGGCCCCTTCCATCCTCATCCCACCCCCTCGAGCCGAGGCCGGCCGCATCCGCTCGTATCCCTACCGGGATCTGCTTCTCCAGGGACGCATCCGCCAGTACGCCAGCCGGTAGGGCAAGAAAGGGCGCGAGATGGCCACCGGACTCAGCCCCTGCCAACCCCCGCTTGGGAAAGCTCCCCCGACAGCGAGCGCCCCAAGAACCGCGAGCCTCAGCGGATGCGGCCGACGCGAGGTCGCGCAGGCGCGCGTCCGCCTGCGCCCGCAGGGTTCGGAAAGAGCGCACAGAGGCGAGCGCTACTTGGGGACGGCCTTGAGAATCGCCTTGCCGTCCTTGATCACGACCTTGAAGTCGACCGCCTTGGCGCCGCTCTCCCGCATGATCGTGGGCACCTGCTTGCGCAGGCTCTGGGCGACGGCCTCCGGCGTGATCCCCGCGGTGCTCTCCTTGCACCGCTTTTTCGCCGTGACGTAGGCGTTGTAGAGCTGGTTGATCTTCTCGCTGGAGAGCCCCGCGTCGCCCGTCCCCGCTCCCTTGGGCGGCGCAGGCGGCGTGCGTGTCGAAGGCGTGACGGAAATCGGGACCGAGCCGGTGGTCGTGCGCGCGAGCGGCTTTGAGGCCACCGCCTGAGAAGGCGGCGGAGGTGGCATCGCGCGGGGGGCGGGCGGTGGGCCGGTGGGCGTGCGCGGCATCGGCGCCGGAGCGAAAGCCGGGGGCGACGGGGACAGGGCCGCAGCGCGAGGCGCAGGCGGCGCCTTGGGAACCGGAGGCGGCGAAGGCGGCGCGGCCGCCGGCGACTTGGCAACCTGTGGCGGGGCTGCCGCCGGCTTTGGCGGCTTCTTGGCCGGGACAAAGTCCTCGAAGAGGTCGTCGGGCAGGTCCGCCTCGAGGTCTTCGTCGAGGCTGTAGAAGTCCGGACGCGGCTTCTCCTTCTCTTTCTTCTCCTCCGGCGCCTCGGCGACGGGCTTGGGCTTATCGGTCGGCTTCTGATTCTTGCGCCGCAGGCGGAACAGGTCGCGCCGGTAGGTGCCCTCCTCTATCTCCTTGAGGGTCTTCATCCAAAGCCGCTCGTAGCTTTGGAACTTCGCGTGGAGCGACTGGACACGGAACTTCAAGCCCGTGTTGCGGATGAACTGCCCCTTGAGCTTGAGGATGCGCTTCTTGAGCGCTTCGCAGTCCTTGATCGGGTTCTGCTTGTCGACGCCGAGGAAGTACTGGTCGAAGCGCGCGCGCATCGCGGCGATCTCGCCGTCGAGCTCGGTCGCCTCGCGGGCGACCGCCTCCTGATCGGGCGGCAGAACGCTGCGGACGTTATCGTTCTTGGAGGGACCAGCCATTCGGCGGCGAGTCTAGCACAGGCCCTTTCGATGCCAGAGCGTCGAGCCCCCCAAAAGTGCGGCGCGCAGAGTTCGGCTCCGCGCGAAAAGCCGGGACCGCAAATCGCCGTATTCACGGGCGGACCGAAAGGAGGTCTTCGTCCAAATCAGGTTCGAGAGGCGAATCCGCGAATCAGCTCCGAGGCTCCGGCGGGTCGCCTCTACGCTCCCGGGATGACCGGGGTTGCACCCAAGTTGCCTTGGACAAGGCGGAACGAGCTCAGGCGCCCGAACCGCTTGGCCACCCGGCTCCGGCGTGGCCAAGGCCATACGGGCGAGAGCATTCGCGTCCGCGGAAAGACCGGCTCGCGCACAGGGCCCACCACGCCTTCTCAAAGCCGAGGGCGCGGGCCCTGGCTTCGGGGGCGAAGAACGCGGCTGAAGGTCTACTCCGCGGCGGTCGCCACCGCGCCTTCCGCCTTGTTCTTGCGGCCGTAGAGCGCCCAGATGGCCACGCCCGCCGCGAAGATGCCGATGGAGATGCTCTGGCTGGTCGAGAGGATCACCGGGTCGACCTCGGGAACCTTGAAGAGGTAGCCGCGCGCCACGTCGCCGCGGAAGAACTCGACGCCCGTGCGCAGGACCGCGTAGCCCATCAGCCACAGCGCCATCACCTGGCCGTGGAAGCGCTTGCGGCCGCGCATCCAGATCAGGAAGAGGAACAACAGCAGCTCGCCGGCCGCCTCCATGAGCTGAGTCGGGTAGACCGGCATGCTGAAGCCGGTCGACTTGGCGTAGGCGCTGATCTGCTGGGCGCCGGCGACCGCGTGGTCGTAGATGTGGCCGAGCGAGTCGACCCAGCGGTGGTCCTTGAGCTGGTCGCTGAACGCCAGGCTGTCGGTGCCGAAGCCGCCGAAGGGCATGTGCTTCGCCGAGGGGAAGCGGATGGCGATCTTCGAGCCCTCTTCGGCGATTCCGCCCCAGCAGCAACCGGCGCCCAGGCAGCCGAAGCGGCCGAACATGTGGCCGATGGCCACCGAGGGGATCATCACGTCGGCCAGCCGCAGGAACGACAGGTTGTGGCGGCGCGTGTACCAGATCATCGTCAGCGCCGCGCCGATGAACCCGCCGTAGAAGACCAGGCCCCCGGTCAGCGAGAAGGCGTCGGTCGGGTTGTTGCGGTAGTGGTCCCAGTTGACGATGACGAAGAGGAGCTTCGACCCGACCAGGCCCGCGACGAGCAGGTAGAAGCTCAGGTCGAGCACCCGCTCGCGCATCACCGGGCCGGCGTCGACCAGCTTGCCGTCGATCTTGATCTTCTCGGGATAGGCGCGCGCCGCCTCGCGGGCCGCTATCCAGATCGCCACGAGGAAGGCGGTGGCGATCATCAGGCCGTAGGTGTGCAGCGGCGCGCCGAAGCCCCGGCCCATCTGGCCGCTCAAGGCGAACTTGGCGGCGAGGAAGGTCGCCCCCGCGCCCAAGGCGCCGAAGGTGACCATCTCCTGCGTCTCGTCGCCGCGCGCGGCTACCTTGCGGCCGTAGAGCGCCCCGGCGAGGGTCAACCCGGCGCCCAACACGTAGACGAGCACCTTGATGGCGCCGGCGAGCGTTTCGGACATCGGCGGGAAGGCCCAGACCGTGGCGACCGCCGAGACGAGCGCGGCGGCCAAGGCGAAGGCCGCGGCCCGGTAGGGCGCGTTGGCCCGCTTGTCGGCGTTGCGCCAGCCGGCCCAGGCGCCGTAGGCGGTCAGGCCCAACCCGACGGCGAGGAAGACCAGCTTCATCGCCAGGGAGGCGAACTCGAGCTTGAAGAGGACGGGCAGCATCTAGTTGGGCTCCGATTCCCGCGGCCGCGGGGCCATCTCGTTCGCGTGCTCGCCCCGCTGCGGCGGCCCGCCGCTTCGCCCGCTCCGACCGCGGCGGGCGCCTCGCGGCGGCGCGCGACGAACGATTCGAGCAGCATCAGCACCACCCCGACGCTGATCGCCGCGTCGGCGATGTTGAAGGTCGGCCAGTGCATGTCCGACCGCCCTCTCCAGTGCCAGTCGATGAAGTCGATGACGTAGCCGCGCGCGAGCCGGTCGAGGTAGTTGCCAATCGCGCCGGCGAAGACGAGCGAGAGCGCCAGCGACAGCAGCTTCTGGTCGGCCTGCACGCGCCGATAGAAGAGCGCGATGAAGCCGATGGCGAGCAGCGGGACGAGGTAGAAGAACGGCAGGCGCCACTTCTGGTCGAGGCCGGCGAGCAGGCCCCAAGCCGCCCCCGGGTTCTCGACATACTTGTGGTTCCAATAGCCGGCGACCACGGGGTGCGTGCCATTGCGCAGGTCGGCCTTGCCCGGCTCGTAGGGGTCGTTGTCGAGGTTCTCGAGCGAGTAGAACCCGGCAAGCCGCTCGACGAAGCTGGTGCGGCCGCTCGCCTCGAAGGCGCGCGTCAGGTGGGCGACCGCGAGGTACTTCGTCGCCTGATCCGCGGTGATGACCGCGAGCGCGACCACCAACAAGACCTTGTACTTGCCTGCCACGCTCAACCTCGCCCGGGACGCGCGCGGGTGCGCGCTCCCGGCCATCGAACGCCCGCCCGGCGGGCGTATTCCCTAACCGAATGTAGGCAGGCGGCCCGCCTCACCCGCCCAGCGCCTCCGCGCACTTGGGGCAGACGGGGTGCTGCCCGTCGATAGCCTCGCTGTAGGTCCAGCAGCGCGGGCACTTCTGGCCCGGAGCCCGCTCGACCTTGACGTGCAGCGGCAGCGCCGCGGCCTTGACCGCGCCCTCGGGCGGCTGGGGGGCGAGGCTGACCTTGGAGACGATGAAGAGCGCGGGCAGCTCGGCGGCCCGACTCTTGAGCAATTCGCCCACCTCGCCCTCGGCGTACAGCGTCAGCTTCGCCTCGAGCGCCGAGCCGATGAGCTTCTCGCGCCGGGCCGCCTCGAGCACGCGCTGGACCTCGCCGCGCACCTCGAACAGCCGGCCGAGCTCGGCGAGCACCTGCTCGTCGCCCGGCAGCGGCGCCGCCTCGGGCATCCCGGTGAAGAAGATGCTCTCGGCCTTGCGCGAAGGAAGGTGCCCGTAGGCCTCGTCGCAGGTGAAGCTCATGATCGGCGCGAGCAGCCGCAGCAGGTCCATCAGGATGCGGTGCACGACCGTCTGTGCCGAGCGGCGCGCGGGCGAGTCGGCGCCGGCGGTGTAGAGCCGGTCCTTGAGGATGTCGAAGTAGACCGCCGACAGGTCCACGGCGCAGAACTCGAGCGCCGCGTGGTAGACGACGTGGAATTCGTAGTCGTCGTAGGCCTTGCGGATCTTGGCGACGACCTGCGCGAGCCGCGCGAGCGCCCAGCGATCGATCGGCAGCAGCCCCTCGGCGGCGACCGCGTCCTTCTCCGGGTCGAAGTCGTAGAGGTTGCCCAGGGCGTAGCGCAGCGTGTTGCGGATCTTGCGGTAGCCCTCGGCGAGCCCGTCGAGGATCTGCTTCGACATGCGGATGTCGTCGCGATAGTCGGCCGCGGCGACCCACAGGCGTAGGATCTCGGCGCCCATCTCCTTGAGGATCTTCTCCGGGGAGACGTAGTTGCCGAGCGACTTGGACATCTTCTTGCCGTCGCCGTCGACGACGAAGCCGTGGGTGAGCACCGCCTTGTACGGCGCGACGTCCCGGGTGCCGACGCTGGCGAGCAGCGAGGAGTGGAACCAGCCGCGGTGCTGGTCGGAGCCCTCGAGGTAGAGGTCGACCGGCAGGCCGAGGTTCTCGCGCTGGCTGGCGACCGCCGAGAAGGAGACGCCCGAGTCGAACCAGACGTCGAGGATGTCCTCCTCCTTGCGGAACTGGTCGCCGCCGCACTTCGGGCACTTCGCGTCGCCGAGGAATTCCTTGGCGTCGTGGGCAAACCAGGCGTCGGCGCTCTCCTTCTCGAAGGCCTGGGCGACCCGCTCCATCACCTCGGGGCTGACGAGCGCCTCGTCGCACTTCTCGCAGTAGAAGACTGGGATGGGCACGCCCCAGACCCGCTGGCGCGAGATGCACCAGTCGGGGCGCGTCTCGATCATCCCGTAGATGCGGTCGCGGCCCCACCGCGGGATCCAGCGCACCTTGTCGATCTCGGCGAGCGCCTTCTTGCGCAGCTCGTTCTGCTCCATCGAGATGAACCACTGCGGCGTCGCCCGGAAGATGACCGGCTTCTTGCAGCGCCAGCAGTGCGGATAGGAGTGCGACAGCTTCGCCGAGGGATCGGAGAGCAGCGCTTTGAGCTCGACGAGCTTCTCGACGATCTTCGGGTTGGCCTCGAAGATCTGCTGCCCGGCGAATTCGCCCGCCTCTTCGGTGAAACGGCCCGAGGCGTCGACCGGGCTCAAGGTCTCGAGCCCATACTTGCGGCCGACGTCATAGTCCTCGGCCCCGTGTCCGGGCGCGGTGTGCACCAGGCCAGTGCCGGTGTCGGTGGTCACGTGCTCGCCGAGGATGACCGGGCAGACCCGGCCGTTGAGCACATGCGTGTACTGGACGCCCTCGAGGCTCTTGCCCTCGAAGTAGCCGAGGATCTTCTTCGGGTCCTTGAGCGAAGGGGCCGAGATCTCCGGCGCGGACTCGGCGACCTTGACCTCCTTGATCGCCAGCTCGTCGGGCGCGACCTCGGCGAGGAAGCTCGCGAGCAGGTCCTTGGCGACGACGAGCACGCGGCCGTTCAGATCGTAGGCAAGGTAGGTGACCGTGGGGTGGGCCGAGATGGCGAGGTTCGCCGGCAGGGTCCACGGGGTCGTGGTCCAGATGACCAGCTCGGCCTTGCGGCCCTTGAGCGCCTCGGACGGCAGCTCGCCCTTGACCGGGAAGGCCACGTAGATCGACGGCGAGGTGTGGTCCTCGTACTCGACCTCGGCCTCGGCGAGCGCGGTGCGGTCCTTGATGCACCAGTAGACCGGCTTCTTGCCGCGCACGAGCGAGCCACGCTCGGCAAAGCGCGCCAGCTCGCGGACGATGGTCGCCTCGTAGCGGTAGTTCATCGTCAGATACGGCTGGTCCCAGCGGGCGAAGACGCCGATGCGCTTGAACTCCTCGCGCTGGATGTCGACGAAGCGCTGCGCGTAGGCGCGGCAGGCCTTGCGGACCTCGACCTTGGACAGCTCGCGCTTCTTGCCGCCGAGCTCCTCCTCGGTCTTCAGCTCGATGGGCAGGCCGTGGCAGTCCCAGCCCGGGATGAACTCCGAGAGCCGCCCGGACATGTTGGCGTACTTGACCACGATGTCCTTGAGCGTCTTGTTGAGGATGTGACCCTGGTGGATGTGGCCGTTGGCGTAGGGCGGGCCATCGTGAAAGATGAAGCGTTCCTTGCCCGCGTTCTGAGCGATGAGCTTCTCGTAGACCTTCAGCTCCTCCCAGCGCTCGAGCTGTTTCGGCTCGCGCTGTGGGAGCGAGGCCTTCATCGGGAACTCGGTCTTGGGGAGGTTGACGCTGGCCTTGTAGTCGACTTTCTGGCCCTGATCGCTGCGGTGGTCACCTTCAGCCATGGATGTCCAACTCCGCGAAAAAAGAGCGGGTTCGTTAGCACGCGGTACCCTGTAGGTCAACCAACAGCCGAGGCCGCGGAGCGAATCCTGGCGGCCGGTTTTCGGGGTGGCGAACGACAGCTGGCGAGGCGGCGATCCAGACGGGGGGCGCGCAGGCTGACTGCCCGGTTGGGGCAGGCGCTTCGCCGGCGCCTTTCCCGCGAATCTCCACCGCGAGCCTTCACCTCATCGTTTGGGAAGGAGCCGATCGGATGGAAACCGTGGTCGAGGCCCCCCAAATGGGGCGAAAAATCGAAGCGGCCACCATGGACTCGCCGACCGGCACAGGATCGATCGCTGACCACAGCAAGGTTGATCGCTGGTGCGGTCAAGGTGGATCGCTGACCCGGTCAAGGTTCATCGCTGCCTCGGTCAAGGTTCATCGCTGCCTCGGTCAAGGTTGATCGCTGACCTGGTCAAGGTTCATCGCTGACCCGGTCAAGGTTCATCGCTGACCCGGTCACGGTTGATCGCTGACCCGATCAAGGTTCATCGCTGGTGCAACCGGGGTTGCATCCGCGCCTATGACCCGGCACTCGCCAAGCGCCAGCGAGCACCTATGCAAATGCGTTGAGCGCCCGTCGACCCGAGCCCCAATCCGCGATATCCACACCTCGCCGTACCCAACCGGAACGACCAACCGGAGGACCGCATGTCCCTTCCGCTCTCCGAGCTGACCCGCCACCTCGACACCCTGCTGCGCGTCGCCGAGATCCCCGACGAGCTCAACGCGATCAACGGCCTGCAGCTCGAGGCCTCGACCGAGATCTCGACCCTCGCCTGCGCGGTCGACGCGAGCGAGGCGGCCATCGACGAGGCGACTCGCCGCGGCGCCCAGCTCCTGCTGGTGCACCACGGGCTGTTCTGGGCGGGCAATCGCCCGGTCGTCGGCCCGCACGCCCGAAAGCTGAAGAAATGCTTCGCCGCCGGCCTGTCGATCTATTCGGCGCACGCGCCGCTCGACGTCCACCCGGAGCTCGGCAACAACGCCGGCATCGTGCGCGCGCTCGGCCTCGCGCCCGACGGCGGCTTTGGCCGCTACCAGGGGATGGATATCGGCCTGGCGGCGAGCTGCGACCTCTCGTTCGCCGAGCTGCTCGAGCGGCTGAGAGGCTCGGTCGGCGAGGTGCGGGCGTTCGGCGCCGGCCCGGAGCGCATCCGGCGGCTCGCCGTGGTGTCGGGCGGAGCCGGAGGCTACGCCGCCAAGGCCGCGCGCGCGGGCTTCGACGCTTTCCTCACCGGCGAGGCCGCCCACTACACGGCGATCGACGCCGAGGAGCTCGGCATCCACCTCCTGCTCGCCGGGCACTACCGGACCGAGACCTTCGGCGTGAAGGCGCTCGGCGAACGCCTGGCCTCGGAGCTGGGCCTGACGACCTTCTTCATCGAGCACGACACCGGGCTGTAAGGCCGGCCGGCAGCCGAAGCGCGCAGCAGAAGCCGCTCGAGGCGCTCAAGAGGTGTCGAAGAATCTCCCTAATCTTGGCCCGCCCGCCCGTTCACCCCGAGCCGAGCTTGCGGGGCCGAAGTCGAGGGGGCCCTTCGACTCCGCTCCCGGCGTTGGCGCGTCGGAAGCTGCGCTCAGGGCGAGCGGAAGCGGACGGAGTCGAAGAGGACTTCTCGGCGGATCTTCACGCCGCGCCGAGGAACAGCCCGCACTCCGGGCACTCTTCGGGCGTGCCCTCGAACGTCGTCCCGCAGGCTGGGCAGGCGTGGGAGCCCTCGGCGTCGAAGTCGACGACCGCGTCGGGATCGGCGCCCCGGCAGTCTTCGTCGGATTCGATCAGCTTGCGAAACTCGTCCTGCAGCACGGTGGCCGCGGCGCGCACGTCCTCGGGCAGCACCGAGACGAGAAAGTGCGAGCAGTGCCCGCCTTTGCCGCACGACTTCGGGTCGCCCGAGACCATCGCGTCTACGCCGCGCGACTGCAGCAGCTCGACCATCTGGCAGGCTTCGGCGTAGTTGGCGCGCGCGATGTGAGCGGCCTCGTCCTTGTCGACCAGCTCGCGCAGGCGCTCGGACTTCTGCTCGTCGGTCTCGGGCAGCTTGGCGACGAGCTCGAGGTCGCACGGCGCGCAGCGCTCGATGCCTTCGCGGTACTCAGAGTGGCAGCTTGGACAGAACGGCATGACGGGCCTCCGGGCCTGTGGCCGGCCGTTATTAACGAAGGCCACCGTCGAACACAAGAGCCGCTTCGCCGTGCGCCGGCCCGTCCGAGCCGCAGGCCGGCCGGCGCGCCCGAGCCACACCGGAAGACCACCGCGCGCCCCTACCCGGTGCCGACGTTGACGACGCCGTCGAGGTGCGTCGAGCGTCGCTCGCCCGTCTCGGGATCGACCTCGATCTTGATGCGGTTCTGGGAGTCGACGCTCTGGCCGTGGCACCGATCACAGCGCGGGTCGGGCATCGCTTGATGCTCGGCCTCCACGGGCGGCACGCCGTGGCACGAGCCGCAAGCGACCTGAGCGCTGCCGCCCGTCCACGCCGGCGCGCGGATGAAGTCGGGCGACTGCTCCTTGGCGAGGCGCAGGCCGTTGCCGTGACAGTAGAC
>ENA-UOOH01004220-UOOH01004220.1-fermentation-metagenome-genome-assembly--contig:-NODE-4220-length-10076-cov-5.536374_pt1 | contig 10076 bp, 7 predicted proteins | sample MGYA00245778_ERZ724025 | MGnify/ENA primary metagenome ERZ724025 (study PRJEB28704, sample SAMN03018313) | fermentation metagenome | biome: anthropogenic terrestrial biome; feature: soil; material... | reverse complement strand
CCCTTCGATACCGAGACCGATAGCGACCCCGACCCCGATCTAGCTTCGCCATGGAACTTTTCGGACGGGCTCTAGCCAGAGCGTGTCCGAAAACCCCACTGGGCCACCACGAAAGGTCGCCGGGGCCGGATGGGGAGGACTCGCGCAGAGGACGCAGGTACGAGTACGAGTAGGAGTAGGAGAGGAATGCTGAAGCGGTATATTTAAATAATTCCACCAAAATGTAGGAGACAGAGCATGGAAGCTACCTACTTCCCTGGCCAGGGCGAGCACGCCACCGCGCCTCTGCGCCTCTGCGCGAGGCCTTCCGGATCCGGATGGGAAAGCGGCGACCTTTTCGGTCGGGGCTGGCCCATGGCGGTGTAAATCAGCGCGATCATCATCCCGCTCATGGGATCTCGATCATGACCGGCATCGCGGTCGTGCCTCCCGTTCCATCAAACTGAATGCAACCGGTCGCGCCGGGCAACGCGTCCGTGGCCGCCATCCATTTCAACAGGTCCGCGCGGGCGCCATCGGAGCGGCTGCATGCATTCAGCAGCACGGTTGCAGCATCGTAGGCGTATCCTGCCAACATCGACGGCAACCGATTGTAGGCCTCCTGAAAGGCCTGGATGAAGGCATGTCGTTCGTCCCTATCGCACCACCAATCGCAAGGCGCCTGCAGCATTCCCCCCGTAAAGGGGGCAAGCGCGCTTCGATCGACCAGAGACCAGCTGAAGCGGGGACCGTAGATCACAGGGCCGGAGGTGCGGGACCGCGCAATCTCCAACCAAGGGCGAGGTGTTTCGGGCCCGCCCAGGAAAACCAAGCAATCAATAGGAGCCGCCGTCTGGAACCATGCCGCTTCGTCTTCATCCGGCGGCAGTCCCGGATCATACAGGCGATGCCACACGATCGGTAGACCGGCCGCCGCCGCGGCCTGAAGGATTTCCTTCGCGTACATGCGGTCATCGAAAAGCCCCGAACCGAGCAGACCGATTCGAGGGCGCGCCCCGCGCTGGAGGAGCAGCTTGACCAACTCGGCGGCATAGGTTTCGTCGTCCGGCATCAGCCGAAACATCCATGGTATCCCCACCTGTGTGAGGGAGGGGTCACTCGTGGCAGGCGCGATCAACGGAAGCCTGGCTTTGACAGCGATCTGCTCGGCGACATGGGTGCTTTCCGCCCCAAGCCCGCCGATCATTCCGACGACCTGATGCCGGTAAGCCAGATCCACGACCTCTCTGGCACTCCCCCAGACGGAATCGTCGGATGCCTGCACAAGGACCGCCAGCTGATGGGGATGGGCGCGGTTCCAATGCGCCAAGGCCAGGGTTGCCCCATCTGCGAGCATAGCCCCTCCCTGTTCCGCACGCGGACCGGAACCCGGGACGAAGAGACCGATGCGATAAACCCCATCCGCCTTGACTACGCTCGGTTCCACCGGCCCATGATACAGGAAAGGCTGATCCCGCATATCGGCATGCGGGGACATGTCCGTTGGGGTGGATTGGCCCATAGCTATCTCCGGCAGAATAAAGAACCAGCCCACCAGCAGGACGCACCCTACCGCGCTGATTTCCCACCGGCTCAGGCGCAGGCGTGTTCGGTCCGCATTCATTCAAACATGGGATGAGCGATCTTTTTCAGCGCGGATTTAAAATCGAATTCCCGGGGAGAACCCGGTACCACGGAGTGCGATCGTTTTGTTTCATGGCACTCCATGCAGTCGGATTCCTCCGGGTACTTCATCGTAACATCAGCCTTCAATTCGGTTGCATCGATCTCCTCGCGCATCAGCGCGGCGTGAACACTCCCCGGTCCGTGACATGCCTCGCATTGGACGCCGTCTTCGATGTGGAACTGTTCCCCCCAACTCGCGCTCTGGTCGAAGGCGGTCCCGTGACATTCCAGGCAATCCTGGTCCTCACCAAGGCGGTGCGCCTCCTCGCGGATGGCCTTGCCGTAACCGAGGTAGACCAACCTATGCGCGCGCGGATCGATCCGCTCCAAATAGCCGGTATCGAGCAGCAAATATGCCCGGGAATGCGCGGAACCAGCCCATCGGGCGATCTGTTTTCCCATCTCCGGCTCGGCATGGCAATCGCAGCCGGCAACGCCGAGAAACCGTTCCTGAGGAAGGATCGCCTCTGCCAGGGACTCCGCCTCCGCAGTTGGGGACTCCCCCAGGCAATCGCCGCCGGTCCATGGAGTCAGGATCAACAGCGCGAGGATCCCCAGGCCGAGACAGCCCTTCGCCCCAATTCCGCGGGCATCCTCTACCCCTCCGGCCCTGTTTCGGAAAGGCGTCCTCATTGATCACCACCCTCTGCCGGCGGCGCCTCTTTGGGAACAACCCGGGGCAACTGAATCCCGGCGTCGGCCTCTGAGAAAAAGCGCCATGATCCGTTTTCAAGCTTGGCGATCGCGATCTCACCCGCATCGACCAGGATGTCGTTCAGAGGGATCGGCCCCGTGACGCCTGGAAACGGCTCCCGCTTCCACCGCTCCAGGGCGTCCCGAATCAGTGCACGATTCAAGCCGGCCTCGTTGATGGCCAGCAGGAGCATCCGCATACCATCGTATGCATGGGCAGCGTAAGTCTCGGGCTCCTCCCCGTCGAATCGGGCCATGTACTGGGTTCGGAAGGCGTCGAACTGCTCATTCTCACGAGTCGGATCCCAGGGGGAGGAGGCTACCGTCCCCTCCGCCGCCGAGCCCGCGATCCGAACAAAGTCCGGATCCAGCATCCGATCCGACCCGAGCACCGGCTGTGTCATCCCCATCTCACGCATTTGCTTGATGATGCGACCGCATTCCACAGCGTTGCCCCAGAGGAACACAGCATCCGGATTGACGCCCCGAATCCGCTCCAGCCGATCCCGGAAATCGGTTTCGCCGTTGTTGAACCGTAGCTCGATCGGGATCGGTCGCCGCAGCCGCTGGGAGGCTTCGCGGAATTCCTTGGTCCCAACCCGACCGTACCGACCACCGTATCGCAGGACGGCCACACGCTGATAGCCCTTGATGTCGTATGCATATTTCGCCAGGGCATAACATTGAATCCGGTCGTCCGAAATGACCCGAAACAACCACGGAATCCGGGTCTCGGGGAAGGTCGGATCGGTGTCCGCAGTGTTCATAATGGGGATCTCGACCTTGAGCGCAATGCGAATCAGGATGTGGGAATTCTCTCCGCCGATGGTCCCGAACAAGGCCCAGACCTTATCCTGGTAACAGAGGTCGACCACATTGCCGCTGAACGGCGCCCACATCCAGGTGTGATCGACCTGCACAACAGGATCGTTCTTGGTCACCAACTCGAAAGGGAGCTTGTCGCGATACCCGCCCATTGCGTTGGCCTCTTCGAGGGCCAAGAGCGCACCGTGAAACATGTACTGTCCCATTTGGAAGTACTGATGGGGCATGGCATCCCCTTCCGTATACGGAATGATGCGCTCAATCGGTCCGACAAACCCGATCTTGACTGACTCCAGTCCATCCGGTTCTGGATATTCACGGCCCGGCCCGTAGTAGTAGAGACCGGTCTGCCAGGAATCGAGGAAGAACCGGACATACGGATCTTGCCGCCGATAGGGAAGCATGTCATCGGGGGTGTTGAAGTACCGCTGATCATCCGGCAACGAGCGCAACTCTTCAGCCCCTGTGCACGGTGGCCCCGGCCGGCCGAGAGCAACCAGTACCAACAACAGCGGTCTGAGGCGACGCCTCCAGCCCCTCGGTCTTTTTGTGGTCAGTCTCATACACCCCTCCGTATCATTCACCTTGGATCACCGGTGAAATGTGCTGCGGGAGCTTCGCCCAGCTGAGGCCATGGGAGGTCCCAACCCAGACCGTATTGTCGAGGAAATCGACGTTCAGCACGAAATTGTGTCCTATGGTACTCTCCGTCTCGAATACCTTCTGGCGCTCGCCCCCCTCCCACAGTTCGACCGTCCCCCTCGGGCCGTGCCCATCGATCGGCGTATAGGTCACCCAGCGGTTGGTGTCGTAGTTGAGCACGCTCAGGCCTTTATCCGTGCAGATCCAACCATTGTGCGTGCCCGGCTGCGCCCGGGCGTAGTTGATGAAATTGCTGGCCAGGCCACTGTCGTGATCAAAGTACCCACGCCAACGGCGATAGTTGTAGACGCTCATGCCGAAATAGGTAGTCGCCCACAGCAGCCCATCGTGGAAGGCGGGGCTGGTGGTGATGTTGTGAACCAGGCCGTCATGCGGAAACAGGTCGATCTCAAACTCGTTGTCCGGGTCGAGGTAGTGCTGAAAGCGACCGGTTTCGAGGGTGTATTCGATGATCCCCCCACCCCAGGCCGCGACATAGACACGGCCGCCGCCCTGGCAGAGGTTGTAGCACCAGTTCTCGTCCGTCGGCATGTTGAGCGAGGTGAAGATCTCCCACTCGTCGGTCTTGTAATGATAGCGTCCCAACCCAGCCGTCGTCGCGGTCCAGACCGTTTCTCCCTCGGTAATCACACAATAGACAACATTGTTCGGCAGCCCACTGTTGAACTGATCAAAATTCCGGCGAACCTTCCCACCCGAGATCCAACTCAAGCCGCCGAAGGTAGCCGCCCAAACATCGCCGGTCAGATGATCGACCGCGACCGACATCACCGCCTGATGGCCGAGTCCGTCCTTGGGTTGAATCACCTCGATCGATCCGTCCGCAATCCCATAACAGACCACCCCGTTGTCGGTCCCCAGCCATACACGATCCTTGCGCAACTTATCGGTCTCCACCCAGTAGATGTGGTCGTTGGGGAGGCCCTCCTTGACCGTTAAGGTCTTCCACTCCAGGCAGACAGGTGGGTACTGATTCAGATCGGCGAGCCCCGTCAATTGGCCCAAAGGCGCCGACGCCGGCAAGACTTCGACCTCAACCGCCCATCCAATGCTGCAAACACCCATGAGCCACAGGCATCCAAACATCATTGTGCGCTTCATGAATCCCTTCCCCCCTTAGAAAGTCTTTAGGTACTGGATCAAATCATTGAGTTGTTGCTTGGTCAGGTCATTGGCGGCTCCATGCAGGTCAAACGGGTTGTACAGGGTCCAGATCTCCTCCAGCGACCAACAGCGTCCGTCATGCAAGAACGGGCCCGATTCCGCGACGTTGTTCAACTGCGGCGTGTCGAAAGTGCCCTCGGTGTCGAAGTGTGCACGGGTTCCCACATCACACAGACTTCGATTGGTATAATACGGCGGCTCGTGACAGGTGAGGCATCGGTTGCCGATCGGGATATAGCGCCCGTCATTGGTGTAGGCCCGCTCAAAGACGACCTTACCGCGCTGCTGCGCCGGAGTCAGTGTGCCATCGGCCGGGACATGTCGATTCGCCGGCAGCGGAATGGACTCGATAAAGGCGACCATCGCGTCCCGATCGGGGCCTTCGAAGCCGTGTGAGCGGAAAAAGAGCTGGGCTGCCCGAGGCCCTTCCTGGCGCGCCAGGTCAGGGTTCTTCCCACTCCATTTGAAGGGATCGGTATAGGTGATCCCACGTACGGTGCGATTGTCCACGAGATTCCCACCCAAGCCGCCATCTACGGCGATGTCGTAAATCAGACCATCGACATGGTTCTCCGGGTGACAGGTATTGCAACTGAGCTGCTTCTGAAAACTGATCTCCGCGTAGTTGAACAGGTACTCCCCGCGCCTCAGGAGTGTGACCTCGTCCGGTCCGCCCAGGTCGATCTCCCCGACCATCTCCAATCGCTCCGTATCGATGATCCCGATCGAGTCGGACAGACGCTGAGCGACGTACAAGGTCGAACCGTCCTCTGACAAAACCAGGTCTTTCGGGTTCTTGCCGGTTGGAATGCGGGCCACCGCGTATTCGCTGCTCAAGCCCAGGTGGCGCGCGATCGTTTCCAGCTCCTCGGCATCCGCCCCGATCCGGTCTGTATTGACCTTGAGGACCTCTTTGACACGGTCAAAGTCGAGAACCGAAACCATATCGACACCACTGGACGAGATGTAGAGTCGCCGCCCGTCCGGACTGCAGACGACGTCGAACGGATCGGCGTAGTAGAAATCGAGCTCGTCAAGCAGGATCACACCAATACGGCCATTGGGACGGGCCTCCATGACCGCAATCGCGTAGGTCACCATCCAACCCTGGTAGATCTGGGTCTCAGGGATCAGGTTCTTGGGGATTTCGACCGCGATCAGGACCCATTGGCCGTCCGGTGTGACCGAGGCGCCCTGAGCCACGCATCCACCCACAATGTCGGTCCGCCCTTCCACAAGCAAGGTACGCGTGTCGATCCGCGTAATCTCACAGCTCGGCGCTTCGCGGAACGGAACGGGGTTGGTCAGCTGATTGGTCACATAGACGAACCGCCCCTCGGGGTCGCTCGCAATCGCGAACGGTTGATGCCCCGCCATGATGCGCTTGACCTCGGATTTCGCGTCCAGATCGATGATGGAGATGTCGTCGCTCTGCATGTTGGCGACGATCAAATGGCCCAATCCCTCACTCAGGGCCAAGCCGTGGGGATCACCGCCCGTGACAAGGGTGTGCGTCACCTCCATCGCCCGGGCATCGATCACACTGACCCGATCGTCTTCCCGGTTGGAGACAAAGAGCTGCTTACCGTCCGCTCCGACAAGGACCTGGAACGGGTATCGACCAAGCCCCAGGCCGGCTGTCACTGACCGTGTCTCGAGATCCACGCGGAGCAGTTCGCGTGACCGTTCACAGACCACGTAGAGCGTCCCGCCATCTGGAGCAAGTGCCATCTGAATCGGCGACTTGTAGAGGTTATCCACGGGGGTGCGCAGGCCGGGGCGCACGCCCAGCCCGTCCACCACCGTCTCCAGGGCCGAGGACGAGCCCATGGCACAGACTGCGATCAGGACCCACCCGAGGCGATCCGCAATGCGCCCCAGAAGCCAACCACTCGCTCGGTTATTCGGTCCGACCATTCGCTTCATGGGAGACTCCTCCAGGGGTCGGGACTTGGACCGGTTCCGCAATCGCAGACGGCTCGGTCAGAACCAGGGTTTGCTTGGCTGCCACCCCCTCCAATCGCTGGCGCGCGCCGCTCGGCCATTCCACCTCGATCAAATCGACCACCGTATGATCCGCAAGTCCGAAGAAGGGCCGCATGTCATCCTGGGACAGGTAATTGGAGCCCGAGCGCACCTCCGCCACCTGGGTCAGACCGCCCGCCACGACCTTGATACGTGCGCCGATCCCGTCGCGATTGCCCTGAGTTCCGACGGTGCGCAGCCGGATCCAATTGGCGGCATTCCCGCCATCATTGCGCAGTAGAATCGCGGGGCCGTTCACGTTGACCACGAACAGGTCCTGGTCGCCGTCGTTGTCGAAATCGCCGACCGCAGCACCGCGGCCGATGTATTCCGTGTGCTGAAAATAGGCTCCGCTCTGGAGAGAGACGTCCTCAAACGTCCCATCGCGACGGTTGCGCAGCAGAAGATCCTCCTCGGCATAGGTATGGTGTGCGTCGCCGTTGCTGATAAAGATGTCGCGAAAGCCGTCGTTGTCGTAGTCGAAAACCGCTCCGGCCCAGCTGGTGTATTGTCCGCATACCTCGGAGATCCCGGCCAGTGTCGTGATCTCGGTGAAGAGAATGCCGTCGTTACGGTAGAGACAGCAATAACCCATATCCGGAATGAAAAGATCGAAGTCCTCATCGTTGTCGATATCGGCGAAGGTCGGACCCATGGAGGATGTCGCCTCACCGAACGTCCCGAGTGCGACACCGATCTCAAACGCCACATTGGTGAAGCTCCCCTTGCCGTCGTTGGCAAAGAGATAGTTCTCCATGGCATCGTTGGCGACAAAGACATCACCGTCACCGTCGTGGTCGAAGTCGCAGGTGGTCACACTCATCGCCCTTCCATCCGGCATCCAGAGTCCTGCCGCCTTTGTCCGATCCGAAAAGGTCCCATCCCCGTTGTTTCGAAAGAGACGATCCGGCACGCCCGCATAGGCGAGCGGCCCGGGAAACCCCTCAGGTCCGAAGAAGATGCGATACTCAGGATCAAAATCGAGGTAATTGCCGACATAGAGATCGAGCAGTCCGTCCCGATCGTAGTCGAAAAACGCGGCGTGAACGCTCCATTCCGGGCAGACCACACCGGCGTGCTCGGCCAGCTCCGAAAAGGTTCCATCGCCGTTGTTCCGATAGAGACGATTGCGGCCATAATTGCACACGTAGAGATCGATGTGGCCGTCATTGTTGTAGTCGGCTGCAACCGCACCCATTCCGTATCCGGTATCCCCTACGCCTGCGCTCTGGGTCACGTCGGAGAACGTGCCGTCACCATTGTTCCGAAAGAGCTTGTTGGTCGGCCGGTCACCATCGGTCGACTCGGCGGCCGCGTGGATCCCCGCGACGCGGTTGCCGTTCACCAGATAGAGGTCGATGTGCCCGTCCGAGTCAAAGTCCAATAAGGCGCAACCCGGACCGGTCGCCTCCAGAATGGAACTCATCTCCGAATCCCCGAAGGTGTGGGTAAACTCGATTCCAGCCGCTTCCGTGACCGCCTTGAAGACAACGGACCGCCCCTGCTCCTGGCCGTAGAGACAACAGGTCCACACCGTACAAAGAAGAAGGCCCATCCCAACGAGTGCACCTCTAGTCAGTATCATTGCCGCTCTCCTGCGCTCCCACGGATTGTTCGCCATTGTCCACCGCACCCCGCTCCACACCAGCCGACCAGCGGCATCCGAGATCCACCCATGTCGCAATCAATGCCTGTTCCTCTCCAGATAGCTCCCGGTCGGGCGGCATCGGCGCCACAGGCGAACCTGATTCGTCCGCCGAAAGACGCTCACGCAGGATCGCCCGAACCAACCGACTCGCTCGAGCATCGTTGGCGATGGCCATCGGTGGTGCGCCATCCACCCCCGACACCAGCCCGAGATACCCGCGCACCGAATCGGTGAAATCGAGGCCTGCATGCGTGGGTTTGCCTTGGTGGCAGCCTGCACACCGAGCCGCCAACACCGGTGCGATATCGCGATGGAACCCGACCGCCCCCCAACTCGATTCAGGATCGGTCAAATAGGTCGGCGCCTTCTTCAACAACGCGTCGGTCGCACGGTTTTGGGGAGACAGCTCCTTGTCCTCATGACACCCGATGCAACCGCGTTGCCCCTTGGAACGTACCCAGGCCCAGGCCCGCATCGTCGCCACCGCCAGCCTATCGGCGTCCAGGAGTTGAATAGCGAAGGCGCGATTGCCCGAGAGATTGACAAAGAACGAGCCGTCGGGCTCGACAGGGACCTCACCCAGGATGCGATAGGCATGCTGGGTCGGCGGCCATCCCCCCGGATCGGCAGCGGAGACCATGGGGGGGAATGCCTCGGGAGGCGATTCCGGCAGGACCGTGATGAACCGCGCCCAACGCACCGTGCCCAGCGGCAATCGTTTCACCTCGGGCAGGGTGCTGTCGTATACATTCATACAGTGCAGCTGCCCGGCATTGGAAAAACCTGGGATATCCAGGACCGAGGCGAACTCCACCATCGGGATCCTGGCCATCGGCGGGGAGGTCGGCAGGACCGGTTGCGGATCGAGTTCGTGTACCCCGAGTTCATCCTGGAAGACCGGCCCAAGCCGATCGCCCGCTTGGTCGAACCAATAGATGCCGAAATCGGCATCCTTGCGGGCATAGGCCACCAACATCCGCCCATCCGACAACCCTAAAGGCGTGCGGAACCGCCCCTCCATCTCCGGGCCATAACGCTGAAGCGAGTGCAACGGCCGCTGCAATCGAACCGTGCATAGCGCACCACCCCACTCCGCCGGCTCGTCCAATCCGCACTCGACAAAGGCCAAGCGTCGTCCTGGAAGTGCGCTGGCATCCAGCCTCATCACGGACTCCCCCAGGGCGCTGTAAAACAGGTTGAGGTTGTCGCCGGCCCAGGTCACAAACATCAGCGGAACGTCTTGTTGCTGGATTGAACTAAAGACCAGACGCCCATCGGAAAGGATGCACGGAGAACGTACGGGATCCGGTCCAAATGTCGTCCGCCAGAGGACCCTTCCACGCCCCGGGACTTCTTCGAGGCTATGCACGTAGAGCGCGGAACCGCCCGCAGG
>ENA-UOOH01004219-UOOH01004219.1-fermentation-metagenome-genome-assembly--contig:-NODE-4219-length-10078-cov-4.426719_pt1 | contig 10078 bp, 8 predicted proteins | sample MGYA00245778_ERZ724025 | MGnify/ENA primary metagenome ERZ724025 (study PRJEB28704, sample SAMN03018313) | fermentation metagenome | biome: anthropogenic terrestrial biome; feature: soil; material... | reverse complement strand
AAGCCGGTTACGACATCGTCGACTATATCATCCAACAACTCAAAGCAAATAAAACATACTCTCAACAACCCCGGAACCAGATACCACCCCAAACTAAACAACAATCATCATCTCTCCAACCTGTACAGCCACCCCAACCCCAAACAGAGCATAAAGAGGAGTCGAGGCACAACACCCCCTTTAGCCCCACACTCCAAGAAATGATTAATATAAACCCCTCGTTATTAACTCTAATAAATGAATTTCAATTGGTCGAATGTCCGTAGGTAAGATAACTATCTTCGAGGTTATAGTCATTGGAGTGAGAGATGATGATTTACCGGGTACTGAATCCATACTAGCAACCGTACAACTAAGTGATCAAGCAAAAGAGTATAAGAGTAAAGAAATAAAGGTTCAGACCAATCCTCAACCCCAACTATGTAAATAATTTCATGAATTTGTCTGTCAGGCCCAAAATGTATTGCGAATATTTTTCAAAGGAAAAGTCTGTTTTTATTCAATCAAACAATCTTTGATATTCCTGATTTTATGTTGAAAATCTAGCACATATCGGAGAATGGTTGGCTATGTATCGTTTGCTATTAAGACTAATAATACTTGCATCAATCATAGATGCGACCTGTAGCGAAAGCCGTTAGTCCAAAAAATTATGTACTTTTGTTCATTGAAGTTTTTTGGTTTGTGGTGCACAAAACAAAAATGATTAGTAGGATGGGTAAATTTAGATTTACCATCATATTTCTTAAAAGTTTTCATCGAACAACATTGATTTTAAATCGAAATTTAAAATTATTTTCAAAATAAAATGACCCAATACGCAAACATTATGCAATACGAATCGGATATTTGGGCTGCTGCCGATTTGTTGATTGCTGCCGGAATAAAACAAAGCCGTTTTCCTGATTATATGATGCCTTACTTTGCTATGATGCTACTCGAAAGTCGGATGCTACAAGTGATAAAAACCCTTGAAGAAGATGGTTATTCGCGTGATGAAGATTTGGCAGAGTACATTGAAGCATTCAAGGACTATGGAACTGGCTACAACGATTACATCGTTGAATATGGAAAAAAGCTATCCGATATTTGTAAGAATGACACAACGTTTAAGCAAGATTGGAGTAAATATCTGAATGGATTTGACAACGAACTAAAAATGTTATTAGGGGTCGACCGTGGTTCAGAAGAATCGAAATACCTCAATATTTCGGGTGTAAGTGGCGAGTTGGAGAAGAAAGGTATCCTGTTTGACACTGTTTCCAAATGGAGCCAGATGGATTTTACTCCTTTTGATAACTCTGAAATCACTACACTCGAAGAGCACATTAAGCGTAAATGGGCGGATATCTCTGCCGAAACTGCTGGGGAACAATATACTCCGAGCGATATTATAAGCTTGATTGCTGAAATTGTGGGTGCAAAAGTACAAATGCCGGAAAGCGGATATCTGTCCATATACGACCCCACATGTGGCGGAGGAAATCTGCTTTTTGGAGTGGCCGATAAGCTGAAAAATATATACAATACCGATTTAATCCTTACACGAGGATGTGATTTTAACGACACGCTCTATGCTTTGGCATCCATCGAAAGCCGTTTCCGTGACGAGTCACAGATTGTACATGGCAACACTCTAACCAAAGTGCCTTATAGAGGTACGGAATTTGACGTGGTAGTGGCCAATCCGCCTTATGGAGTGAGCTGGAAAGGATATAAAGCCGATATTGAAAGAGACCAGACAGGGCAATTTGTAGCATTCCCGTCGGTTAGTGACGGACAGTTGTTGTTTATGCAACACATTCTTTATTCACTTAAAGACGGAAACGGATTTGCCGTCGAAGTTCACAACGGGTCCACACTGTTTAGTGGTGATGCCGGTGGGGGGGAGAGCGAAATCCGAAAACATATTTTCGACGAAGATTGGGTGGAAGCTATTATACAGATGCCGAGTGACGAGTTTTTTAACACCGGCATTTACACCTACTTGTGGGTGATGAATAAAGACAAACCTGCCGACCGAAAAAACCACGTAATCCTTATAAATGGAAGTAATGGATGGAAGCTGTTGAAAAAAAGCCGGGGAAGCAAACGTCGTGAGATGCTTCCTGAACATCGGCAGAAGATTGTAGATGCACTTATCAATTTTGAAGATTGCGACATTGCGAAAGTATTTCCCAAATGGCACTTCTATTACAATAAACAGGGTATTCGTCTTACAGAAGTAGATGAAAACGGAAAATCAGTTCTTGATACACTTATCAAAGAAGGTAAAACCGCTTATCCGTTAAAAGCCAAATCCGTAAAAATAGATGAAACCGAAATTCCGCTTACCGGATACCAAAGTAAAGGGGATGCAGGTGTGGTAGTCACTAAATTGAAATCATGCAACTTTAAGGAAGACGATTTTAAAGTAATATGCGAAAAAGACAAGCAATATTGGATTGATAAGGAAGGGGTTGTTGTTAGGGGAGGCACCACAGGTTTGCAGCCGACAAAATATGGTTTTGGTACTTTTAACATCAAGACTGCTAAGAGCAAAGGACTTACCGATATCATTATCGAGATTGTTCCCGTATTCACAAACGATTACGAGATAATTCCATATTCTCCCAACGAGGCAGAAAACGAAAAACAGATTGCCGACTTTATAGCTCGCTACGTCACAAAACCCCTTGAGTATCGGGATAACGTGGTGGGTGTGGAGATCAACTTCAATAAAGAATTTTATGTGCCCGAAACGGAGGAAAGCGTTGCCGACATTCTGAAAGATTTAGCCGAACTTAATGGAGAAATAAAAGCATTGGAAAAGGAGTTTGAGCTATGAGAGAAGATTGGAAAGAAATCAGAATTAAGGATTTCTGTAGTTATGTAAGTAGAGGAATAGCACCAAATTATGTTGATAACTCTGATTATTTTGTAGTCAATCAAGCTACTTTTAGTAGAGGTTTTTTTGATTTAGATAATATTCGATATACAGATAATAATAACCCCAATGCCTTATTAAGGGATAATGATTTATTGATGGCATCAACGGGAGGTGGAGTATTAGGCAAAGTTTATTTTTATCAAAAGTTTGATGATAAGGAGTATTATGCTGATACGCACGTTACAATTTTACGTAGTGTAAAAGAAAGTACAAAATTTTTATATTACATTTTTTCAACTAAATATGATTATATAAATTCTATTCTTGCAAAAGGATCTACTAATCAGACTGAATTACAACGAGATAAACTTTTAAATTATGCTTTTAATCGTCCCCCACTTCCCAAGCAGCACGCCTTGGTTAACTATTTGGACGAAAAATTGGCAGTAATAGATCGTCACATTTTGCTGTTAGAGAAAAAGCGAAAGCGCTATACTGCCTTGCGAAAAAGCCTGATAAACAAAACTGTTCGCTACGGATTAAATCCAGATGTCGAACTAAAAGATAGTGGAATAGAGTGGCTTGGTAAAATCCCAAAACATTGGGAAGTGAAAAGAATGAAGGATATTGGGTATATTTATAGTGGGTTGAGTGGAAAATCAGGAGAAGATTTCAACAATGACGAAACAGAGTATAATAGACCATTTATTCCTTATACAAATATCCTTAATAACTTATATATTGATGTAAACCAAACGAAAGGTGTTGTTATATATGAAAATGAAAATCAAAATCGAGTAAAAAAAGATGATTTGTTTTTCTTGATGAGTTCAGAAGATTATGAGAGTTTGGGATTAAGTTCCATATTAATAGAAGAAGCTCCAGAATTGTATTTGAACAGCTTCTGTAAAGGTTTCCGATTTACTTGTCAAAACATATATCCCAAATTTGTAAATTTTCAATTACGCTCTGATTTATTTAGGGATGCAATGAGATTGGAAGGTAGAGGGTTTACAAGAATTAATTTGAAAATTGACAAAATTACATCACAGTTTGTTTCATTACCCCCACTATCTGAGCAACAAACTATTGCCTGCTATTTAGACGCACAATCGGAGAAAATAGACCGGATAGTAGCAAATATTAATATGCAGCTTGACAAGTTGACAAACTTAAAGAAGAGTCTTATAAATGAATGTGTAACGGGAGAACGCATAATACAAATATAAACTCTTGGGTTTATTTTGATTAAATAAATATAAACTTGTAGGTTTGTTTTTCAAAAACAATTATCTTTGTGCCCACATACAGTAAAATGTTACAATGAAGTGCAAGGATTATAAAATGGCAAATACAAATGAAAGATATATCTCACGCCAGTATTATTATCCCTGATAAACTTGCAGCTTTTGTCTATAAGCAAGATAAAGGCATGGATATACTGCACAAAATCTTGTCTGAATGGAGAAATGTAGAGTATGTTTATAATTTCTATGAGAAGAATAGTAGAATAATTGAAGCCGGTCCTATTTCCCCGTATGGTTACTCGTTTGATGATTTTTCTGAAGATATAATGCTTGACCTTGAGCAGTTGGAGGATTTTATCAAATTTTTAAAGAATGAAAATGTTGAATTAGACAAGAGTTTTGCTCCGCTCTCAGAAACCGAAGAACAAATCAAAATTCTGTCTTTAAGGAAAAGACGTTGTAAATGGTTGAGGATTTATGCTATCCGTATTGATGAAAATTTATATGCAATTACCGGTGGAGCTATCAAAATAACAAAAACAATGCAAGAACATAAGGATACTAGAAATGAACTTGCACAACTCAAATATTCAAGAGATTGGTTAAAAGATCAGGGCATCGAAACCGATGAAAGTTTTTATTTATACTTCGACTTATAAATTGTAAAATCAGAACAAAAGATATGGAAACAAATAGAGAAAAATTCAATAAGATTGCTACTTCAATCAACACCGAGCTGTTGAAAGAAGTTGACTATCGCAGTTCCAACAGAAACTGGTTGCGAAGGTCAAGCCGTATTGCTGCTAAAGTGCTCATGGCGCTTAAAGAGCAAAAAATGACACAAAAAGATTTGGCTGAGAAAATGAATGTTTCCCCACAATACATCAACAAGTTAGTGAAAGGTGGAGAAAACTTAACTACAGAAACAATAACCAAATTAGAGAATATATTGGACATCGCCATTTTTGCCGACTCAATAAGAGTAAGAAATACAAATGTGTCATCTGCTTACAGCGGTACATTTGATAGAACACATTATGCCAGTGCGACATATGAATTTTATAATGACGCAATTTAATATGAAAACAAAAGAACTTCCCATACAATTTCAAATCAATGGTATTAAGACGGAAGAGTTTGCCATTATAGAAGAAGCATTTGCCGAGAAAAATAAAGAAACTCATTATTCTCTCGAAACAAGACTGGGTATTCCTCAGGCCGAAGTCATTGTTTGTTCTATTGGATTTAAATTTATTCAAAACAATATCCCTTTTCTCAAAGTAAGAGCAAGTTGTTTTTTTGAGATAAAAAAAGAGTCATGGGAAAGTACTATCGACAAAGAGAGTAACAATGTTGTTTTTCCTACTTATTTCACAGACCATCTTGTAGTGATTACACTTGGAACACTAAGAGGCATTTTGCACGCTAAAACAGAAGGCACCAAGTTCAATCGTTTCTTTATCCCAACCATCAATATTACAGAATTAAGAGACGATGAGGAAAATCTTTCAATATCTCTTGCGGATATTCCGAGTAAAGAAAGTAGATAATAAGGATAGTTTTACTAAGATTGCTATGAAAGAACTTGACCTTCAGGGAGAATACGTCATGGACTTTATTTGTCGCAGAGACGACGGATTGCGCTACCGGGAAGTGAAAAATACTTCGGTAAACAACGAAATGTTTATTCCTTCAGATTTGGAAGAGTTTATCAGCGAAAATTCGCCTCAGGCGTGGAAACGCTTGGTAAAGAAATTCTCAACTTTAAGGGAATTGCTCAATGCGTTGATGGATGAACTCAAAAAACGACTGATGGAAGCCACCAACGTTGCCATTTTTCTCAATAAAAATCGCAACATCACATTTGAAGGTGAGAGTATCCGGCTTTTCAATGTATCAGGAACTGAATTAAGCGAAGATGACGAATTTAAGAAAAATATTTTTTCAGCCGTGGAGGAAGTACCATACATCTTCAAACACAATGGTGAAACGCAATTCAGTATCCGCCCTGATATATCATTTTTCGTGAACGGGATTTTCTTTGGTTATGCCGAATTAAAGAGTAATTTTAACAACCAAAACGCACGGGAAAACGGGCGCAAAAAGGTTGTCTATGATTATCTGGATGCATTCAAATCCTATCTTGCATTATCAACGGAAAATGACGAGAACCAATCATTGCGCCGACAAATGTTGCGGTTTTTTGAAAAAAATATCCATATTACATCCACCGACATCCATGAAGTATATGTCATCCGTGATTTAACCCGATATTTTGATGATTTCAAAAAAGGATTTACCGACAACACACTTTCAATGACACAAGCAGCGGAAGAGGTTATAAAGACATTCAAACCTTATCCCGTCAGTGATGGTAACGGAACTTCACGAGCCAGATTTGAGGAAACAATGAGGTCGTTGTACGCTAAATCCGAAATACAAAAAGAGCTACTCTATTATAACTTTATGGAGTATGAATACAAAAAGGTGAAAACCGGAAAAGTCCGCCGTTCTAATCGAGGAAGGCTCGTTGCCCCGCGGCCAAAACAAAAATTCGGATGCGATAAAATCCTTAAACGTATTGACGAGTTTCTTGAACATGAAAAACAACCCGATTATTTTATTACAAAGCTTCGGGAAGATTTGACAAAAATGGGCGCATCTCCCGATTTCATCGAAAAAGTAATCGCAGAACGGGATGCTTACTCCAACAATAAATACGTTTACTCCTTGCTGATGCAGTACGCTGCCGGTTTTGGCAAAAGCAATATCATTGGGTGGACTGCCTTACAATTAAAAGATCTGCGTAGAGATAATAAGTGGGTTTTTGATAAAGTACTGATTGTGGTAGACCGATTGCAGCTTCGTGGACAACTGGACGATATGATGCACAGCATGAACATTGACCGAGCCCTATTTGTGGAAGCAACAGATAAAAAAACTTTTATCAAAGCACTTGCCGACAACAGAAGAATTATCGTTATAAATATTCAGAAGTTTTTGGATTTACAACAAGCCATTAGGGAGAGCAATACAAACCTTAAAAATATGCGTGTGGCTTTTTTAATAGATGAAATACACCGGAGTAATACGGGTGATAATCACGACGAGATGATTTCGTTATTCGACGAATTACAAAACATATTTGATGAAGAAGGAAAAAAGTCATCTAAAACAAGCAAGAAAAATCTGATTGTCGGATTTACTGCAACACCAAGCCAAAGTGTGTTGGCACGCTTTGGTGAATATTACCGGGGAGAAAATCTAAATCAACTTTGGAGGCCTTTCGATGCTTATACAATGAAAGAAGCCATCAAAGATGGATACATTCTTGATCCTACGGAACACATTATTCCTGTCCCTGCAAAAATGTATTATGAAATTCCAAATCTAAATCTGATTTATAAATCCGGAGATGACGAAGAACGTAAGTATGGTGTTCGAAAGGATTTAATTTATGGCAATAAAGAGAGAATTGATGCCATTTCTAATTTTATTGTGAATCGGTTGTTGAGCTTGGTCTATGGTAAAATCCGTGGCACAGGGAAAGCAATGCTTGCAGTTTCATCCATACCCATTGCCATTGAATATTGTAAGGCTATTCGAGAAAAAATGGAAGCCAAATTAAATACAGGCAGATACGACAATTACCGCAATGCACCTATCAGTATTGTTTATAGCGATCGGCAAGACGTACCAAAATCTAAATCATTAAACTATAATGTTTCGGAAGAAAGAGTGATTAGCGATTTCAAAGCTGCTAAGAACGGCTTGATTATAGTTGTCGATAAATTGCAAACAGGGTTCGACGAGCCAAAGTTGCATACCTTATTTCTCGATAAAGAGATTAGGGATATTAACGCCATTCAAACCATATCAAGAGTAAACCGCATAACCAAATACAAAGAAGATTGCCATATTATTGACTTATCGCATAACAATGTGAATATATTAAACATACGTGATGCTTTCAAAGTCTACTGCGATATGGTCATATCAGATATGGAGCCGATGACGTTAAAAGCAATAATCGAACGAATTTTCAAAACGCTCACATCTGAAGTTTTATATAAAAAATGGTTCGACACGTATCAAGGCTCACTACATAATCCGGTAAGCAATACAGAACTTGTAATGAGGATAGAAGAAGACTTCAGACGCTGGATTAGCGATGCGCTGAAACGGAAACAAGCCGAAGAGGAAAAAGAATCTGAAAGTGCTTTAAAGAACGACGTAAGCGGAGCGGAAGACGATGCCTCAAAATTAAAGAAACTCATTAATGAATATTTCCATACTATTACACTCATAAATGGAATTATAGAAATCGATGCTAAATATCAAGACGTAGATTTTATCGATTTTTGGAAACGGTTTATTTATGTATATGATAGCCTTTTTGGGAAAAACAGGAATAATACGATTGCAATTAACGTTGTTTATGATGATGATTTGGGTTTGGTAGTAGAACCCGAAACGGGAGAAAATGATAATGAAACAGGAGGAGCACGCCCAAAAGGAACGAAAAAGCAACAGCCCGGGTCCGATCCTTTAGCAATTATAAACAAGCTAAATGAAAATGAAGAACAAAAAGGACATAAAATTGAAGAATGGAGGAACTATATTTACGACCTTTTTGACTTTCTGAAAACGGATGAAAAACTAATCGCCAAAATAAATACTCCTGAGCATTTTTCAAGAGAGGAATTACACAAAGAATTTAAGAAAGCATTAAGAAAGTTCCTACGAAAGGCCAATGACCCGATTAAACGAAAATTCTTTGAAGAGAATTTTGAATTGCTGATGGAAGATTTTGAAAATTCATTGAGTAGACCTACTTTAGCTAAAGATAGTGTATATTTAGAACCAACAGTAAGTTTACCCATTGCTGCGGAACCAGAACCATAAAGGAAGGAAATATTATCCGACCATTTTATATCGGAGGCTCGCTCTCCCTTTTTCTGAATAACGTAAGGATCGGTAATATTCGTGTGCTATTGAACCTTGGAATTCCTTTCTCCAGATATAGAAGAATGAATAATTACGAAAGTACAGTATTTATTTCTGGTTGTGCGTTGTGTCGATGACGACCTTATTAAGTTTTTTATTTTCAGAAATTTGAAAATAATTTATAATATTAGAACTATACCTAATAATAAAACGCAGATTGCCCTTTCGAGTAACGGTGTGAAAATTAAAGCAACATGAGCGAACCAATACAATACTGCCGGTATTATAACGGGGAAGAGGAATGTCCTGCATCCATTCAAGAAAGCGGAAACGAATATTTATGGTCATATGAGAAATTCAGGGTAAAAGACGACGATCGGAGGGACGAAAACAATTTAAACACGAGAGAATATACCCGTTGTGGATTAAAAGACTTCAACGTTGATGACGGGGTTCCCATCACATTAAAGGCGCTGCTTTTCAACCGTCATCACCATTGGACAGGTGGTTATGATATGGAAAGTGACAGGGAAGGTTTCAAACAATGGTATCTTGAATTTTATTTAGGTTCAGAATAACCTCATAATCTGTTTTCATTCCAACCTCCCGATAGCATACCAGTGGTCCCCCGGCAAAAACAACCTTTTACATTTCTATACCCATCCTGGTTAAACAGCACATTTCGAAATTTCTAATCCTGTAGCTACGATCATTCGGGTACAGAGGAAATTGGGGACCGGAGCTCAAATGTAAAGCACATCACACCTTTCAACCCAGTCCACCAATACCACCCTCAGACCCACGAAAAAATCCCCAATTCCCCCTGTAACCCTGCCGGGCAAAGGATGTTTTTGCCTCACCGACAGTGAAATCCGTGTACCAACTTGTGTTCCTTTCAACATCCCCCGGAAGTCTTGGTACCACAATCTCCCTATAGTGCACCGATGAATCCCACCGGCAGTCCGATTTCCAACCCTCACCCCGGTAGTGATCCCGCCCCATCCCGGTATTCTTC
>ENA-UOOH01004216-UOOH01004216.1-fermentation-metagenome-genome-assembly--contig:-NODE-4216-length-10091-cov-5.111897_pt1 | contig 10091 bp, 7 predicted proteins | sample MGYA00245778_ERZ724025 | MGnify/ENA primary metagenome ERZ724025 (study PRJEB28704, sample SAMN03018313) | fermentation metagenome | biome: anthropogenic terrestrial biome; feature: soil; material... | reverse complement strand
CCTCGGTCGAGGCCGCTGCCCGCCGTTTCGGTCTCCGTCCCGCCCTCGAGCTCTGCAACCCAGAGCCAGCCCTACGCAGCCTCGTTGATGCCCTCCTGTCGCATGTCTGGGTCGCGAACGATCTCGATACTGCCCTCCTGGCACATGCCGAGGGTTGTCGAGCAACCATCGTCACCCAAACCGGCGAATCGATCACCGCATGCGGCCTGATCGAAGGCGGCGCCCGCCAGGACGACACCGAAAGCCTCCTGGCCCGGCAGGCCCTCATCCAGCAACTGCGCCGCGATCTGACCGAACAGCGTCAAGCACAGGACCTCGTCACAGCAAGTATTGAGGAGATTCGCTACCGGCTGGACCTGGCCGAGCAGGATTCGGCCGCGGCCCACGCACAACTCGCGCAGGCGACGCGCCGACTCGCAACCGCCGAAAGCGAACAGGAGTCGCGGCAACAGGAACTTCAACGGATTCAAAAACAGGGCGAGACCCTTGCCTGGGAACACGCCCGGATCACCGAGGAGATCACGGAGCGCGAACGCCCGCTCCTGAAGCTCAAAGAACAGGAGCGACTCCTCGCAGCTGAGGTCCACGAATTGCGCCTCCGCATCGCCACCCAGGAGGCCGCCATCCAGGCCCAGCGCGAAGAGCAGGAGGCGGTCATGGAGACCCTCAGTGCCCATAAGGTCAACGCCGCACGCTTGCAGCAGGAGTTCGAGAGCTGCTGCCACCAAATCCCGTTGACCGAACAGCGTATTCAGGAGCTGGACTCGACCACCCAAGCCAGGGAACAGGACCTCGCCACCTTCCATGAGCGTACCGAAACCCTCGAGCAACAGATGGAGGATGCCCGGGAATCACTCGGCATGCTGCAGATCCAGGTCGATGAGCTGGACACAGCCATCGAAGCGGCACAGAACCGCCGGACAGCCTCCCAGGAGCTGATTCGTGAGACCGAGGCCGAGGTCAGGTCTGAGCGCCGCGTGATCGAAACCCAACAGCAAGCTGCCCGCGACCTCGATGTCCAACTCGCAAGGACCCGCACCCAACGCGAAGACCTGCACCAACGCGTTCTCGAGGAATACGGAATCGCTATCGATCAGATCCCGACCGATCAACTCCCACCACTAAACACTCCGCCCCAATGGGATGAGATCCAGGAAGAAATCGCAGACCTCAAAAGCCGGCTGGAACGGATGGGGCCCGTCAATCTGCTGGCTATCGAGGAACACGAAGCCCTCTGTGAACGCTGTGACTTCTTGCAAGATCAGAACAACGACCTGGTCCGCTGCCGTGATCAATTGGTGACCGTGATCCAACGGATCAACGAGACCTCCAAGGAACTCTTTGAGCGTACGTTCCAAGAGGTCCGCACCCACTTCCAAGGACTCTTCGCCAAGCTCTTCGGCGGCGGCAAGGCCGATCTGCAGCTCTCCGAATCAGACGACCCGCTCGAAGCCGGTATCGAGATCATCGCACAACCGCCGAGTAAAAAGCTCCAGAACATCACCCTGCTCTCCGGCGGTGAACGAACACTCACAGCCGTCGCCCTTCTGTTCGCCCTCTACCAGGTCAAACCAAGCCCATTCTGCCTGCTCGACGAATTGGACGCCCCGCTCGATGAATCGAACATCGACCGGTTCGCTAAGCTCGTGGAGGAGTTCTCCCGCCAATCCCAGTTCCTGCTCATCACACACAACCGGCGCACCATCGCCATCGCCGACACGATCTATGGCGTGACCATGCAGGAGACCGGCGTATCCAACATGGTCTCGGTCCGCATGCGCACCGATGACCAGGGGCGAGCCCAATTGGATGACCACCCTGACCTGCTCGAGGATGCGGCCGCACCCCAGGCCACGCTTCCGGATGCCAGGCAGTTGCTGCGCCATCGCTCCAACGGCGAAGACCAAACGGTAGACCACCCCACACGCAATCCGCTCGACGAACTGGTCGAACAAATGCAGGCCGCGGATGCCAAAGCCAGCGCCGTCCAGCAGGCCATCGCCGCCTATGAGGCCGAAGCACTCAAGGAAGAGTCCGCCACCAGGCCCCAGAAACCGACGCCGATACCCCAGCCGACAATCCGCAGGAACAACCGGTCTCCTCAAACTGAATCGTGAAACCCAGGTGCAACGGGGGGGAGACTGCAGAGCCTCCCCTCCCATCCCATCCCATCCGGAGGTCTCGCGCAGAGGCGCAGAGACGCGGTGGCGTTTTCGACCAGCCCTGGAGGTGGGTAGGCTCCATGCTCTGCTCCCTACCAATTGGGTGCCTTTTTCAGAAATGCCGTTTCAGCAAACCAAGGCAATTGCTGAAAACTGCTCTGATGTAGTTGCCCCCCGCCCCGTCCCCCTTTGCGCCTCCGCGCGAGTCCTCCCCATCCGGCCCCGAAGACCTTGTGTTGGGGCCCTATAAGATTTCGGACGGGCTCTGGGGAGAAAGGTTTTGCCACAGAGGCCACCGAGGGGAAAATGCTTTCCTATTCGAAAGAAACCCGGCTGAAGCGGAGGCTGTCTCATCGATGGCAAAAGGGAGATTCTCTCTCTCTGTGAACTCTGTGCCCTCTGTGGCAACGGATTCTCCGTTTCCATCCAACCAAGCCGATGGCAGGGGAATCGCAACCCAATCTCATCCCTCCCCCTCTGCGCCTCCGCGCCTCTGCGCGAGTCCTCCCCATCCGGCCCCGAAGACCTTGCGTGGGGGCCCTATAAGATTTCGGATGGACTCTGGGGAGAAAGGTCTTGCCACAGAGGTCACCGAGAACACCGAGGGGAAAATGCTTTCCTATTCGAAAGAAACCCGGCTGAAGCGGAGGCTGTCTCATCGATGGCAAAAGGGAGATTCTCTCTCTCTGTGAACTCTGTGCCCTCTGTGGCAACGGATTCTCCGTTTCCATCCAACCAAGCCGATGGCCGGGAATCCGCAAGCCAATCTCACCCCTCCCCCTCTGCGCCTCCGCGCCTCTGCGCGAGTCCTCCACATCCGTAAGGCTGAAAGCATCAGCCCCCGTCCGATGTCGCCATCGGGACGGGGGCTCGGTTTATGCCTGCAAGATCCGATCGATCAGGACTTGAATCCCTATCATCCGATCAAGGCCAAAAAGACGCCGGCTACGACCGCAGATCCAATCACGCCCGCAACATTCGGCCCCATCGCCGCCATGAGCGGGTTCACCTTTCCATTGGTCTCCTGCGAGACAAATCCCTGGACCACCCGGGCGGCCATCGGAACCGCCGAAACACCGGCGGCGCCAATGCACGGATTGATCTGCTTGTCCGCTGGCAGCAACAGATTGATGAGCCTGGCAAAGAGGACGCCTCCCATCGTGCTGAAGCTGAACGCAAACGCGCCCAAGATCAGGATGTAGATCGTCTGCGGCCGGAGGAATTCACTCCCCTGCATCGTCGCTCCTACCGTGATCCCCAAAAAGATGGTCACGATGTTGATCAGCGGTCCGCTGGCCGTCTTGAAGAGCCGATCGGTCACTCCCGATTCGCGGATCAGGTTTCCAAACATCAACATCCCTACCAGCGGCGCACACGGAGGAATCGCTAGGGATGCCAGCATGCCGGTCAGGATCGGGAAGAGAATCACTGCGGTGTGAGAGACCTGACGCGCGGGCGGGATCACAATCGATCGCTCCCGCTTCGTGGTCGTCATCCGCAGGATCGGCGGTTGGATGATCGGTACCAGCGACATGTAGCTGTATGCCGCGACCGCAATCGGGCCGAGCAGTTCCGGAGCAAGCTTCGTAGCCAGGAAGATCGAAGTAGGACCGTCAGCGCCGCCGATGATCCCAATCGATGCCGCCTGCTCAATAGTAAAACCGAAGAGGTAAAACGCACCGAGCGCCGCAACGAAGATTCCAAGCTGGGCGGCAGCGCCCAATAGGAAGGTGATCGGGCGCGCCAAAAGCGGCCGAAAATCGGTCAGCGCTCCCACACCCATGAAGATCACCGGCGGAAGGAACTCCGTCTTGATCCCGACGTTGTACACCATCTGCAAGAGCGGATGGCTCGCGCCCTCGAGATGCTCGGCCGTGTTGCTCGCCCACATGTTCGCCTCGGGTAGATTGGCCAAGATCGCCCCGAACCCGATCGGGATGAGCAACAGCGGCTCATACTCCTTCGTGATCGCGAGGTAGATCAAGAGCCCACCGATGCCGAACATCACCAGATTCTGCCATGTCAGCCCGACGAAGCCGGAGCTCATGACCAGTTCACGAATGGCTTCCACCTCAACCCCCTATGGTCATGATCGGCGAATCGGCGAGTACATCGGATCCCAGTTTGGCGTCCACCGAGAGGACCTTTCCGGAGCAAGGCGCCTTCACGTCGTGCTTGGCTTTCATCGCCTCCACAGCCGCAACGACCTGCCCCTCGGTCACCATGTCACCGACATTCACGTTGATCTCGACCAACTCCGTCTTCCCCTCGAACGGGGAAAAGACCGGGGTCACCTTGCCACTACTCGCAGCCGGGGCGGCCGCCGCTTGCGCAGGACCCGCCGAAGCCGCAGATACGGCAGTTGCGACATGCCCTGAACCCGCGGGCGGTTCGATCGTGATCTTGAAGGTGCGCGTCTTGCCGCCCTCCGTAACCGAACAGGTCGTGGTCACAGGCCCGGACAAGGCCGGTGCAGGTGCCGGCGCAGCAGCCTGAGTCGGAGCCTCTGCCGCCTTCGGCTCCTCTTTGGTCTTGAACGGCAGGACGATCTTGGCGTTGCCGGTCAGGAAGCGTATGCCCTCGTTCAGCTCCATGTTCTTGCCGGGCACGATCGCGGCCGCTACAAGGAAGGTGTTCTCGTCGGTGAGCTTCAGCTTCCGCTCCTTCAACGCCTCACGTGCCTGTGCCAGGCTGTCCGGCGCCGCCTCCAGCGGATCGCCCTCAAACGGCTCCAGGCCGAGCTGCTCCGCTGCGATCTTGACCACCTCCGCATCGGGCGGCAGCGGCGTCCTGCCGAAATAGCCGAGAACCGATTTGCCGAACCCGTCATTGATCTTCTTCCAGCGGCCCAAAAGCACGTTGTTGAACGCCTGCAGCCAATACTGCTGGCTGCCGGGGGTCACACTCGTCCAGGCCCCCGCCGCACGTACCACGATCGGGAACTCGGCAAGGACTTCGCTGTACTTGTGCAGAATGCCGGCTTCCTGCATCATGTGCACGTTCGGTCCGATCGCTCCACCCGGCATCGGGAATCCTACCACGCGGGCGTCCGCCGTCGTCGTCACCGGGTTGAAGTAGTACTCCTTCAGGCCCTCGTCGAGCATGTTCTCGATCTCGAACATTTTCGAGGCGTCAATGTCCAGGCTGTACCCGGTCCCCTTCAGGGCATGCGCCATCGAGCGGACATCCGGCTGCACCGTGCCCGAGGCCATCGGACGCACCGAGAGATCGACGCCATCCACTCCACCCGCGATACCGGCCATGTAACAGCTGACACCCATGCTCGCAGTGTCGTGCGTGTGCTGCCAAAGGATCACCTCCGGTGGGAGGATCGCCTTGAGCCCCTTTGCCGTCTCATACACCGTCTTGGGGTCAGTCGTGCCCGAGGCGTCCTTCATGCAGACCGAGTCAAAGTGTATGCCGCGATCCAGCAGCTGCTTCACCACATTGATGTAAAACTCAGGCGTGTGGACCTTGTCGTCCTCAAACGGCAGTCCCATCATCGCAACACAAACCTGGTGGTGCATCCCAGCATCCACGATCGGTTGACCGGTCTTGACCAGGTTGTCGACATCGTTCATGAAGTCGAAGTTGCGATCCCAGGTCGTCCCATGCTTCGCCATCAACTTGGCCTGAAGCGTCAAGGCGTCTAACCGCTGCGTGTTCAGGGTCACACCGGAAACCGACCGCGTCAGGATCTGAAGGTCCGTATCCTTGCCCACGACCTCACGCATCTTGTCCTGACACTCAAAGGGATCCTCCCCGACATAAAAATAAGGAGCCTGGAAACGGGCTCCTCCTCCAAACTCAAAATGTCGAATCTTAACCTCTTTTGCCGCGTATTCCATCGCCGGCAAAATGTCGTTGAGGCGGACCTTACCGCCGAACGAACTCTGGAGACCATCGCGGAAGGGGGTGAACATCACCCGAATCTTTTTGGGCTTTTTGGTGAAGATCATCGCTGTTCCTCGATTTGGGTTACCCGGGCTCCCGGGAAGATGGTTGTGACGGCAGATGAGATGGCTGCGACCACAGCTGAATCAGTACCGGAGCCGCTGCGGACAGGGAATAGCGTGGTGATCAGCCGCATGACTCCAGCCAGACCGGCCAAGATTGTAAAGACCGCTATGAATGCGATCATGCAAATGGCAATCAGGTTCATAGAATCGGTGTTCCTCTCGTTTCAATCGGAATGGCGAACCGGATTGTGCGAAATTACTCAACCCTCCATCAAGAATGTTGACTCATCAAAAAGAATTTTGGCTTTTTGAACCCATAAATGACCGACCATCATCAGGCATCCACCCCATCCTGAGACAGTCCTCTTCATACGCTACACGCCCCTTGGTGATAGGTTCCTGGACACCCTCCAGGGCCAATTCCAGCCCGGACCCAATATTCCGCAGGCCGCCACTCGCAACCAACGATCCCCGGCCCTCAGGCGTCTCTTCAGCTGGCTCCGAAAAGACACACACCCGGTGCCCGATCAGAATCGAGGCGTCCCTATAGTCCCTGATCATTCCCTCCGGTCCGGCCGAGCGCAGCTGGGCCATGCGCTCCTCCACCGCATCCAAAAGCGCCCAGGAGAGCCGTCCCAACAATTCCGCCTCACAACCCGGACCGCATTCCTCCACCATCCAATCCGCTAAAGTCGTCGCGCCGGGTAGGAATGGGGTCGGCCTCAGGGCCGGAGATTCAAAGACGTTGAGGCCAATCCCCAGTACCGCATACTCCATCCGCCCCCCCGTGCAGATCGATTGCGTCAGAACCCCGCACAGCTTGCTGCGCTCCACCCAGATGTCGTTGACCCACTTGAACCCCCACGACACGTCGGGACGGATACGGCTGCGGACCACGTCCGCCGCCGCGAGAGCAGGTAAGACCGTCATCGCAACCCCAACCTCACGCGTGGGTCGATCCACCGGGAGGATCAGACTCAGGTGGATATTGCCCCGTAAGGCAGACCAACCGCGCCCTCGCTGACCATGAAAGCCGGTGCCGGTCCCCGCAAAACATGCCACCGGTCCCGCAGGCCGAAACCCGCCACGCAACAAGTCGACTAAGACGTCGAACTGGGATCGCCCCGTCGAATCCACCCAGTAGACCGCAGCCCAGTCCCGAATCCGTTTGGAAGGAACACGTATGCGCGCCTCAAACCGGTAGACCCCACCCAGGATCGGCCGCGTCACCGGAAGCCAGGTATCAAGGGACGAATCAACATGCGCGTCGATCGCATCAAAGCCCTCGCCCGATGCCTTCCAAAAGGCCTCGAACCCATCGCTCTTCTCCCCCAAAACGATCATAAAACCGCCCCGAAAAGGAATATCACCGACATCCCACGATCGGATCTACGACTGTGGCTTGTCGGATCCATCCCCTGAGGCGTCCATGTCCGCCTCCCGCTCCCGCGCCTCCCGGCGCAGCCGATTCCGACGCGTGATCGCCGACAGCCCGAAAAAGACCAAGGCGAGAACGGCCCACACCACAATTCGGACCAACTGACCATCCACCAATGTTGTCGACATCTCATTTCCCCCACTCAATGAACCAAAGAACCATACCTTCGGCTGGATCCCCTCGCTGCGCAATGGAACATACGGTCGGGAAGCCTGAGGCTTTCGCCTCAGAGGAGGCCGGAGGTCGGAGGTCAGAGCTCCGTTGTGGATGGAGCGGTAGCTAAGGGATTGCGGACGTTTGGCCTGCTGATGACCGGAGCGCCTCCCGCAGAGGGCGCGGTGGCGTTTTCGACCAGGCCATGAGGATGGGTAAAGACAATGCCCTGATCCAAACCTCCCTTAAGGGCGGGCCGTTGCCTGCTGTCCAAGGCAGTGGCAGATTCGACGTTTCTGCATTCCCTGTCCTCCCGATCCACCCTCAGCGCCTCTGCGCCTCTGCGCGAGTCCTCCCCATCCCCATCCGGAGCGCCGCGCTTGCCATCGATACCGACCCCGACCCCGACCCCGATTAGGCTTGCACTCGACCTGCGGATCCAACCGGCCCATTCGGACCAGACCGAGACGGTCTGGCTACACACCGGACCGAATGTCGCACCCTATCCGAGGCTTGCACGCCGTGCCTGATACGGTTCATTATATGGTTTTTCTCACGTCCGGATCTCTTAAACGCGACCAGCTCGCCCAACGAGACTGAGCAGGATTTCATATGACCGACCAGGCAGGCAGCCCATCACCCACTCCATCCTCCCATGAACCGTGGATCACGATGTTCAACGGGTTTATCTCGATGCGGAAACAGACCGCTGAGTTTCTGCAGAAAGCGATGATCTGGGTCGCCTTCTTCGGACTGCTCTACGTGATGCGGCAATTCTTCGCCCTGATTTTCCTGACCTTCATCCTCTGCTTCATCTCAACCAACGTCTCCCATACGGTCCAGCGAACCTTTCCCGCACTCGGCCGACGCACCATCACCCTCGGATGGTACCTGGTTGTCATCGGCATCGTCTCCCTCCTCTCCGTCTTCGTGGTCCCTCGCATCTACGAAGAAGGCCAGAAGTTCATCACCCGTATTCCCGATATCTATGACGCGGTCATGACCTGGATCGAAAACGCACGGAGCGAGAGCGACCAATTCAACCGGGCCTATACACTGCTGGTCGGCGAACAGGGCATTGAGGACTTCACCCAGAGCTATATCCCGACCGTCGTGGAGGGCATCCGCAGCATCCTTGGCCACGCGCTGGAGGCACTCTGGGTCTTTATTCTGTCGCTGCTCTTCTCATTTCTCATCCTCTGGGATATGCCCGCTCTATGGATGGAGATCTCCTTTATCCAGAAGACCCGCCTGGCACAGTTCTATAACCAAACCAAAGAGACGATCGTCACCTTCGCACACGTCCTCGGACGCGTTTTTCAGGCACAACTCATGATCGCGATCGCCAATACCATCCTGACCCTGGTGGGATTGGCCATCCTGCGGCTTCCGGACGTGATGTTCTTGTCCATCATCGTCTTTTTCGCATCGTTCGTCCCAGTCCTCGGAGTCTTCGTTTCGACCGCACCCATGGCCCTGCTGGCCTTCAACCTCGGAGGATTCCCCAGGTTTCTCGGCGTCATCGTCATGATCTTGATCATCCATTTCCTGGAGACCTACTTCCTCAACCCCCACATCTACGGGGCGCGAATGAAGATCAACCCCGTGCTCGTCCTGGTTATCCTTCTGATCGGACACCACTTCTTCCATGTGTGGGGCGTCCTTCTGGGGGTCCCAGTCTTTTACTACATCTCCCGGTACGCCATCCGATACCCAAAGGATCGCCCGCCACTCGAGCCTAAGGAGAAAGCACCTGTACAATAGGCAGAACCGACGGATTGGACACCGATCCCCTCTGTTGCGGATGAGCAGGAGCCCATCCGAAAAGGCGCGCTCAAGCTCGGCCCAGAAACGTACAAGTACACAGCGAAGCAGTACTCGTACACGTACACGATGATGCGGCGAGTACGAGTAGGAGTAGGTGTAGGTGTAGGTGTAGGTGTACGAAAGGGTTGCCGATCACTCAAATCATTGTCGAAATCGAAATCGAAATCGAAATCGGGATCGAAATCGAAATCGATCCCGCCCTGGTTGGCACCTTGCCCTCATGGCCCCCTCAAACTTCACTGCCGAGTGGTGTCAGCACCACAACAATACGGTTGCGGTACCCGGTTTCTCATGTCCGAATCCCATCACGCGTCCCTTCGATACCGAGACCGATAGCGACCCCGACCCCGACTTTGCTTCGCCATTGACCTCTTCGGACGGCATCCAGCTAGAGGTTGTCCGAAAAGGTCTTCGGATCCGGATGGGGAGGGATCCCGCAGAGATCGCAGAGATCGCAGAGGGCGCAGAGGTGTATTGGGAGGGGGGAAAAGGGACCCACATCGGAGCCGTTTTCAACAACTGCCTTGGTCAATTGAATCGGTATCACTGAAA
>ENA-UOOH01004214-UOOH01004214.1-fermentation-metagenome-genome-assembly--contig:-NODE-4214-length-10098-cov-11.883800_pt1 | contig 10098 bp, 8 predicted proteins | sample MGYA00245778_ERZ724025 | MGnify/ENA primary metagenome ERZ724025 (study PRJEB28704, sample SAMN03018313) | fermentation metagenome | biome: anthropogenic terrestrial biome; feature: soil; material... | reverse complement strand
ACAAAGATACAACTATTTATTTGATTGTCAAAGTGGTAATTATTAGAAGTGCCCTTATGATTTTAAATTTAGACTTCTTGTTTTTGAATCGATACTTCTTCTTTTAACTTTTAGACTTCTTATTTATAGTTAAAAAGTGGCACTTTTTATATCGAGAAGTGCCACTTTTTGGGTATGAAAGTGCCACTTTTTGGGTACAATTACTTCTTCTAAATCCAAAAATAAGAAGTCTAAATTCACAATAAGGAAGTTGTTGTTAGAAATAACTTAATTGTCTATTTTAGATATTATTTGTAGATTTGCAAACTATGAATCTTTATTTTTATAATGAATAAATGGTTGTATTAAACTGTTTAATAGTTGGATAGGATAAATGTTTAAAAAGAGAAATATGATGAAGAGAAAATTTATTTTAGGTTTTGCAATTGTTTTGCTTTCGTTGCCCTTGGTTACGTTGGCAGATGAAGGAATGTGGCTACCTATGTTGCTTCAAAAGAGAGAAGCTGATATGAAACAAAAGGGGATGAAAATCTCTGCCAAGGATATTTATGATGTAAATAATTCTTCTTTGAAGGATGCTGTTATGCTCTTTGGCTCTGGTTGTACTGGGGAGTTTGTTTCAAATGAAGGTCTTTTATTTACAAATCACCATTGCGGTTACAGTTTTATTGTTCGTCACAGTACAATTGAAAGAGATTATTTGACAAATGGTTTTTGGGCAATGAGTAAGGAAGAAGAGCTCCCTTGTCCTGGGCTTACCATTACTCAGCTTGTTTATATGGAAGATGTAACTCAAAAGGTGCTTGAAGGGATAAACAATACCACTACTGAAAAGGAAAGAGAAAAGATTATTGAAAAGAACATCAAGGAGATTACTAAAAAAGCTACTGAGAATACTAATTACGAAGCTGTTGTTAAGCCTTTCTATTATGGCAACCAATATTTCCTTTATGTTAATGAAGTTTTTACAGATGTTCGTTTGGTTGGTGCTCCTCCTTCAAATATTGGTAAGTTTGGTGGAGATACTGATAACTGGATGTGGCCTCGTCATACTGGTGATTTCTCAATCTTTAGAGTTTATGCAGATAAGAACAACAAGCCTGCAAAATATTCAAAAGATAATGTTCCTTTTAAGCCTAAGAAGTCTTTGAATATTAGTTTAAAGGGAGTTGAGGAAGGCGATTTTACTTTTGTTTTTGGTTATCCAGGCACAACAAAGCAATTCTTAACTTCTTATGCTGTTGACAGAGTTGCCAATTTTGAAGACCCTGCAAGAATTAAGCTTAGAGATGCAAGACTAAAGATTTATAATGCTGCAATGAATGAAAGTTCTGCTCAGCGTTTGCGTTATGCTGCAGGAGTTGCTGGTATTGCTAATGGTTGGAAGAAATGGATTGGAGAAGTTAAGGGAATTAAGAGATTGAATGCTACCCAGAAGAAAAGGGAGTTTGAGAAAGAGTTTAATATATGGGCTAATGTAACTGAGCAAAGAAAAGAAGAGTATGGTGGTTTGATTGATAACTTCAAAAGCTTGTATAATGAAGGAGCTGACTTGGAAATGGCTTATTTGTATTTGGGAGAAGCTCTTTTGGCTTCTGATTTAATGAAAAATGGTCGTAGCGTTTTATCCATAATTCAAAAAGCAAAACAAGATACCCTAAGCAAAGATGAAATTCAAAAGGAAGCTGATGTTGTTTTGGAAAACCTGCTAAAATATTTTAGCAAAGATTATGAAAAGCATAAGATGGTTGACAGAAGTATTTTTGTTGAGCTTATGAATATTTACTATAATGATTTTGCAAAGAATAATTACCCATGGATGCAAGAAAAGATAAACTCTAACTACGATAATGATGCCAAGAAGTATTTCGGTTCTGTTTACGATAAGTCTTTCCTTTCAAATCCAAAGCAAGCTGAGAAGTATTTAAAGAGATTTAAAATGAGTAAGGTGCTTTCTGACCCTGCAATGGAAATTCTTTCAGCAATTTGGGGCTCTGTTGTTGATGAAGATATGAATAATTTGGCAGAAATTGACTTAAAGATTGATAGCCTTTACAGACTTTATGTAAAGGGAATTATGGAAATGCAATCTTCAAAGGAATTTTATCCTGATGCAAACCTGACTCTAAGAGTTGCTTATGGAAATGTTAAACCATATAAGCCAAGAGATGGGGTTAATTACAATACATACACAACTCTAAAAGGAATTATGGAAAAAGAAAATCCAGATATTTACGATTATGTTGTAGTGAAGAAACTTAAAGAACTTTATGTTAAGAAAGATTATGGAAGATATGCAAATTCAAAGGGAGAAATGCCTGTTGCATTTATTGCTTCAAATCACACAACAGGAGGAAACTCTGGCTCTCCAGTAATGGATGCAAATGGTAATTTGGTCGGTATTAATTTTGATAGGAATTGGGAAGGAACAATGAGCGATATTATTTATGACCCAGACCAATGTAGAAATATTTCAATAGATATTCGTTATTGTTTATTTATTATTGATAAATTTGCAGGTGCTAAAAACATTATTGACGAGCTAAATATCGTTGAATAACTTAAAAAGAAAAGAATATAATACTATATTAAATAGATGAAAATATCATATAACTGGCTAAAGGATTATGTGCCTACTAATCTAAGTGTTGAAAAGGTTGAAAATTTACTTACTTTCTGTGGTTTGGAAGTAGAATCGATTGAAACAGTAGAAACAATTAAGGGAGGATTGAAGAATTATGTTGTTGGACAGGTTTTGACTTGTGAAAATCATCCTGATTCTGACCATTTACATCTAACAACTGTTGATGTTGGAGAAGAAGCTCCTTTAAATATTGTTTGTGGAGCTCCTAATGTTGCAAAAGGACAAAAAGTAATTGTTGCAAAGATTGGTGCAAGAGTTTATACTTCCGATGAAGAATACTTTGAAATTAAGAAGTCTAAACTTAGAGGAGAGGTTAGTTGTGGAATGATTTGTTCTGAAAAAGAACTCCAAATTAGTGATAACCATGATGGAATTTTAGTTATTGAAGATAATGTTGAGGTTGGAACTCCTGCAAAAGAATATTTGAATGTTAAAGAAGACTATGTTTTTGAAATAGGCCTTACTCCCAATCGTTCTGATGCAACATCACATATTGGAGTAGGTAGAGATTTGGTTGCTCTAATTCAAACTCAATTGAAAGAAAACATTGAATTAAAATTGCCAAGTGTTGAAGACTTTAAAATAGATAATGAGAATAATAAGGTTGAAATCATTACTGATTCTTCAATCTGTCCTCGTTATTGTGGAGTTACTATTTCAAATATTGAAATTAAAGATTCTCCTTCCTGGCTTGCTGACCGTTTGAAATTAATTGGAATTAGACCAATAAATAATATTGTTGATATAACAAATTATGTTTTGTTTGAAACAGGACAACCTCTTCATGCTTTTGATTTGGAGAAGATAAAAGGCAATAAGATTGAAGTTAAAACTCTTCCTAAGGGAACAAAATTCAAAACTCTTGATGGAGAAGAAAGAGAACTTAATGGAGAAGAAATAATGATTTGCAATCAGGAAGAAGGAATGTGTATGGGAGGAATTTATGGAGGATTGGATTATGGAGTTTCAAAGGAAACAAAAAACATATTTATTGAAAGTGCTTATTTCAATCCAGTAACTATCCGTAAGGCTTCTAAATATCATACTTTAAAAACTGATGCTTCTTTCCGTTACGAAAGAGGAACTGACCCTAATATTACAATTTATGCACTTAAGAGAGCAGCTCTTTTAACCAAAGAATTAGCTGGAGGACAAATAAGTTCAAGTATTGTTGATGTTTATCCAAATGAAATTAAGCCTGCGGAAATAGATATTAACTATAATAATATGTATTCTCTAATGGGAAAGAAAATAGAACCTCAAATAATAAAGAATATTCTTACAGCCTTAAATATTTCAATTCTTAAGGAAGATGAACAAGGTATGAGAGTAAGTGTCCCAACAAATAAGGTTGATGTTTTAAGAGAATGTGATATTATTGAAGAAGTTCTCAGAATTTATGGATATAATAATGTTGAGATACCAACTGATATTAAAAGCAGCTTAACTTATAAGCAAAAACCAGACACTGAAAAGATTCAAAACCTTATTTCCGACTATCTTGTTTCAAATGGTTTTAATGAGATAATGAATAACTCTCTAACCAAAACATCTTATTACGAAAATAATAAAGACTTTCCTTTTGAAAAAAGTGTTGGTATTTTAAATGCTTTAAGTAAGGATCTTGGAGTTATGCGTCAAACTTTGCTTTATGGAGGATTGGAAACCATATCTTATAATATTAACAGGAAGGTAAATAATATTAAGGTTTTTGAATTTGGAAATTGCTATTCCAAAAACTTAGGTCAAATGGATGATGAAAATATTAGAAAACGCTTTAACGAAGAAAAGCATTTATGTATTTTCACAACAGGAGCTAACTTCAAAGAAACATGGCAAAAGAAGGAAGAAGAAACTAATTTCTTCGATTTAAAGAATGTTCTAATGAATATCTTTAAGAAGTTAAGAATTAATCCTTCTCAATATTCTTTAGAAGAAACCTCTGTAGAATATATGCAAGGTTTACAATATGTTAATCGTGATAGCAAGAAAACGATTCTTAGCTTTGGAAAGATTAATCAAAAGATTAGAAAAGAGTTTGACATTAAGCAAGACATTTACTTTGCAGACTTCAACTGGGATTTAGTTGTTAAAGCTCTTCAAAATGCTAAAGAAATTAAGTACGAAGAAATATCAAAATTCCCTGAAGTTAGAAGGGATTTAGCCTTAGTTATTGATGATAGTGTTTCATTTGCTGAAATTGAAAACTTGGCTTATCAAACAGAAAAGAAATTCCTTAAAAAGAATATTACTTTATTTGATGTTTATAAGGGAGAAAAACTTCCTCAAGGTAAAAAACAATATGCTCTAAGCTTTACTTTGCAAGACACAGAAAAAACTCTTAATGACAAACAAATAGAATCTATAATGAATAAGCTTTTAAAAAGCTTTGAAGATAAGTTGGGAGCAAAGCTTAGATAGAGCTAATAATAAGTTTAGATTATGAATAAAGAAAAGCTTCTTACGGAATATGATGTAAAGGTTTTGCTTGCACTAACCAAATCATTGCAGGGCGATAAGCTTTTCTTTAAATTTTTAGCAGAAAACGGCTACATTGAACTTGCAGCTTGGTCAAATGCAGTAAGAGGTGACATTGATGCTTTAAAATGGTTATTTACTAATGGATATCCTACTCTTGGAGTATTGAGTAATGCCATTGATGGAGAAAAGAAAGCAGTGGAGTGGGTTGAAGCTTCAAAGAATGAATTCTTGATTAACTTTTCTGAAGCATGCAGAGGAAGCAATAATGCATACAAGTGGTTTAAGGAACAAAACCTTATGATATTTATTTATATGATTACTGAAATTAGAGAAGTCCTTAAGGTTCAGGCAAAGGATAGAATATTTTGGTATAGATGGAAATAAGAAATTATGAAGAAGGATAAAATATTTAGGAATGGTTATTTTAATGATACAATAAGCAGTACAGTGCTATTTATTGCTTCATTTCTATTTGTACTCTACATATCTATGGGTTCAACAGCATTCATAGCTTTTACAAATAACCTAACAATACCTATTGAAATAGACAGGATAGACTTTGATAGAGCAGTTTCATCGGATAAAGCAATTTGGGATTCGGCAGAAAATATATTTGTTATCTTCACCTTTGCACCTCTAACAATACTTCTTATTGGTCTTCTTGCTCTAATTCTCTCTCACCATAACAAAAATAGAGCCTTAGGTGTATTTCTCTTCTGGACAATGTTTCATTGTATAATTAGGTTATTTGGAGAATTTATATTTGGTCAGATTTATCATCTTTGGGGAGTTAATCTTGTAACAGATTTTATGGGACTTACCTATCCGAGTGTATTTCTTAAACTTTTCTTTATCGCACTTGCAATTTCTGCAACTATGTTTCTTTGTTATGTTTTGGTTCCATTGGTGAGGGCTTTCTTTAATCCCTACATTAATCACACAAAAGAAGGAGTCAGAATAAACTATATTATACCTTCAATCATTGGAGCAATAGTTCTCTTCTTATGGTTTATGCCTTATTTCTCATTAAAAGAAATTAGTATGATTTTGTTTACTGTGATAATGGTATTCTTCCTCTCCAACTTTACAATTAAAAGATACCATTTTGTTGAATACTCCGATCAATTTGTGGTTAATGATAGATTTAATATTAGGTTGAATATTATCCCAATTATCATACTATCCATTCTCTTTATCTTCCTAAAGATGTTCCTTACCAAGGGCTTAATCATAGCAAGCTCAGGTTTTAGAAGAGATCAGCTTGACAATATATTTTATATTTCTTTACTTATAGTCTTTCTTTTCTGCGTACTATTTTTCATTGCATTCATTGTTTATTCTTATAGAAAAAAGAAGAAGCAGTTTGAGGATTATATGAAAGAGAACATGACTAATACTATTTCTCAGAAAATGGATGATAGCCTTTTGGAAGGAACTCGTTGGTCATACCAAACAAATATCACAACTAAGGCAAAGAAATATGAAATTGAGGATGAATCCTAAATAAACTTCTCAATATTTTTCTCAGCTTTTTGAGCCTGAGTCAGAACTAAAACTTTTCTACTGATCCAATAGTTAAATATTCAACAAATTATCTACAAAAAACAACTCATCTTCTTAAAGACCATAAAGAAGATAAAGAATTTTTGCAGAAAGATAAGCATATTCTGTAATAAGATAAAGAGTTTATGGTCAGAAAACGACTATTCTCATAAGAAAATCGACGTTTTCCAATCCAAAATCGACGATTTCCAACTTAAAATCGACGTTTTTTATATGAGAATCGACGTTTTTTAAGTAAGATATAGTTATCAAAATCCAAAAACATAAGGTTTGGGTACGAAATAAATTAGTTTTGGATGTAATATAAGAAGATATTAGTTTAGATTTAGGTTTAATTATTTGAGGAATTAAGGTTCTGCTTTTGCCCTAAATTTTTCTTTTATGGATAAAGAGATAATCGCATAGCAAGATTAGAAGGGTTGTGATTATGGTGCTGCAAATTATTCTTAGGAGGGTGAGGAAAAACTCCGAGAAATTGAAGATTTCTATTGTAAAATAGGTAAAATGATGTATGAAAACTAAGGAAGTAATATATGGGAGGTATGTTGAAAGGCTCATTTCTGCAATTGAAGGACGGAGATTTGTTTCTATGTCCTTGCCTGAAAAGAATATGGTTATGAATAAGGGTCTGATTAATGCAATGAGGGTTAGGGCAGCTGCATGAAAGCCAACCTGTCCTGCAAATATGTCAATAGTAAATCCCATCAAGAAAGCCAAAATTAATCCTAACCATTTAGGTGTATTTGTTGGTAACATCAAAATAAACCAAACATAAATCATTGGGTTAAAGTATCCAAATATGTTCAACCCATTCAAAATAAAAACTTGAAAGGCAGCAATAAGGACAAAATGCAAAAATCCAAGTAATATATCCTTATTCATTTTTAATGTCTTTTGTGAGTTGAATTTGTTCTTCCTTAAAGAAGTTCTTTACAATATAAACGTATTCCAATTTGTTATAATCAACAGCGAATTTAATGTCCACAACATAAAATCCTGTTCCCTTATCTTTATCAAACTTCTTAATCTTCCCAACCATAATTCCTTCGGGAAAGTCCTGAGAGAATCCACTTGTAATAATTGTATCTCCAATCTTTAGAGGTATTGAAGAAGGTATATCAACAAGTTTTCCTGAGGTGTAATCTCCGCCTTCCCAAACTAAGGTTCCAGATATTTTTGTTCTTTGATTTTTTATGTTTGGTCGTGAGTCTTGATGCAATACACTCATTACCAAAGAAAAATTATCAGATACATTTACAATCACTCCAACAATTCCACTGGGACTAATTACTCCCATATTATTTGTAACTCCATGCAAACGTCCTTTGTTTAGCATAAAGTAATTATTTCTCTTACTAATTGTCTTTTGGATTACCTTTGCATCAATATATTCGAACTGTTGCTTGTAAATAGTGTCATTGTATTGAAATGCTTTGTGTTGATACTTAACATAGGAGGTTTCAATCATCGCCCGAAGCTTTGCATTTTCCTTAACAAGAGCTTCATTTGAAGAGCCATAGGTGAAATACTTTGTAATATTATATGTTCTGGCATTAACTTTTCCAGCAATTTGGTTGGCGAAAGAAGTGATTGCGGAGGCTTGGTAAAAAGAGTTTTGAGAAATTATATAGATAGCTATGCCTTCAAGGAAGATAAATAGGAATATATGTGAGTATCGCTTTAAAAACCTAACCAGATTACGCATAAAATAAGATTTAGTAGTGCAAAAGTAATAAGAAATTTTGTGATAAATAAAAAAAGTATTAGTTTTGCCGTAATAAATTTTAAAAACAAACAAAATGAAGAAATTATTTTTATACTTAATGTTAGTAGCTCCTATCTTCTTTTCAGCATGCGAAGGAAGTGAAGAAATCACCGGAAAGTTTGAGTTTACTATAGATGGTAAAGCTTATACATTCCCTTTAGCAACCTTTGTACAAAGAGATGGAAAAACAATTGTTACTACTACAGATGTTTCTAACACAGGAACAGTTGTTTTTAATGGAATAGAAACAGGGAATTATAGATTAGGTCTTGGTGCAAATCTTCCTGAAGCATTATTAAATCTTAATGGAATTGGTAGCTCAACCAATAATTTATTTCTCTACTATAAAACTGAAGAATCTGACAGTGCCTTCTTCTCTTTGTTCGGAACTCTAAACGTAACTGAGTATTCTGCTGAAAAAGTGGTAGGAACATTCTCAGGTCAAGGACTTACAAAGGCAACAATAATGGGAGGCGACACTAATGCAATCATTTCACAGGTTAGACCTTTTAGTGGTTCATTCACTGCAAAAACAGTTTCTACAAGCAAATAAGTTAGATAAATAAGATTAAACACCTTTTATCTTTGAATAAAGGAAGGTTATTTCAAAATATCCTTCCTTTATTTTTTTCTAAACGAGCTTTATATTTAGCCTTGTTTTAGTTTTATATTTTAAGATTATAGACCAATATTTCTTAGTTTTAGTTATCTTTGCCTATTGAAAAAACCAAAAATGAGCATAAGACCAGAATTATTATCAAAAGGAGATAAGGTAGCAATTGTTGCAACAGCGAGGAAGATAAGTCTTTCGGAAGTAGAGTATGCTATAGATTTGTTTTCAAAATGGGGATTAGATGTTGTTGTTGGCAAGACTATAGGGTTAGAGGATAATCAATTTGCAGGAACAGACTCTCAAAGAGCAGAAGATATTCAGGAATTTTTGGACGACGAGGACATTAAGGCAATCTTTTGTGCTCGTGGAGGATATGGCACTGTTAGGATAATTGATAAGCTTGACTTTAGATCTTTTTCCAAACATCCCAAATGGATAATTGGATATTCAGACCCAACAGTTTTGCTTATGCATATTTGTTTCAATTTTAATATTGAAACCATTCATGGCATTATGCCTTTTAATATTAATGATGTTTCTTTTCAATCTTTAGCAACAGAGAGTCTTAAAGAATGTTTATTTGAAAAAACAAATATTAGAGAATATCCTTCAAATAGTTTTAATTGTAAAGGAAAAGCAAAAGGTGATTTAATTGGAGGTAATTTATCTATTCTATATAGTTTGCTTGGTTCTTCAAGTTTTGGAGAAACAGAAGGAAAGATTCTTTTTATTGAAGACTTAGATGAATATCTCTACCATATTGATAGGATTATGCAAGCATTGAAAAGAGCAGGTAAATTAGATAAACTTGCAGGATTAATAGTTGGTGAGTTTTCTTTAATGCACGATAACACTATTGCTTTTGGCAAAACAGCCAATGAAATTATCTTTGAAGCAGTTGAAGAGTACAATTATCCAAAAGCATTTAATATTCCAATAGGTCATATTGAAGAGAAAAACATTGCCTATGTAGTAGGAAGAGAAACTTCACTAATAGTAGATAACGATAAAGTAATAATTGAGCAATAAATA
>ENA-UOOH01004207-UOOH01004207.1-fermentation-metagenome-genome-assembly--contig:-NODE-4207-length-10118-cov-4.890589_pt1 | contig 10118 bp, 21 predicted proteins | sample MGYA00245778_ERZ724025 | MGnify/ENA primary metagenome ERZ724025 (study PRJEB28704, sample SAMN03018313) | fermentation metagenome | biome: anthropogenic terrestrial biome; feature: soil; material... | reverse complement strand
AACCGATATTTTTGTAGCATCCCCGGACTGTTTAGCCCAGTAAAGTTCATAACGTGCTGATTCAGACCTTTGCATCGCTAAAATGGCACTCTGTTTTGCATCCTCCATTTTTGCATAGGCTGATTTCACGTTTGCCCTCATAACATTGAGTGATGCATCAGCACTTTGTTTTTTTGATAAGATCTCCTGTTGTAAGGCTGATCTGTATATTGCGCTTTTTGAGGATAAGTCAAGTTTGGACAACGCTAATTTCTGATCAGAGGTTAAAACCCCCATTGCTGCGCTTTCATATCCCTCAGATGATGTTGTAAGCCCTAAAGTAGAAAGGTATTGTTGCTGTTGAGCGGTTAACATTTGTTGAATTGCTCCAACTCTTAAGCGGGAAACGATATTTAATCTTTCTTTAGCTGTCAATTGAGTTTCCATTGCTTTTGTATGAGCAATCTGTGAGGCTGTAAGTTTACCGGTATCGCTTATCGTTTGCCCTGTAAGTCGTTGCTCCTCTCTCATTAGAGAAAGTTTTACCTGTCTTACAGTATTGTCTATTAATGCAACACCTGTATAACCTTTTGTTGCAATTGTATTAACTACGATTGCTGCCTTGTATGTTCCATATGCAATTGCAATGGCTTTTGTAATTCTTAATATATCATCTAAATGTTCAACTAAATAAGTGGCTCCCTCAATTCCTTTTGCGAAAACGTCCTGATATTGTTCACCCAAATCATTAAGTGCCATATCCCATGCATCACCTAAATTCGCAATCATTCCGGTTAAAGAGGCTGATTGTTTATGCATAAGATTATAGAATTGACCTCCGGCATCAGTCATTCCATAAATAACCTTTTCCACATCTGCGAAACCGATCTTACCGGCAGAAACCATTGCGTTAATTTCCTCCGTGGTTTTTCCGTACATAGATGCAAGTTCTTTTGCAAGTGGAATACCTCTACCCATGAATTGGCGCATGTCCTGAGCGTACAACCTACCCTGTGTCATTGTGGTACCATACAGATAGACCATGTCACCCAAAGGAATAGATAATCCGGATGCAATATTTCCTAAACGGATCAGTGTTTCATTTACTTTATCGGCTTCAAAACCATAAGCCAGTAATTGTTTGGCTCCCATTGCAACCCCTGTTAGATCAAAGGGTGTTTTGGCTGCTGTTTCAATCATCTGATTCATGAGTGCCTGACTTTTGGAGGCACTTCCTAACATTGTTTCAAATGCAATCTCCAATTGTTGGAATTGTCCCCTTACCTGAACAATGCTACTTGCAACTTTTGAAAGTCCGTTTGCTATTAGATATGTAACTATATACTTGGCACCATTCCGGGCAAAATCAAGAATTGACTGATCCATCCTTTCAGCTTCATAGCCTACGGTTGTAGCTGAACTCCTGATACGTCTTTCCATTGCTTCAGCAGATGCATTAAAATCATCTATATCCAGTGTAGCCTTAAAAGCTAATCCACCATTTCTATTTTCGCTCATAATTTGCCATTTATATAGTTCATGATGTCCTCTTTTGTCTCCAGTTTCCTGACTTCGGTATTTTCGCTATCCTTTTTGCTATCATCTAAATCCTCAATTTTAGCCTGATCTTCGATCATTAACCGAACATTAATCCACGATATACCCCAAAGCAAATAATCATAAGTCCATCCAAACTCTTTTAGTATTGAACCCCTGATTCCCCACGGACTATTAAGTCCGATTACTCTACTCGATCCGCTTTGGGAGTGGTCGCTTCTACTGACCGTATTAATCGAATAGAGTTCGTAAAACCCGCTTTATCGCTCATTTTGCCTATTATACCACAAAGTTTTTGCAAGCGTGATGATGTCAAATGTGATAGAAAGAATTTTTGTAGATCTGAAACCTCCTTACTGTCAACTTTTGCAACCTCTGAACAGTTGATCGTTGCGACTGCGACCATCTTTGCCATGAGTGGAATATGCTTCATGAGCCGTTCGCTTTCCGGAATGGAATTATCCTGTAGCTTCTGTTCATCAAAATCAATCTCAATTGCCATTTTGCGGATAATATCCATTGTACCCAAATAGAGAGGCTTAATGTGAAAGTGTCTTTTATAAATATTCTTGGTAATGCTTTCATTCAGATCATCAGCCTCAACAATATCTACATCCCAACTTTTGGGTATTTCTTTATTTCTCCACGATTTAACCAGTTTAGGCAATGCTAAACCCAGTGTCCTAAGCCATCTTGGAGGTTGTTTTACCTCAATTTTGAGCGGTACGCTGAATCTCACACCATAACTTAAGAGTGCTTCTATAGCCTGTTCTTCAAGTTCCAGTTGTTTTTCTCTACTTAAGTCTTCTATCTTTTCATCTTTCATAGTTCTGTCTTGAATTGTAGTATTTGTTTAAAAAGAAAGCCCACTGTTAAATGGGCTTTCTGATAATTTTACCCTTACAGAGTAGGTTCGGTTACATCCTCATCATATTCAACTTCATACAGAGGCTCTACAGTGAGATCCAGTAACGTAATTCCCTTGGATGAATAAGTGGTATTCTTTTTTGCTACAACAGCAGCACACGAAATGTTCAAGGCATTCCCGGCCTCCGGTAGAATTTTGAAAGCAAGTTCAATATTCTTTGATGTTGCCGGTTCTTTGTACTTCCTTGCACCCTCTGTTCCGGATACTGTTCCACCTTCAAAAGCTACCAGTTCATCAAAGGATGGATCCATGATCGACATGATCAACTCTGAACCCTCTTTAGTTTTTTGAACTATTTTCTTTGCGGATGTTTCCGATTTGTGAACTGTGATTGTAGGATCTTTATCTACAAATGAACATGTATCTTGGTACACATCTAACTTTTTGAATCCTGTGGTCGGCATAACTTTAGGATCTGCACTGTTGATAGGAGCGTAATAAACTGCCTTTACTCCCATTGTCATTAAAATTGGCATAGTTTCTTATTTTTTGATGTTAAACTTCCTTTTTTCTAACTACTAACTCTAATTTCACACACATAAAATGTTCGTTATGATTCTGTTCCTTAATTGCCGGATCCATTGCCTCAACAGTCCAACTGTAGCCTGTATTTCCATCGTAATGTTTTTTCAGGATCGTTGCGACCTCTTTTTTGAGTGCTTTTAATCTTTGGAATTTAGGAACGTATGTCTCTTTACTATTGATGATCATCTTTTCGTCCGGAACATGAATATTGATATTTATTTGTCCATGTCTCACTGAACTACTACCTACCATTGTGTGAGGCACTATAATAATGTCCTCCTTGGTGTAATCGTAACGGAAATAGCCTATCCCCCCGGAAATCATTCCGTGAACGGTGCTATCCTTTAAAATGCGATATACATCTTCCGCTATATCCTCAGTTGAAATCATAAATATCATTTATTTTTGTCCTTAACTTTTCAATCATTGCCGGGAAACTTGTTTTTGCTTTCAGTTCAGCTGGTAGGATTACATTGTAGCCTTTGGCTTCCACATAAGCAGCATAGTTCATTCCGGCAACTATGATAACAGCAAATTCATTTTGAGTTTCAGAGGCTATCTCGTTCGCTAACGCTACTCCTATTTGTGCAGAAATTTCTTCACCTGAACCTGTAAAGCCACCCTGAGAAACTATTTTCCCCTTATGAGTGATCACATACCCAATTGAGTTTGTGAGGTTACCGGTCTGATCGGTGTAATTCCTGTTATTTTTTGCATATATTACCAATTCCTCAGCCAACACTTTCATCGCATATATAGCAGCATCGACTATTCTGTCATGATACTGTAATACATGCTTTTTCACATGTCCGCTTGGAAATTGTTGTACTATAGGCATAATAACTCAATGTATTTTCTGTTTAAAAGATCTATTCCCTTTATATTCACAACTTCGGTTTTTCCGCTTTCATCAAAGGTTATTTCTACATCCTGAGCAACTGAGAGATCACCCTCAAAATACTTTTCAATGTAAATGCTGTAGTTTCCGGCAATAAGCTGTCCATCTACACCCATGATCTGTTTTGCGGGTAAATGAGCCTCAACCATACATTCAATACCATTAGCCCATTCACCCTCAGTTCCCGGTTGCAAATAACCGTTCTCGTCTGTATAAGGATCTGTAGCTAAAGTTTTATATCTGAATGATGCGTTTGTTCTCATAACCTTGTTAGTTTACCATAAATGGGATCCATCACTTATTGATGGTACATCAACATAATCTGAACTATCTAAACCGGCTTCATTACAGAGTACCTTGATACGGTTTTTCAACTCTTTTTCTTTGTAACCCTGTGATGATTTACCCATTGAATCAGATGAAAGAACGATCAATTTTTTAAGTACGTTAATTGCGACTTTCACAATCTTAATTTTGTGTTGTGCCGAGACATACTCATCAATTGCATTCAAACCCTCATCAGCGAGTGCCTTTTTAATAGTCAAGCTACTGGGGGAGTATGGATCTATCTCCCCCAAAACAGCTTGATATAGTGTGAAATTAGCCATGTTAATTACTTTTGTAAGAATTCTACAATTGCTTGTATTTCTTCATCAGTCAACTCAGCAATCTTACTGTTAACTGCCTTTTCCCCGGCATTACCCGGGACACCTTTCTCAATTGATTTTAAAGCCTCTTTTACAAGATCCAATTCATAATCAACATCGTTAATCTTGATTGTTTTTGACTTTTCCTCAACTGGCACCTCACACAAACCACGTTTTACTAAACTTTCGGCTCGCTCATTACTTGGCACATCAATTACATCATCTACATTGTAGATTGATTTATTATTGATGTCCTGAAATTTCACTAATACTTTAAGTTTCATGTCTTTTGCAGTTCTTTAAAGGTTACCCGGCAGCTAAAGCAGCATCGTACTGATCCTTTGTAAAGTAATTTGCACCATCAGGTAAAACCTTAGCCTCAAATCCCCTTACTTGCATAGATACGATTGCGTTAATCTCAGTTATGATAGGCAGTAATCTACCTGATCCCTGAGTAGTTTCCCCTGACTTCTGATTGGTTGATTCACCGGTTACCCATTTTGCAATTCTGATTCCGTTTCCGGCATTGAAATAAGTAACATCTTTTTCAGGTAGTAATTCACTGTCTTCAATTGATGGTTGGATTTCTCCAATTATTCCACTTGGTTTAAGAGCAATGAAATTAGGATTCCAGGGAGTAGTAGAAAGTCTCTGTCCGTCCTTATCAATTCCCATCTTACGTGTTACAGTAGTGATAGGAGGTATCTCATTAGATGAGAGCAATTCGTTAAACTGATCAGCAGTAACGTTCTTTGCCTTACGATCATTTCCATGAACCATAAGCCTAACAGGTTCTGACATGCGGATCTTGTAGTACAAGTCCTGAGACATCAGTAACTCACCAAACTCAATTCCTTTTTGTTTGAAGTCAGATATGATCTGAGACATCAAAAGAATGAAGTTCACTCCACTTGCTAAATTAGCATCCGTAAATGGTAGCGGTGCAACCAGTTTATTTGTCGGATCCATATCATAATCCACTTCAAACTCACGTCCTTGTGGGTTATTAAGTTCAGTTGTAAACCTTGCTACACCGTAATTTGATAAAGCCTGTAAAGCTATATTGTCCATTACGTCCTTTACACCCAAATATGCATCTTGCATATCCATTTTCAGGGTTTTCTCAATTGCCCTTACTTTAGCTGCATCATTAAGCCTTGGGTTTTCATAAACTTCCATGAGTTTGCGGTAAACATCAGCCGGCATAAAGAATTTGTGTCCTACTCTTGGGATCTCTTTAGTCCATGCATCGAAACCATCAGCACGCCTTAATGGAGTGGGCGATTCGTTACCAATTACAGAAGCCATGAAGCGTAAACGGTATTTACCCATGATACCCTGAGCGGTTAAACTCATTTGCGGTGTATTGTAAGTAAACCATTTATCACTATAGGTCTCTTCGAAAAGAGCCTTTTCCTTTTCGGATGCTTTCTCAAATGCTTTTTGCCATGTAGCTAAAAAATCTAAAGGGCTACCATCCTTGAATAATCCGGTAAAATTTGTATAAATCGAATTCATATCTTATCCTCCTTTCATTAAAATGATTTTGTCAATTTGATGTGTGGGTTTGCCTTAAGGTAAGCACCTGTGGTATCTCTCTGAGATGCGGGTATCGGCAAAACACGTCTCTCATACAATTCATATTGCATGGTATCAGCAACAACATCAATTGATGTTTCTTCCTCTCTTACAACTGTATCAGTTAATGTTATACAGTTTGCATCTCCAATAACAGCAGCGTTCAGTTCAGATGCTACAACTTCAATGAGCGTATCTCCGGCTGTCAATCCTGATATAGCAGCAGATAATGTTATTACCATCTTGGAAGCTGTTTTTTCAATTTTGGTAATGGTAGGAGCATCAGCAAATAGACCTGAAACAGTTTTCAACACACTGTCACCAACACTTAGTGTAGGCTGATAGAATTCACCAGTTTTCAAGGTTACGATCTTGGTATCAACTGTATCAACAGCTAACACCTCAGCAGTTTTCACGATCTTAACAAGTCGTGTTTGTTCATCTCTGATAGCGAGTGAGCCAGCCGGAATAACATCCCCGGCATTGAACCTTTGGGCTGTCCTGTTCAGGTTAAATCCACCTGTCACAATGGATGGAGAACCTGTAAAAATAGGACTAAACCCAGTATAGGATTGTCTTTTTGTTTTCATATCAAAGTTATTTTTCAGTTACAGTTATTGATTCCAACAGCGAATCAGCAGCCTGATCGACTTGCTTTTCCGTTGCTGCTTTTGCACCAGTTGAACCAGTTGAAAGCCCCTCTGTAATGAGATCTTGTTTAATGTCTGCCAAATACTCATCTATATCCTGATCATCAGGTATAGTTAAGCCTTTCATTCTCCAATCGGGTATTCCGTGCTTTGTCTGAGCCTCTTTAATAGCTGTTTCCCGGCTTTTAGTTGAAAGTGATTTTTCTAATTCTTGCATCTTGGCATTTTGTTTCTCAATCATCTCTTTTAAAGCTGCTAATTCCGTGTTCTCAGTAGTTGATGGTTCTTTCTTCTTAGGATTTTCGTCCTCATCTGTTTCCTGATCACTTTTCTTTTTAGATTCAGCTTCTTTTTTCTTGTTAACCCATCGTGTAGCTTCACCTTGCGATGCAGTTGCAATGTCAGCTATTTGATTTGCTATTTCTTCAATCGCTGTTTCATCAGTAGAATCATCTTCGATACTTCCACCCATTTTTTCGGTTAAAGCTGTTAGATACTTCTCTGATAAGCCAGTGTCCTTGCACAGGCTTTTAACTTTGTTAAATAGTGCCTTATTCATAGAAAATAAATATTAATTAATTAATGTACTGCAACAAAGATAGAAATTAATTCTGTAAGTGTGTTCACTAAACACGTAAATTATTCATCTTTTTACTGCTGATATATAGGCACTTAGAAAATAAACCATGATTTCACAGAAAATATTTCTATTTTTATTTGTTTTATTAAATAGAACAAACTATCTTTGTTGTATTAACAAGTAAAATTAACGATATGAGTAAGTCAGATTTCACAATTTCAATCGAGGACAGAACTATACATTTTCATTTAGGGCGTTTGGAAATGGCTATTACGCTTATGGAAAGGGAGCTTAAATCTCTTAAAGAGATACATCAGGATATGACAGAATTAGCAAAACAAGAAACTTTAAAAAATATCAGACATGAAACTATTAGACAAGATTGATGACTTTCTATTTGGGAGTAAAAGCAAGCTAATTACAAAAGGGATAACCATAGCTGCTGGGATCTACGTACTTGCAATCATCATAATGGGATTAATAACTAACTTATTTTAACGACTATGATTATAAATTTAGGCGGTTTGGTTTTCGTTACAAGTGAAAAAGAGAGTAGCTGTATCTATGAAGTACTTAGGACTGAGTATAATACTGAAAACTACAAGTTGATTATAAACAATACTCTTAAACCTACATTTTACGAGTTATTTTTAGAATGGGAGGAACAGCAAATAGTAAATAACGAGCCTAAATGGCGCACTCTACACACCAACTTATGGAGTAGTGGGAAGCTTTGGAAAATTGAAAAATACATTAAAGAGAACATATATAATTAAAAGCCCACGGTGCAAATATTTAATAAATAATTTATGACTTATAACAGAAAAGCGAAAAGCAAAACAGATACAAGAAAGAACCCGGACTTTATTGATACCTCAATGGGTAAGAAATATTTAAAGATGGGGCGTGTAGTGATTTTAGAGAGTAGGTTTTATGATAATAGTAACAAATAAAATTAGAATTATGAAACTAACAGAAAAAGACGGCTTGTTCAATTTTGAAGCAGAGAGTGTAGAAGAGAAGGGTGTCTTGAAAACGCTTGCGCATCATGCAGGAGATGATTGCTATGAGCTAAGATTAAAGTCTTACTCTTACGATAGAAATGATCCTACTGGGAATGTAATAAGTATTCGTTTCGGGTGGGAGAAGACTTCTCTAAATGAGATTAAAAACAAAATCAAAGAATGTCTTGAGTTCGGGGTACCTATACCAATGGAGATTCAGGAGAGGTATAACAAGTTAATAAAATGAAAGTAAAAATAACAGAAATAGACCATCAAGCCGACCAGCTTATAGACCAGGTAAGAGGTGATATTGAAACAGCGTGTCCTGAATTGGATTCAGATGTAGTAGATGAAATGGTTTTGATAGTAATACAGACAGCAATAAAAATGATTGAACAACAAAACAAGAAGGCATGACACCAGAAGAAAAAGCGAAAGAATACAGCAATTCAAAAGGACTTTACAACGAACACGGAGAGAGATTACTATACATGGGGTATTTAGCAGGTTACAAAGAAGTAGCAAGGTGGAGAGACCCGAAAGAGGTGTTGCCGACGGCAGGAGAGCCCGTTATCGTGAAGTACAGAACTGCAAAAAATGTAGAAAAACACGGCATAGGGAAGTATTTTAATTTAGGGATCGGTAATCCTTGGACTATTGAGGGTTCAACCGGAAGGGAAGTTATCGGATGGAGACCAATAGAGTAAAAAATACAAAAGCAATGATTATAGAATATCCATCACGAAAGGCAAGATGTAAGGATTGTATCTATTGCGGTTACCATTACCCAATCAAGAAAAACGGTGAAGAATCTAACATGCGCAGGCATAGATGCAAAAGAACAGGTAGAGATATATTATTATCAGACTATGTGTGTAATGATTGGAGGATGGGTTGCGGAATACCAAGCAACTACAACCATATAAAAATTGAAGGAAAACAAGCCCTCATCGACCTGATGCGAGGTGATGAAGAAATCGGGTTATATGACGATAACCCCAAAAAATCACTGATATGAGCGATAGCGATTATAGCTATGCCCAGTTTGGCAATTAATAGCAAAAATTTTAAATAACAGATAGAACTCAATAAAATGGAAGAAACTTTAAAAAACAACGAAACTGCCCAATTTGGTATAGGTGCTGTAAGCAGTAGTTTTTATTCCGATGGCAACAATTACAGCCATTTGGAAGTAAACAGCGACCAGTTTCCAGAACATGAAGAATGCGTAATGTGTGGCAGTACACAAGTAACAATAACTGACGATGCGGACATTTGTCACGACTGCGGTTATGTGTACACTTAAAATTACTGCTAACGTGGTATTTACGAATGTTTCAAAATGAGTGGTTTGCTCCACAGGATGCCCTTAACTTGTATAACAATGGGTTTAAGTTATTCCAATTTGAAGTAAACATGTTTCAGGAATTTGAACATGAGATCTTGTTTTGTAGAAAAGGGATTATCTCACAAATAGAGATTCCACTTGAAAACGTTTGGAAATTTTAAAACATAGAGATATAATGGAAAAATTAAAAGAAAGAATTAAAAAAGCGTTAATAATCTTAGCAATAATTCTATCTCTGATACTGATATTAGCCGGGTGCAAGAAAAGGCTTGCACTATTCTTACCCGAACATTCTGAGAGGACCATTAAGACTATTGATAAAGAGTTTAAGCATGATCCGAATGAGCGTAATATTGCGGATAGCATGTTTGGTGATATTTACGAATTTCCATTAACACGATAAAATATGTTTGGTAAAGATTTT
>ENA-UOOH01004206-UOOH01004206.1-fermentation-metagenome-genome-assembly--contig:-NODE-4206-length-10118-cov-16.942164_pt1 | contig 10118 bp, 10 predicted proteins | sample MGYA00245778_ERZ724025 | MGnify/ENA primary metagenome ERZ724025 (study PRJEB28704, sample SAMN03018313) | fermentation metagenome | biome: anthropogenic terrestrial biome; feature: soil... | reverse complement strand
GATGGAAAGGACGAGCTAGGAAACTACAAGGGCAATGGAGTCTGGGCATTGGACTTCAATGGCAATGGGGCATGGGATGGAGTTGGCATCGATAGAGTTTACGTGTTTGGATCTCCGACCGACCAGCCTGTTGTAGGCGATTGGGATGGAGATGGAAAGGACGATCTGGGAAACTACAAGGGCAATGGAGTCTGGGCATTGGACTTCAATGGCAATGGAGCATGGGATGGAGTAGTCATCGACCGGGTGTACGTATTTGGGATATCTACCGATAAACCGGTAGTAGGGCGATGGAAGTAGGAATACTAGTATCCAGATCAATGGGGGTGAATTCAAATCCAAATATGGTCATAACTCCCATTTTTAATTTAACACAACTAATAAAATTATTGATAGACAAGATGCGCTTTAATGAGTATGGATGAAATTGAGATGCTGGTCGCATCGTCTATGAAATGGCGTTAATGATTCATGAGCCAAGTCTCTCTTGGAAAAGCTATTTAATTTAGAAGCCAATGGCGTTATTAGTTTAAGGCGAGATAAATGAAGGTCAATAAAGGACTCATTCCTGCCGCGGGATCGGGCTCTAGATTGGGTCCTTTTACCAAAGCTATACCAAAGGAGCTTCTACCTGTTGGTGATAAGGCTACCATCGAGCATGTTGTTGAAGCAATGTCTTTAGCTGGCATTGAAGAGGTTGTCATCGTCATAAGCCCGCATAAGCATGGATTATCTGACTATCTTGGTTCGGGAAAACGACTGGGAGTACGATTAACATATGTAGTACAAGATGAACGTCGAGGTCTGGCAGATGCTGTTTTAGCCGGTGAACATGTGTTAAAAGGACCCTTCGCAGTGGTTTTAGGTGATAACTTCTTCACCCCTAATACATTCCTCTCAGATCTGATTTCTTACCATATAGAGTGCAATGCGGATGCGACCTTGGGAGTTGTTGAAGTCGACGATGTCTCAAGATATGGAATCATAGATGTGGAAGGGGGTCGTGTGGTCGACATGATAGAAAAACCAACACAGAGTCAAGCTCCGAGCAAATTAGGTTCAATCGGAGCCTATGTATTTCAGGAATGCATTTTTGATGCAATACGTAAGACTCAACCAGGGCACATGGGAGAGTATCAGCTAACCGATTCAATAAGGATATTAATTAGGGAGAAAAAGAGAGTAATCTATCGCAAGGTCAATGGGATACATATCGATGTAGGGACGCCACAAGATCTCATGCGTGCGAATGCATGCTATATGAATTTAATTGATGATTAGATACGGTATTTATGTAGAGAAATGACTACTCTCATCTAACTGGGGATAATGGGTATGAAAAAAGCTCTGATAGGCTTCACGGGATTTATTGGAAATAATCTGCTTATGCAGACCGAATTTGAATATAAATATAATAGAAAAAATATTTTTGATGCTGAAAATGAAGAATTTGATCTGGTAGTTTGTGCAGCGCCTTCTGCAGAGAAGTGGAAGGCCAATATAGAACCAGAAAGGGATTTGCACGCAATCAATAATTTGATAAATTCAATTGAGAATATGCGTACTAAGCAATTCGTTCTTATATCCACTGTCGATGTCTACATGAATCCCTTTAATGTTTATGAAAATACTCCTATGGAATTGACTGGCCTGCATCCATATGGAAAAAATAGATACCTCTTGGAGGAATTCGTCAGGCATAATTTCCAAGATCATCTAATCATCAGGCTTCCAGCGCTTTTTGGATTCGGTCTCAAAAAAAATTTCTTATTCGATCTGCTCAATGACAATTGCCTGGACTGGACTGATTGCAATAGTGAATTTCAATTTTATAATCTTGCTCATCTTTGGCATGACATGAATCTCGCCATTCAAAATTCAATTAAGACGATTAATATTACATCTGAGCCAATCTCTGCCAATCAATTGGCTCTATCATGTTTTAATCTAGACTTTAGAAATCGAACTGAAAAGCCACCTGTCAAATACAATGTAAAAAGCAAGCATGAATATATATATGGCGGCGCAAATGGATATATGTATGAAAAAAGGACTATAATCCAAGAAATATATGAATTTATTAAACTAAATCAATTAAATTCAAAGGTGTAATCGCATGAATTTATCAATTTCAAATATCGCATGGGAAGTTCAGGAAGATGATGTTATTGCATCTCTAATGCAGCAAACAGGAATTATGGGATTGGAGATAGCGCCAGGAAAAATCAAATCAGATCTATACAAACTGGATGATGCCGACATCAAAAGGTATAAAAACTATTGGCTCAGTAAAGACATTAAAATTGCAGCAATGCAGTCATTGCTTTTTGGCCATCCGGAAATGAAAATCTTTTATGACGAGACGTCGCGCGAAATTACTCTTGGTTATTTAAAATATTGCATAAATATTGGAATAATGGTTGGTGCAAACGCATTTATATTTGGTTCGCCAATAAACCGATATATACCCGATGAATCAAAAGATCTATCTAATGATATTGCAGCAGATTTTTTCAACAAATTGGGCGATTACTGTCATAAAAATAATGCTATTTTTTGCTTGGAACCGAATCCTGTTGAATATGGAACCAATTTTCTATGCAATACCAAGGCCGCTTTGGATTTTGTTAAAGAGGTTGATAACTGCGGTTTAAAGATCAATATCGACACTGGAACAATGATAATGAACAATGAAGATTACCGCGAGGTCATGGAGAAATCTCTCTCTTATGCCGGTCATATTCATATTAGCGAACCATTCTTGAATCCGATTGACCAATCCAGAAGAATCTATGCCGAAATCGCGGAAATATTAAAAGAATCATCCTATTCTGGTCGAATTTCGATAGAAATGAAGGAGCTCTCTCGGGACCAAAATGCCAAGAATATAGAGAAAGCTCTGATTTTTGTGAAGAATACATTTGCATAATATGGAGATACAAATGAAAAGCTCAAATTTTCAGATACCTGATTTTGAAATTACAGAGCTCTTTCCCAAACGGACAAATTATTGCGTATGCATACCCGTTATAAATGAAGGCGACCGGATAAAAAATCAATTATTAAAAATGCGAACGATCGATTTTTTAGCAGATATATTGATTGCCGACGGTGGCAGCACCGATGGATCTGTTGATATTGATGCTCTAAAATCTTTGGGTGTTAGATCCCTCCTTGTTAAAAAGGGGCCGGGAAAACTGAGTGCACAACTCAGAATGGGGTTTTATTATGCCCTAGTGCTGCAAGGCTATCAAGGAGTAATAACGATAGATGGCAATAATAAGGATGGCGTTGAGGCCATTCCAGAATTCATTAAGAAATTGGATAAGGGGTATGATTTTGTTCAAGGCTCTAGATTCATGCCCGGTGGTTTGGCCATTAATACACCAATTATAAGGCTTATACCAATAAAGTTGATCCATATCCCACTCACTAGCTATATGGCTGGCTTTAGATATACTGATACGACAAATGGTTTCAGAGCACATTCCAGAAGGTTATTGCTTGACACAGAAATTCAGATCTTTCGAGACATCTTCGATACGTATGAATTGCTTTTATATCTCTCTGTTAAGGCTCCCAGATCTGGATATAAGGTGGCCGAGATTCCCGTTACCAGGACATATCCAAAACATTCAAAGACTCCTACTAAGATCTCCCCCTTCAAAGGAAATATCAAGATATTGCAGATTCTCATGGAAATGATGGTCAACAAATATGATCCCAAGATAGAAAGGTAATATTATGCAATCTATCTTTTGCTCAATAAATAAAAATTTTATAGGAATTATTTTGATACTTCTAGCTTCATTTACTCTCGCGGGCGGACAGCTTTTTTGGAAAATATCAGATGGGCAGAATCTGCATTTATTGGCGCTAGGTTTTGTGCTTTATAGTTCGGGAGCAGTATTAATGATACTTTCCTATAAACATGGCAGTCTATCTGTTCTCCATCCCATGATGAGCATGAGCTATGTATTTGCTTTTATAATTGGCTATTTCTTTCTAAATGAGACGATACAGATTGGAAAGATTATCGGACTGATCCTCATAATTTCAGGGTGTTTTTTGATCGGAGGTGGGGATGATAATTGATTACTCGATGTTGGTTTTATTCACAATATTTGGGGCTCTTGGAAGCTTTTTTTTCAAATTGTCCGCAAATAAATCCGAAGACTTAATACATTTATTAAAGAATTTTTATACGTATGTTGGCGTCATATTTTACATTATCAGCTCAATTTTAAATATAATAGTTCTGCTGGCTCTTCCCTATACGGTAGTACTGCCGTGTTCTTCGATTACATATATCTGGAGCCTTTATTTGAGCAAAACACTTTTAAGTGAGAAAGTGGGACCGTTGAAGATGGCTGGAATTGCATTCATCTTACTAGGCACAATAGTAATTGCTGCCACGTAAAATTCCGTTTTGAGGGGAGATAGCTCGGTGGAATACGACCATATAATTATAGGCTCTGGAATATATGGCATGTATGCTGCAAAGATTCTCGCGGAACGAGGTAAGGAGGTTTTAATACTTGAGTGCGAAAAGGGACCATTTGAAAGGGCATCCTATATAAATCAGGCCAGAGTGCATTACGGCTATCATTATCCAAGAAGCTATTCAACTGCTTTTAAGTCTCGTGGTTACTTTGAACGATTTTGCCGTGATTTCAGTTTTGCAGTCAATAGGCGATTCAAAAAGATATATGCAATCTCTAGCAGGTATTCTTTAACATCGGGTAATCAATTTAAAAAATTTTGCCGTCAAACAAATATACCTTGCAATGAGATAAATCCAGAAAAATACTTCAATGATAATACCATTGAATCTGCATTTGAGACTCTAGAATATGCATTTGATGCCGATTTGATCCGTGATTATCTTTTAAATCTCCTAACAAATGAATTGCATGTACAATTTATGTTTAATGCATATATAGAGCATGTAGAAAAAATTGGAGATGCATATAAGCTGAGAATAAATAGTGGTGCATATCTGACTGCTCATAACATTTTGAATTGCACATACGCATCAACAAACCAATTAAATGAATTATTTAATTTTGAAAAATTTAAAATAAAATATGAGATTGCAGAAGTTATATTATGCAATGTCAGCAAGAATATATCTGATGTTGGCATCACTGTCATGGATGGCCCATTCTTTTCCGTCATGCCCTTTGGCATCACTGCAAATCATTCTCTTACATCAGTCACATTTACGCCTCATGTTTCCTCTTATGAGGATTTGCCTAGCTTTGGGTGCCAGAAACTGAATGGAGAATGCAGCGGCAGACATCTTCAGAATTGTAATACATGTTCAGCCAAGCCAGTTACTGCATTTCCCTATATGCATCAATTGGCCAAAAAATATCTATTAAAAGATATAGATATAAAATATAAGAGCTCGCTATTTGCCATTAAACCCATTCTCCGGATCTCGGAGATTGATGATTCAAGGCCTACATTAATTAAAAGCTTTTCGAAGGATCCGGGCTATACTGCGGTTCTTTCTGGCAAAATTAACACGATCTACGATCTGGAGATGATTCTTAAGTGAAAGAAAACGCATTTGCATCAATGATTATTTATATAAAAAACAATGCAAATGAAATCCCCGAAGTCTTGCCTTCATTAGACAACCTAATGGCAGACCACTTCGAGAATTATGAGATAATTGTCGTAAATGATGCCAGCAGAGATGAAAGCTATCATCAGATCCGAAAGGCCGCGAAGGACCTGAAAAGAGATATAACATTAATAAATCTTGCATGGGTGCATGGTCCAGAGAAAGGCATCATGGCAGGTGTTGATCACTCAATAGGGGACTATGTATTTGAAATAGAAATGAGCAAAATAAATTATCCTTTGGGAACTCTCTATGAACTTTTTTCGGAGGCAGGCAAGGGATTCGACATCGTTTCCGCAACTCCTGCAAATAAACAGAGCATCGGAGACTTGCTTTTCTTTAAGCTATTCAACAAGATTTCCTACTTGCCTTTTGATGTTTATAAAGAAACCGCCAGAATTGTCTCCCGCAGAGCAATAAACTCCATTCTTGGTATGAATGAGCAGATAGTCTACAGGAAGATTTTATATAAATTTTCCGGTTTTCCCAGCAAGGTCTTGGAATATGAGCCTGTTGCTGCCCTCTCTAAAAGCAGGGGATTGAGCCTCAAGGAGAAGATGCGCCTGGCAATGGACATTTTTGTATCGTTCTCTAATATAGGCACTGATCTATCTGTAGTCTTATCATCGTTTTTTCTCGCAATATCGCTATTATTAGGCATCTATGCTTTGTCAGTTTATATCACCCAGAAGGGGGTGGTTCCGGGCTGGACAACTCAAATGCTATTCATGTCCATCTGCTTCTCTGGAGTCTTTATGGTTTTGGGGCTACAGTCCAAGTACATATCTGCCATCCTCTTAGAGGCCAGAAGACGGCCTAATTACACAGTGCACTCTGTAGAACGGTATCATGGAACGCAAGAAGAGAATTGATATGAAAATGATAAGACAGGAAGGAGAAAGCGATCTAACGGGTGAAGAAGGGAGTATAGGTGGCTTTGACCCTTGGGTTATATCGCTCAGCTTTTGCCTGACCCTGGGTCTAGTTGGCTCTATCCTGCAGTACCTTATGGATATAAACGTACTGGAATTGACTAATTTCAAGGATAGAGCTATAGGAATCGCGGTGTTATCTGGAGTAGATACTGCTCTTCGAACTAAACTGTATGTCGAATTTGTAATTGGTGCAATCGTCTCATTATTCGTACTCTTAGTATTATTCGATTATATATCAAATAAATATTTAAAGTCTATTCCAGTCTCATTTGAAAAACAGATGATATTTTATACATCCCTATTTGCCCTAGCTTCAATGTTTTTATATGTCACAAGCAGGCAAATTTTATTCTTAAATAATTTAAAGTTGCTAGGTTTTTTGACAATACTGTTGTCACTTTTTATCTTGCTTAAGCTCATTGCAGATCGCATGAGGTGGGAAGGCATCACCTTGGCATTTTCGAATAGCACAGTGATTAGTATTAGTCTCATTTTTCCATTCTTCAGCTATATAACGGGCCTGGTTCTGCTTAATAAGAGCCTGAGCTTTGTAAATGATATTTATCATTACATGATTTTGTCCTTTTTATGGATATCTTTCTTGGCAATTTACTATATGCTGAATTTAGCAGCCAATAAAATGAATAGGTCGAATGTCTCATTATCGAATTTGGTTGCTCTCTCTTTTCTGCCAATCCTTTTAATTCCGATTACTATACCATTATCAAATGAACTGCAGTTTACTCTCTCTGGGATGGTGCATATATCGCCGAGAATAATCTCTGTTTCGATAGCGGCATTTCTTCTGTTGCTAAGTTTAATTTTATTTATTGTGTTTTCCAAAAGGGATATTTATGTTCCACAATCCATTAATGTCTTAGAAAATGCTTACTTTCCTATAATCATAGCTTCTGCCATCCTATTCCGAAATTATCAGCATCTTTTGGTATTTGATGTCTATGACATGTTCCATCAGGGGGAATTGCTCATTTCAAATCAGCAGTTATTCTCCTTTGGTTCTATGCCCTACGTCGGAATTTATCCCACTAAGGGTCTTTCTGAGATGTATTATCAGATATTGTACTCACTTGTTAATGGGTACGGGCCTGTGGAACCTTTGCTATGGAGTTGGATAACCCCTCTCATAGGGTCCATACTACTTTATTTCATAATAAAAAGCATCACGGATCCTGTTTTCTCTGCATTGATGATATTATTCGTCCCAATATCAGATGTCATGGGTGGATATGGCTCATTTTATTATGCAATGTGCATTTTGGTTGCACTATGCCTTATATGGACTCTGAGGAAAACGACATTCTTAAGGTCTTCTATGCTATGGTTAACAATAATTTTTATTGTATTATGGCGATTGGATTTCGGAGTGGCTGCATTTGCAGGAGCAATTTTTATTTTATTAATAATTTATACAAAAGAATTATTAATGAACAATTGTCATTTAACGGATATCAGAACTCTCAGTTTATCTCTCTTAACGATAATAATTTCTATAACTATATTTTATATATTATTCGTCGCCATGAATAAAGAATCTGTTAGCGAAACACTTCTGCAAAATATCCAATTTGCATTATATCAAGATCCTGTAGTATCGTATGTGGATATAATGTCGGGATACTCAAATTGGGCAGTATTTCAATATGCTGTATTGCCAATCATATCGATAATATATATAATCTATTTCTTGATTAAGTTATTTATTAGAAAGGAAACACCATCATCAAATGAGGTCTATCTGGTTTTTCTGGCGATTTTCTCTTTAGTGATCTCCGTTCGATCAGTGCAAAGACATTCTTTAATAGAGGGATATAATTGTTACTTGTTCGTCTTCTTAATGATTTTCATGCCTTTTTATTTCAGAGTCAAAAAGAATATATCTATTATTTTATTAATGGGATTACTATTGACATATTTATTGGTTCTTCCCTCATATACAGTAGTTCTCAATAACCAAAATGGCGAATTTTTTGATTATCACGATTGGAGCGGTAAAGAGATAAGAGTCATAGATAGCAAGATTCAGTATCTGAATATCGTGGAGTTCTTGAACGCTCATCTCGGGCAGAACCAGACTTTTTTCGATTTCACAAATTCCCCAATTCTTTATGTATTTTCAAATAAAAAGCATATACCCTACATTATCCCTAATCTCTATCACACCTCCGAACTAATACAAGATATCACCTTGGAAAAGCTCAACTACTATCATAGGAAGGGTGATTTGCCTATAGTGATATTCAAGCAAGGAAACCTTTGGGATAATCTTGATTTTGTACCTAATGAAATTAGAAGTTATAGGATCTCTGAATTCATTTATACGCATTACAAACCATTTGGGTATTTGGATAACTTTCAAATATGGGTTGAAGACAATAGCACCATCAATGTCATCATAAACCAAAGCGAGCTCCGCGAACAGATCCGACTCAAGCCAGAGGAGATGTGCTTAAATGATATAAATAGGATCTCTGATGGCGGGCTGGTGTTCCAATGTGGAAGCTATGATCCCCAAATTTCAAACTTATTGGATTTAGAGAGCACCAGAAATTTAAGCGAGTGCAATTATCCGTCTTTGATAATAAAATATAAATGCTCCATAGAAGGGAGTTTGCAGATATTCTATGCTTATAACGAATCCCCCTTCGAAGAGATTTATTCGTTCCAAGCAAATATAAGAAATACTTCACAAAATTATTCGGAATTACTAGTTCCAATCCCCAATAGGGGGAGATTGACAGATATTCGATTTGACCCACCGGCAAATTCCGTATTTGAAATTGAAAGTGTTGAGATCAGAAAAGGTGAGACTGGTATTCGTACCATAACTTCAAAGGATATCAAGCAGGAATTTGATTTGAAAAAGCTCCCCTATATCTGGGGATCATATGATGGCAAGGATGCATTAAAGAATACAGAAGTAATAGAAGAGCTGAGCGGATCTCCTATGGGACTTGACAAAGGCCAAGATGTAGTCTTTTCATTTAGGCCTATTACAGACAAGTCGTCTGGAAATTATATACATTTTAGAATAAAATCTGAGCAGAGTGCAAATCTTACAATAATATATGGCAATGAGTCGATATCTAGTATTATGTTCCAAGTACTTCCCTCAGCAAAATATGAAGATTACTTGGTACGTATAAGTTCTCAATGGCAATGGATGAGCGAGCCTATTAGCAGCATTATGATCAACTCCAGCAGAAAAATTGAAATAGGAGGAATAACAATAAAAAAAGGCGATTGAATCCTAACTTTTCTATGATTCGACGAAGAGGCAAAAAACGAGGGGCTTTTCGCTGAATTATGTGGGTGAGGTCTAGTAGAGAATATAGCATCGGTCCCTCTGTGGTTGGGTCAGAGCACCGCGGTTCACCTAGAGGCACTGAGAATTTACGATTCAAGTTCACCCATTCTAACCTAAACTCTGCATAAATTAGGCATATTATCGTTATCTCTGACCGAAATCTATAAATAATATTATGTGCCTAAATATGCATATGAAATCGTTTACCCGAATCAAAAAGATAAAT
>ENA-UOOH01004205-UOOH01004205.1-fermentation-metagenome-genome-assembly--contig:-NODE-4205-length-10119-cov-10.485990_pt1 | contig 10119 bp, 9 predicted proteins | sample MGYA00245778_ERZ724025 | MGnify/ENA primary metagenome ERZ724025 (study PRJEB28704, sample SAMN03018313) | fermentation metagenome | biome: anthropogenic terrestrial biome; feature: soil; material... | reverse complement strand
TTTTTTATCTCTTATCCTCTGATTATCAACTTCATTTTTAACTGCGAAACATCAGATATTACTTTATGCGCGGTAAACACGATATTCAATTGTCAACTGAAAGTTTTTATTTTGAACGAGACCCTAAATTTTCAACTAATTGTGATTTTAAAGCTGCCAAAATACTAGCAAATGAATTGTTAGCTATATATTTGAATGGAGAGTTAAAAAAATTAAAACAACCAAAGGATAATATTGAACCTGCAGTTATTCCAATAATTAAAGAAACTTGGACAAGAAGTAAGACAGATCTTGTTGAGTTAATTTATGCGATTTGGGAAACAAAGTGTTTCAACCATGGAAGGGCAACACTAAAACGATTGACAATATATTTTGAAAATGTTTTTAATATTGAACTTGGAGATATTTACCATACTTATTTATCCATTAGGGAAAGAAATAATAGGACACAATTTCTGGACGAATTAAGAGAAAAATTTATTTTGAAAATGGACAAAGACGATCAAAAGTAATTTTACCAAGTTTATAAACAAATAAGAAACACCAAAAATATATTAGTTTGCTAATATACAGCCGATTAATAATTTGTTTTTTACGGTGAAATACCAAGATTAATTGTGGTTTTCACAAACAAAATTAAGCTTAATTATACTTTCAATTAAGCTTAAATTATTTATTTTTTCCGGCGAAAAGCTGTCACCAAGATTTCCATGTCATTCATTATATAAATCATTTTTTGTACACCCTTAGTATCAATCATTTAATTAACTCATAAAAAAAAGTTGTACCAACTTGGACTTGTATTTTGTAGCGATAGTGCATCTTTGCAAAAAATCAGTTGTTATGGAAGTTATCACAATAGAGTCGCAAGCCTATAAAGAGCTGATATCGAAAATAAATACCATAGCCAAGTTTGTGGTTGAGTTTCAGTCGATCGACACCGAAAATCTCGATGAAACTTGGGTGGATAGCTACGAGGTATGCACTTTCTTGAATATCAGTGAACGTACATTACAACGGCTTCGCTCCAAAGGAATCATCAGCTATTCGCTTATCGGTGGAAAATCGTATTATACCATTTCTGAGATAAAGCGCATGTTGGAGGAAAGACGTATCCGAAGTAACGAAGAAGCCCTGCAAAATCTGATTGACAATCACCGGAAATATGTTGAACAAAGAAGAATTACTAAGACGGACAAATAACGGATTGAATGTTTTTAAACATTACATTCCGGGACAATGGTGCATCGGACGAAATTTTCTGAATCCGCTTTATGAAGATACAAAACCGTCGTGCAATGTGTTTTTTGACCGCCACAACGGCATTTATCGCATCAAAGATTTTGGGAATGATGAGTTTAGCGGCGATTGCTTTTTCTTTGTCGGGAAAATGAAGGGATTGGATTGCAGAAATTCGAAAGATTTTGTTGAAATACTAAACATTATTAATCGGGATTTATCGTTGGGCTTGGAAGCAGATGAAATGCTACCCACCACGTATGTAAAAACAGCCGCGATAGAAATCTCGGAAACGGAAATAAGAAAGAGAAAACCTTATTCGGTTGTTCAGAAACAGTTTTCGGCGGATGAAGTTTCTTTTTGGAAACAATACGGAGTTACGCCGGAAACATTAAAGAACTACAAAGTGGTCTCAATTAAACAATTCAACAGCGAAAACAGTGAAGGAACTCCTTTCTCTTTCACGGCATCCATACAAGAGCCTATTTTCGGGTACACGGGAAAACGGCATGTGAAGATTTATCGTCCGTTTTCACAAATCCGGTTTTTATACGGAGGAAGTTTTGGAGAAAGTTATTGCTTTGGATTAGAACAATTGCCTGCCAAAGGCGATACGCTTTTTATCACCGGAGGGGAGAAAGATGTGCTTTCATTGGCTTGCCGTAAATTTCACGCCATCTGTTTCAATAGTGAAACGGCTGTCATTCCGCACGGGCTCATTCGAAAATTATCGCATCGGTTTAAGCATATCGTATTAATGTACGATACGGATAAAACAGGCTTGGAAGCGTCGCAGAAGCATCGGCAGCAACTGGCAGAGTTCAATGTAAAACGGCTTGTGCTACCACTTTTGGGAACAAAGCAAGAAAAGGACATTTCAGATTATTTCAAAGCGGGAAATACACGGGAAGACTTTATGAAACTATTCCTTGATTTTTTGGAAACCTTGTACAGTGAAACCATGGCGATATTGAAGCCCTGCGAAATTGATTTCGGGAACCCACCTGTTCAAGCGGAAATGGTTATATCAGTAAACGATGTTCCGTTGGGGACACAAGGTAATTTGCTGGGTGTTACGGGCGGAGAGGGTACCGGAAAAAGCAATTACGTGGGAAGCCTGATTGCAGGTTCAATTCGGAATAGGGGTGCGGAAATCGACACGCTCGGCACTTGCGTCAGTCAGAATATAGAAAACAAAGCCGTGCTACATTACGATACCGAACAGTCAGAAGTTCAACTTTATAAAAACATTTACAATATCTTGCGCCGGAGCAAACGAACATCAATGCCCGATTATTTTAAAGCGTACTGCCTGACAAGTATGTCGCGCAAAGAACGGTTACAGGCTATTATCCACAGTATGGACAAGTTTTACTATCAATACGGTGGTATTCAACTGGTAATTATAGACGGCGTTGCCGACTTGATACGTTGTGCCAACGATGAAGCGGAAAGCGTGGGTATTATTGACGAACTCTACCGGTTGGCGGGAATTTACAAAACCTGCATCGTGTGCGTATTGCATTTTGTTCCCAACGGCTTGAAACTTCGCGGACATTTGGGTTCCGAATTGCAGCGCAAGGCGGCTGCTATTCTTTCGATTGAAAGATGGGTTTGTTCGACGTGAAAGGCCTAACGACGGAAAATCCCTCCTTCCAGATTGGGAGTCCGCTTTTCGACCGAATAGAAATTAAGTTGAACAACGATTATTACCCAGGAAAATCGTTTGTGATTGAAACAAAAAATAATTCAAAGAGAAATATTTACAGCAAGACAGAAAGCCTTAATAATAAACCATTTGAATCTTTCTTTTTACCTTTTGATGAAGTTATAAACGGTGGTAAATTAGTTATTAATATGTCGGAAAGACCATATAAGAGATAAAGTAACCTTATGCATCATTTTAGAAAATGATTTAAAGGAACATTTAACATCTTGTATATGACGAGAATAGATAAAGAAAGTGTTACCTGTGATTTTTATTTTGGATCATTAATATTTGCTCACATCATTTAGTCTCTACTTCACTAGTGGGCACTTAAATAAAAAAATAGTTCTTTTAAATCTTTTGTAGATCGCAGTTTTAAGAGATTTTAGTTGCGTGACGATTTGAAATGCCGAGATGATGTTTTACTTTGCCTAAAAGTAAAAAATATGAATCAAGGCAAATATATTTTCGCTCAGCTTACAGATTTTCTGCCGCGCAGAGTATTTGACAATATTGTATCCAAATACGACGGAAACAAGAAAGTGAGAACCTTTACTTGTTGGAACCAAATGTTATGCATGATCTTTGGACAATTGACAGCCCGTGATAGCATGAGAGATTTGATGCTGAGCCTTGAGGCTCATAAATCCAAATATTATCATTTGGGATTAGGAGCAAACATAACTCGAACAAATCTAGGAAAGGCCAATCGTAACCGAAACTATAAAATCTTCGAAGAATTTGCTTATGTGATGATGGAGAAAGCTCGACAAAGTCATTATAAAGATGATTTTGAAGTTCCAGCAGAAGGGAATGTTTACGCTTTCGATTCTTCCACTATCGACCTTTGTTTGAGTATCTTTTGGTGGGCAGAGTTCCGTAAGCACAAAGGAGGTATCAAGTTGCATACCTTGTATGATTTAAAGACGTCCATTCCAACCTTCGTGTTGATTACCAATGCGAAAATCAATGATATGAACGCTATGGATTACCTTCATTATGAATCGGGAAGCTTCTATATTTTCGATCGGGGGTACGTGGACTTTAACAGGTTACACAGAATAAATGAATCTGAAGCCTGGTTTGTTACACGAGCCAAAAAGAATTTTAAGTTCCGCAGGATGTATTCCGGAGAAGTTGATAAATCAACAGGCGTACAATGTGACCAAATCGGCAGACTGGATGGATTCTACCAACAAAAGGATTACCCCGACAAGATCCGCAGGATAAAGTACCACGATGTGGAACTGAATAAAGATCTTGTCTTCATCACTAATAACGTAGATTTGACAGCTGTCGAAATAGCATTGCTGTATAAGAAACGCTGGATGGTTGAGCTGTTTTTCAAATGGATAAAACAACATCTGAAAGTAAAAAGCTTTTGGGGAACCACTATCAATGCTGTTAAAGTCCGAATATATTGTGCTATCATTGCTTACTGTTTGGTTACCAACATTGGTTACAAATTAAAAGTTGAGCGTCCAATCTACGAAATTTTACAAATCCTCAGCATCTCTTTACTGGACAAAACACCTATCAAAGAGACACTTACTGATTGCGATTACAAAGATGTCAAAGAACTCGATTATAAACAATTAGAAATCAACTGGATCTAAGTGCCCAGTAGTGTCTCTACTTAATAAATCAATTTTATCAGGCCGCAAGTTGTAATCTCTGCTTGAAAAATATTCTGAGAACAAAATCACTCGGATCGAAAGGAAACTTGTGTACAAAAAATTCTCCGCCACAAAAATACTGGAAGTAAACCTCTCTAACCCAAAACTCGGGTATACGCTCATCGCCGAGATTATACAGATGCTTCAACATCAAACAACCCACCATCAGACGAATGGGAACGCTCGGAGCCCCTTTTTCTGAATACAGCGGAGAAAACTCCTTTTCAAAGTATTCCCAATCTATTTTGTTTGCAAGCAAAACAAGTTCGTGCTTACTGTCGATAAAGTCTTTCAGCATAGGACAGAATAAATCTCGCTGTCCTTTTTCCGGTAATTTTCCTATAATAATTTGCAAGGTTTTATACCGTAAAGATACAAAAACGGCAAAAACACACAAGAAGAACTGACGCTATCTTGCTGCTTATCTGTCAGTTATATTCATTTTAAGGAGCGAATAAGTAGCGATTTATCATGTATTTACATGAATTTGCTAACTACTTATCCAGGTTGTATGCTTTTAGCGGTGACTATCTTTCAGATCCATTTATCCCGTTTTTAGGGCTGTGTTTAGAAGCACAATATTATCCAGATGCTCCTAACCACACAAATTTTCCTAATATTTTCTTCGAGCCTGAAAAAAATGGGAAGAAATTATTGTGTATTCATTTACAAAATGAATTTCAATATATTTGAAGCTAAAAACTGTGACTATATTGACCCCGTTGAATCACTTCAACGGGACTAAAATCAACAAGTCATACATCAAACACATATCCAAAAGCTAATACAAATCCGTACACTCAACGGAAATATAATAGCGGTCGTAGTAAATCATTTTAAAAAGAAGTTCTGTATTTAGTTTTGCCACAACAAATTAAAAACTTCGTTGGCTTCCGATTTATATTTATTCTCGGACCATTCATGAAATATGTCTTTAATATTTACCATTTCTCATATTTGAGGAATGGTTGGGAAGCTGAATACAGTTTTTGAACAATAGTTGGGAAACTCTTGGATTTACTTAATTAATTCAGGTTTTCAAGTGGTTGTCAGAGCGTAACCCAAATCGATGGATAGGAAAATCTTCATATTCTATTTTTTTAAATATTACATTTTTATCCCCCTTGATTTCTTGGGCTTACCAACAGTTTGTTCTTTTACAGATTTCTTTTCCTGATTTTCGGTGGGTTGTGTTTGTCCATTTTTTAACGGCTCATTCACCTTTTTCGTGGCTTCGTTGGTTTTACCTTCAGAATTTACAGCCACCTGAGTTTTACTGGCATTGTCGGGAGTAACTTCTTTGGCTTTCGATTTGTCTGGGTTCCACTTAAAGAAATCCAGTTTGTCCTCGCTCCTGTTGATTTTTATGTAAGCGTTGTATTCCTGTCCTTGTTTATCTACCATTCCCCTTACATAAATTGTTTTTTCGGCACGCAGGTCGTTACGTTGTTTATCGGTCAGTTCCACGCCACCGATCGTTTTAGGAAGATAAAACTCCTTGTCTTGTTTCTGCTCACTTTGATGAATTTGTGAAGGCGTCTGATTAAAAATAAATCCGAGCCGTTTTTTGTCGGCATCCACTTGGATGTGTGCCGAAAATTCGTTTCCGGCTTTTGATGTCATGTTTTCAAGATAAACGGCTTTTCCTTCCGATAGCATTTGTTTTTGATTTTCGTCCAGTGATATCCCTTTGATAGCTTCAGGTATTCTGATTCTATCTGCCCGCATAGCGACCAACTCATTGGTCAACTTGTCCACCGAAATGAAAACGGGCGTTTCTTCTCCTCGCTTAAATTCCGCATTTACAATTCGTCCCAAATTACCGGATGAAAGTAGGTTTTCTTTATCTTCGGCAGTGAATTTTATCCCGAAATATGGCCTGTCCAATTCGGGTTCTTTGCGAATAGCGTGAATGCCCACCGTTAAGCTGCCATCGGGCATTTCGCGGAAAGATAATCGGGCATCTGTGCGTAAGGTTACATCGTCGAATTTTGCGGAAATGGGAATCAATACGGGTGATTTTTGCCAGTTGAGCATCGCCTCTAAGCTCTTTGTCCGTTCAAGGGTTTCGCGAGAAACGCCGAGTCGCTCCAATTGTTCCCAATTTATTCGGCTCTCATGGATAGTGTACGTGTTTTGTTTTTCGAATTGTTGCGGGTCAACACTTTCGTTTAATTTTTTGATATCGAAGTCGGGGTTTTTCATTTTTTCGTTCAACCTCGAAATACCTTCATCGAGCTTCTCCAGCGGGATTTTCAAAAAATTGAATTCGGTCGGATTGTTGTACTGCCGAAGAAAGTTTGACATAAAATTCTCCAACATATTGCCCTCTTTGTCCAAAATCAAAAATTGCGATTCGTTTTCCCGGGTGGGTTCAACGGTTTTCAACTTACCGTTTTCTTCGGTTCCGGCAACCACTTTCAGTTGGTCGCTTTCTACTTCCTTGACCAAGAGTATATCCCGGTCTTTCAGATTCTCTTTCATAATTGCATTTGTTTTTAATCGCATCACCATTAATGCTTTTCAAAAGTAAACCGGAAGCTTTTTACCGAAAAGAGTTTTTTCTACATCGGCAGCGGTTGGCTGTAATTTGACGCAAGTTGTCTTCTCTATTCATCGTTCCCGTTATAGGGAGTCGTTATAAAACGATATTTGCCCACAAGTGCTGCTCTGCACATACAAATAACCTTCCTCATGTTCACTTACACCGTGAGGAGCTTGTATTCGGCGGACAAAGGTGTTTGCGGGTTTTAATCGAATTGTAAAGTTCAAGCCCATCGGGTTTTGTCGAAAAATCTTCCTCTTTCCCGTTTCGGGCGAGCGTATTTTGTCGCAAAAAACTTGACAATTCGAAACCCTACACCGAGTATTGTCCGCGAAAACAAAGCTGACGGTTCGGGTGATTTAAAAAAAAGTCAGGTTATGGAAAGATTATCAGAAGCACATATTTATGTAGGCACATACGCCAAATATAACGAAGGATCTATCTTCGGAAAGTGGATGGATTTATCGGATTTTTCCGATAAGAGCGAATTCCTTGCTGCTTGCCGCGAATTACATCAAGATGAATCCGACCCGGAACTGATGTTCCAAGATTGGGAAAACATCCCATCGGCACTCATCAGCGAAAGCTGGCTCTCAGACAATATCTTTGAAATCATTGATGTCGTTTCAGAACTTAGTGAAACGCAACAAGAAGCGTTTAGTGTTTGGCTCAATTACACCAATCATGATATCGTTTCGGAAGATATTACCGACTTGTTGGTTTCGTTCGAAGAAGACTATCAAGGCGAATTTCAAAACGAAGAAGATTATGCCTACGACCTTGTAGAGCAATGTTACGATTTACCGGAATTCGCCAAAACGTATTTCGATTACAAAAAATTTGCCCGCGATTTATTTATCGGAGATTACTGGTACGATAACGGTTTTGTTTTCAGGCGGACATAAGCAACTGCATTAACAATAACAATGGTCAGACTAAAAATCTGACCATTGTTGTTTATCTACTTTTTAGATTTCGTTTAATAATATACTTTGACGCCGGTGAAATTCGAAGGTTGCTTATTTTAAACTATTCTTGCTCCTATATTATACGACTCAGTAGCATCATATTCGGGAAATGCTCATGGTTGCCAAGCTGCAACAAACTTGTCTGAATAATTTTAATCTCCACAATTCAGTTATTTTATTGGTTTATAACTAATTTGGACATCTTACTTATCGGCTTCATTTTAATCCGTTGTTCAACTTTAAAGGTATTTTCCCAAATTGATGTTTTTTCCTCTTCGGAAAGATTATACCACATCTGAGTCATTCGATTTTCTCTCTCTCCGTCATGCGATAACGTACTGGGAAGTCCGAATAGTCCCATCTTTTCACTCAAAGAAAGACACTGAAACATCAAGTCTAATTTTGATTTAGAATTCGTTTTGGGCTCCTGAGATTCTATTTTCATGGCAAAGGCCGCCATGTCATTGCTAACCTTGGCATCGGTTATTTTAGCATATATTTGTGTGGTTTTGATATTGCTGTGTCCCAGCATTTTACTTACGCTCTCAATAGAAACACCTTTGCTGAGAGTCAACGTCGCGAATGTATGTCTAGCAAGGTGATACGTTAATTCTTTCTCTATTTCGCAAATTGTTCCGATTTCTTTCAAATACGCATTCATTTTCTGATTGCTCAATACGGGCAAGACCTTTTCGTCGGGCAATGTCCCGGCGTACTTATCGAGAATCTCTTTTGCAATATCTAATAAGGGTATGTTAAAATTTACGCCCGTCTTTTCACGTTTTCCCATTATCCACAGCTTTCCGTCAAATGATTTTCGGATATTTTTTTCACGTAAGTTTTTTACATCAATGTATGCCAAACCGGTATAACAAGAGAAGACGAAAACATCTCTTACTTGCTCTAATCGTTTCAAATTAAAAGTTTTGTTCATTAACTTTCTGATCTGATCTTCTGTTAAAAAACCGCGATCAACTTTCTGCGATTGAATTTTGAAATTAGCAAATGGATCTACAACGATTAATCCATTATTTTTAGCGAGAAGAATTATCGTTCGAAGAAACTGTAAAAATTTAGCAGTTGTGTTTTGACTACATTTACAAGTAGTCTTTAAATATATTTCATAATTTCGAAGAAACTGATGATTAACATCTTTCAGAGAGATATCCGAAAGATTATAATATTCTTTTATGAATCCACCAACTCTCTTACATGCAACTTCATATTTTTGAAGCGTGGCCTTGGTCTTGCTGATACCGACAAGTTTTCTTAATTCATTATTATGCTGTTTGAATAATTCCAAAATAGTCTGGCTTTTGACTTCAATACCAAGAAAAAGATTCTTCACACGCTCGGAATTTACAGCATTATCACGGATTTGTAAATCGAAATATACTTTGTGAAGACTGGCACTTATGGAATCCAGTAAGGAGTTAATTTCAATGGCATCTTTTGATCTACCGACTGCACGTCTTGCTTTAGCATTCCATAGCCCCGGCAATATGCTAATCTTTGTATTAAAACGGGATGCACCACCATCAATTGTGATACGGCACCAAATGGGTATAGTGCCATCTTTTTTTTGTTTGTCTCTTTTCAGGTAGAAAAGAATACGGAAAGTACTTTGCATAATCTCACTCTTTTTAATGTTACAAAATTAAAATTTAACTATTTAATGATGAGCTTTATGCGTCTGCCAAAACACGACAGAAGGATGCCAATTGTGGACAGAATGTACCCCCAAAAATTCGTTTGAGTGTACCCCCTTGGTCAAAATTTCTTAGGGGGTACAGTAAGGGGTACGATTAAAGTCTATTTTTGGCTTATCAATGACTTTTTATCTAGACACTTTTAAAAGAACAAACCCCTCAAATTCACTGAATTCGAAGGGTTTGTCTTAAAGTTGACACTTTTTGTCTTAAGTTCCTCGCGGAAGCGGGGGGATTCGAACCCCCGGTACAGTTACCCGTACGTCAGTTTAGC
>ENA-UOOH01004203-UOOH01004203.1-fermentation-metagenome-genome-assembly--contig:-NODE-4203-length-10122-cov-4.716996_pt1 | contig 10122 bp, 4 predicted proteins | sample MGYA00245778_ERZ724025 | MGnify/ENA primary metagenome ERZ724025 (study PRJEB28704, sample SAMN03018313) | fermentation metagenome | biome: anthropogenic terrestrial biome; feature: soil; material... | reverse complement strand
ACGCCACCGCGCCTCTGCGCCTCTGCGCGAGGCTCTCCGGATGGGAATGGGGGGGCAGGTCCGGAAAGCGGCTACCTTTTCGGATGGGCTCGAGCTACATAACTCTGCCTTGAACCGGGGCGCACAAACGTCCTCAGGCCGTCGATGTCCCCTTCCGGACTCTTCCGTTCTCTTCTTTTCCATCGATTCAGCACCTCGGTTTAGGTAGGATCGCATTTCTTTGTGAATGGCGGAGATCGACGTCGGATTTGTATAAACGAGACATCGCCCTACATTCTGGGATACGGCCTCCGGGGCTCCTGGGTCGTGAACCGGAGGAACGGGGATGGGCATGCAGAGGCGAATCGGGATTGGGGCGATATGAAACGGAACATTGAGGCCTTGGCGGACCGTCGGTTTGACCTCCTGGTGGTGGGCGGGGGGATTCACGGCGCGATGATTGCGTGGCATGCCGCCCTGGCCGGCTTCTCTGTCGCCCTGGTTGAGCGCGGCGATTTTGGATGTTCCACTTCCGCCAACAGCCAAAAGATCATTCACGGTGGGCTGCGATATCTGCAGAACCTCGATTTCCCACGCACGCGGCAATCGATCCTGGAGCGGCGCCGGCTGCTGCGTTTAGCGCCACACTTGGTTTCGCCCATGCCCTGCATGATGCCGATTTACGGCGGGGATTTGAAGGGGCGTGCGGTCATGGGGACCGGCCTGACCCTGTACGACTGCCTCTCATGGGACCGCAACATCGGTGTGGCGCGCTGGGCACGGATACCGAAGGGTCGTCTGATTGAGGCGCCGGAGGTCTTGGCCCTGGTCCCGGGGCTCGATTCGGAGCGTCTCCGTGGTGGTGCGGTCTGGTATGATGGCATCTGTTCGAACACCGAGCGTCTGATTGTTGGGTTTGCGCGCACTGCCGAGATGCACGGGGCGGTCGTCGCGAACCGGATCGAGGTGCAGGGTTGGATGGCAACCGGCGGCCGTGTGGAGGGCGCGGGGTTCAAGGATCTCGAGACCGGCGCGGTCGGCGAGATCCGCTGCAAGCACGTGGTCGATTGCCGTGGGCCACTGTCGGGCCACGGTCTTGCCGGTCCCCAAACCGAACCGGTTCCTGGTGCAGCGAAGGCGTTCGCGCACGGGATCAATTTCGTTGTCGACCTACCCGCCGCAGAGAAGATCGCTTTTGCGGTGAGTGGTCGCCCTGCCGGCCAGCAACGGCTTTACTTCTCCGTGCCCTGGCGCAACACCGCCATGATCGGGACCGAGTGGTTTCTCTATCGCGGCCATCCGGAGGAGTTGGTGCTGCACGAGGCACAATGTCAGGCGTTTGTCGATCACTTCAACATTGTCTTTCCACCGGCCGAGCTTCAACTGCAGGATATTCGCTTCATCTATCATGGACTCGTCCCCGCTGACGAGGGTGGGAGTTCGGCTCAAAACGTGAAGTTGTTGCGGCATTTCCGGATCCTTTCCGAGCGTGAGACCGGCCTGCGTGGGTTGGTCAGCCTGGTCGGGGTCAAGTACACCACGGCTGGGCACGTCGCCTCCGAGGTGCTTCGGGAGCTGCTTCCGGGTTGGCGCGAGGTCGACAGTGTTGACCAGGAGTACATTGGTCGCAGCCTCGACCGCGAGGGGATTTTACAGCATCTGCAAGCGCGCTGGGGTGCGAACGCCTCACCCTCTGAGCTGCTTGACCTTTTCTCCGATTACGGCGCGGAGGCGGTTGCCATCGCCGACCTGGCCGAGACGATCGGCCTCAATGATCCGCTCGCACTCTGGAAGGCCCAGGCGTTGTTTGGGGTTCGCGAAGAGATGGCGCGCAGCCTATCGGATCTCTACTTCCGAAGAAGCAACCGCGGCGACCTCGGCCGACCATCGCAAACCGAACTCGAGACGATGGCCGAGTTGATCGGAAATGAACTGGGATGGGATCCGACCAGGAAATCACAGGAGATCAGCGCGGTCTTGGACTGCTATCCCTCTTTCATCGGGGGAACGACCACTGGGGAGAGCTAGGGGCTGTCCGAAAAGGCGAGCTCCTCCAGGCAATGGTTGTCGATCAGTCCGATCAGTCCGATCAGTCCGATCAGTCCGATCTGTCCGATCTGTCCGATCTGTCCGATCTGTCCGATCTGTCCGATCGAGGGAATCGAGTTAATCGAGTTAATCGAGTTAATCGAGGGAATCGAGGGAATCGAGGGAATTCCTGTTCTGGTTGGCGTCTGGCCCTCATGGACCGCTCAAACTTTGCCGCCGAATTGTGTCAGCACCGCAACAATACAGTTGCTGTACCCGGTTTTTTATGGCCGAATCCCATCCCGCGGTCTTTCGATACCGAGACCGACCCCGACCCCGACCCCGATCTTGCTTCGCAATTCACCTTTTCGGACGGGCTCTAGCCAGGTCGAAAACCCCACCGCGTCCTCTGCGGGAGGCTCTCCTCCTTCCTACCTTTCCCTCGGGGGTTGCAGCCCTCAGGTTCCTGCCTTTTATTGGTCGGACAAGCAACCGAAGTATTGATCTCTTCTCATCATTGCTTTTTTTTCGTGAGGAACTGGAGGACTTTGATGTGCCTGGCTGGAACCGTGATGAAACCGGGTTGTGTCCTGGCTGCGTTGGTATCGGCGCTGAGCTTGGCGCTTGCGGTGTGCGGCTGTTCCGTGCGTGAGGAGGGATTGGTGGGGGGGGCTGACGGATCTTGGCACGGCGCAGCGGCGTCTGGTTCGGCGGGTGTGGAGGTCCTCAATCCGGAGGATGCTGGGGACGAGCTGCAATGGGATTGGCTCCGTGAGATGGCATTGGCGAACAATCCGGGGCTCCGGGGAGCGCAGGCGGCCTGGCAGGCGGCGCTGGCCAAGGTCCCCCAGGCGCGTGCTCTGCCTGATCCGCGGGCGACCTACGGATATTTCCTCGAGCCGGTGGAGACCCGAACCGGGCCGCAGGGGCAGCGTGTCGGCGTTTCTCAGATGTTGCCATGGTTCGGCACATTACCGTTGCGGGAGCGGATGGCGATCGCGGAGGCCGAGGCGGCGTTTCAGAGCTTCAGGCAGAAGGAACTTGCGCTGCTGCTCGATTTGAAGACTGCATTCCTGGAATACGGGTATTTGCGCGCGGCGATCGAGCTGAGTCGTGAGCATCTGGAGCTATTGGGCCTTATAGAGTCCGTCACAGCGGCACGATTTTCCTCCGGGATGCTGTCGCAGAGCGCGTTGATTCAGGTGCAGATGGAGCGGGGCAAGGCCGACGAGCGAATACGTTCCTTGGAGGCGCGTCGGCCGGCGCAATCGGCGCTGATTCTTGCCTTGATTGGCGGCGGTGCGACCGACTCGCTCTTGCCGTGGCCGGAGCGGAATGCTGATCGACCGGAGTCTTTCTCCCTGGATGATTGGATGACTCGTATGCTGGCCCAAAATCCGACCTTGCAGCGGCTTCGTTTGCTCCAAGAAAGGGGGCGGGATGGGGTCCGCTTGGCGAGAAAGTCCTATTACCCGGACCTGACCCTGGGGTTCGAGGTGATTGACATTGATGGTGGCGACAATCCTGCGATGGCCTCGATCGGGTTGAACCTGCCGATTTGGCGTGGGCGTTTGGCGGCCGGTCAGCACGAAGCGAGCGAGAGGCTTAGGGGGGTGGAAGCGGAGCTTGCGGATCACGAGAATCGGCTATCGGCCGAGCTGGCAACGCTGTTTTTTCAGTACGAGGACGCCCAACGTAAGGTGGCGCTCTATCATGACTCGTTGATCCCGAAGGCACGGCAGGCGATTGAGGTAGGCCTCAAGGGGTTTGAGGGGGGACAGGTGCGGTTTGCGGATCTGCTGGATGCGGAGCGGACGCTTCTGGAATTCCTCCTCACCGAGGCGAGGGAAGAGGCCAATCGAGCCATCCGGGCGGCGGAAATCGAGGCAATCATTGGAGAATGAAATGAAGAAACGTGGGGCGACCGGCGGGTGGGTATGGGGCGGACGCGCCTTGTTCTTGGCGATGGGATGCGTGATTGGAATAGGCATCCAGCGGCTGTTTTTCTCCGCGCCCGGGGCTGGGGCCGCCGCTGAAGAGCCGGCGGGTGAAGAGACCATTTGGACCTGTTCGATGCATCCGCAGGTGCGGCTGCCGAATCCGGGGGATTGCCCGCAGTGCGGTATGGACCTGATCCCGCTGGAGCCGGGCGGATCGGGGCCGGAGGTGCGCGAGATCGTGATCAGCGCTTATGCCGCGAAGTTGATGGAGCTGGAGACGGCTCCCGTCGAGCGGCGTTTTGTGGAGGCCGAGGTTCGCATGGTTGGCAAGGTCGACTTTGACGAGACCCAGGTCTCCCACATTTCCGCGTGGGTAGGCGGTCGCCTGGATCGGCTCTTTGTGAACTACACAGGGATTCCGGTGAGGCAGGGCGATCCAATGGTGGAGATGTACAGTCCGGACCTCCTGACGGCGCAGGAGGAATTGATCCAGGCCAATGCCAGGCTGCAATCACTTGGTCAGAGTGAGTCGGAATTGCTGCGCAATACCGCGAATTCGACGGTCCGTGCGGCGCGGGAAAAGCTACGGCTGATGGGGTTGAGTGAAGCTCAGATCGAAGCGATCGAGGGGCAGGGGCATGCCGAGGACCGTGTCACCATTCATGCGCCGGGGCAGGGGGTCGTGATTGACAAGAAGGCCCAGGAGGGGATGTATGTTCAGACGGGGACGCGGATCTACACGATTGCGGATCTCTCCACCGTATGGGTTCAGCTCGACGCATACGAAAGCGACCTGCGGTGGATTCGGTACGGCGGGCAGGTCGAGTTCACGACCGAGTCGAATCCCGGCAAGGGCTTTTCGGGAATGATTTCGTTTATCGATCCGGTGATTGACCCGCAGAGGCGGACGGCACGGGTGCGGTTGCGGGTGGACAACGAGGAGCTGCTGCTGAAGCCGGGGATGTTTGTTCGCGCGACGGCCAGGGTGACCCTGGCCGAAGGCGGGCGGGTGATGAGCGATGATCTCAGCGGCAAGTGGATCAGTCCGATGCACCCGGAGATCGTCAAGGACGCACCTGGGCAGTGTGACGTATGCGGCATGCCGCTGGTGAGTGCGGACTCCCTGGGGTATATCGACGAGGCATCGGCCCGTGCACCCTTGGTAATCCCTGCGACGGCCGCATTGAAGACCGGCAAGCGGGCGGTCGTCTATGTTGAGCTCCCGGACCGCGACCAACCGACCTATGAGGGACGCGAAGTGCGGTTGGGCGCCCGTCTCGGGGATTACTACCTGGTTGAGGAAGGCTTGCAGGAGGGACTGCGGGTGGTGCGTCGGGGGGCATTTAAGCTGGATGCCGAGATGCAGATCCAGGCACGCCCGAGCATGATGAGCGCAGCGGAATCCGGCGCGGTCGGTGTCGGGGTGCCCGAAGTGCCGGAGGTTCTGCCGGGGCCGTTCGAGGTTGATGCAGGCTTTTCCGCTGATTTGGCTGAACTTTTGCACGCCTATTTCGCGGTTCAGGAATCGCTTGCGGCGGATAGCGCGGAGGGCGCACGCACTTCAACCGAGCGGTTTCTCGAGGCCCTGGATGGCGTGGATATGGCGCTATTGGATGGTGATGCGCATCTGGTATGGATGGAGCATGTAGGGGTCCTGCGCTCCGCGGCAGAGGCACTGGTCGAGGCTGGGACGGAGATCCAGCGGCAGCGCGAAGCGTTTCATGCCCTCTCCGGGCAGCTATTAAAGACCGTACGCGTCTTTCCGGCGGATGTTTCCGAGTCGATGTACCAGGCGACCTGTCCCATGGCATTCGACAATCTGGGCGCATCCTGGTTGCAGACCGGGACCCAAATCAACAACCCCTATTTCGGCGCGGCTATGTTGCGCTGCGGCTCGATCGACGCAGAGATCGGGTCCGAGCTGGAGGGCGGTGCCGATGAATAGCGCGGTCGATCCAAACACCACCCGGGAGCAGCGCGGTTGGATCGGCCGATGGATTCGGTTTTGTCTGACCAATCGGCTCGTCGTGGGGCTCATGACCCTGGCGATCATCACGACCGGCATCCTGGTTGCGCCGTTCGATTGGGAGCTGGGCGGCTCCCAGCGTCGCCCGATCCCTGTGGATGCCATTCCTGATATCGGCGAGAACCAGCAGATCGTTTTCACCGAATGGATGGGGCGCTCACCGCAGGATGTTGAGGACCAAATCACCTATCCACTGACGGTCCAGCTCCTGGGCATTCCGGGCGTCAAGACGGTCCGCAGCTTTTCTATGTTCGGGTTTTCAACGGTCTACGTGATCTTCGACGAGGGGATCGAGTTCTACTGGTCCCGATCGCGGGTACTCGAAAAGATCAACAGTCTACCTTCGGGGCTGCTGCCTGCATCGGTCCAGCCGACCCTGGGCCCGGATGCGACGGCACTGGGGCAGGTTTTCTGGTACACGTTGGAGGGGCTTGATCCGGATGGCGAGCCGACCGGTGGGTGGGACCAGGAGGAGCTTCGGACGGTCCAGGACTGGTATGTGCGCTATTGGCTCCTGTCGGCCGGGGGCGTGGCTGAGGTCGGATCGATCGGCGGTTATGTCCGGGAGTACCAGGTCGATGTGGATCCAGACGCGATGCGTGCGTATGGGGTGAGTGTCGATGAGGTCTATCGTGCTGTGCAGGCGGCCAATGTCGATGTAGGCGCACGGAGCATCGAGGTGAACCGGGTCGAGTATTTAATCCGTGGGGTCGGGTTCATCAAGAGCCTGGAGGACATTGAGAACAGCGTGGTCAAGGTGCGTGCGGAGCATGTGCCGGTACTGATCAAGCACGTCGCTGAGGTGAAACTTGGGCCGGCTTCCCGCCGTGGTGCGTTGGACAAGGGAGGTGCGCCGGCAGTGGGCGGAGTGGTCGTCGCACGCTATGGGGATAACCCGTTGCAGGTCATTTCCAACGTGAAGGAGCGGATTGAGCAGACCCGTGAATCGCTCCCCTCGAAGGTGGTGATCACGCATTCGCTCGCGTCTGAGCAAGTGGTGCGCGAATACGCCGCGGCCGCCGGGTTCGAGCCGTATCAGGGGACCGAATTGAATCAGATCGATTGGGTGGCGCATTTGCGCCAGACCCCGCGTGAGGAGTGGCCGGAGTGGGCGACGCTCAGTAAGGTGACGGTCGTGCCGTTCTATGATCGGACCGGGCTCATTTACGAGACGCTAGGGACCTTGAACGCGGCGATTTCGCAGGAGATTCTGATCACGATCATTGTCGTTCTGGTGATGGTGTTGCACCTGCGCAGCGGGTTGATCATCAGCTCGATGCTACCTATGGCGGTGCTCCTCTGCTTCATTGGGATGAAGCTGTTCGATGTCCAGGCCAACATCGTGGCGCTCTCAGGGATTGCGATCGCGATTGGGACGATCGTCGACGCGGGGATCGTGATTTGCGAAAACATCCTCAAGCATTTGGACGAGGCGCTTGCGGAGGAACCGCGTCTCGAGGTTGTGCATCGCGCGGCGTCGGAGGTTGGCGGCGCGGTCTTGACAGCGGTCTTGACTACGGTGGTGAGTTTTTTGCCGGTCTTTACCATGATCGGCGCGGAGGGGAAGTTGTTTCAGCCGTTGGCGATGACCAAGACCTTGGCTCTGATTGCATCTGTGGGGATCGCGCTGACGCTTCTGCCGCCGGCCGCACACATCCTCTTCTGCGGTCGCATCCGGGGCCGGCGTCTGAAGCAGGCGCTGGATTGCGGCCTGATCCTTCTGGGCGTTCTGACGGCTGTGATGTGGTCGGTCCTCGGCGGGCTGTTGCTGGTCGGGTTCGGGGGCTATCGGTTGTTGGAAGCTGCATTACCGGCCATGGTGCGGCGACTGTTCGCGATCGGGGTCTTCTGCTTCGTGCTGTTCGGGGTGGGCTACCTCTTGACGCTGGAGTGGAGTCCGCTCGGGCCGGACAAGGGATTGGTGCGCAATTTCATCTTTGTGGGTGGAGTGATTGGCGGACTGCTCGGGCTCTTTCGACTGTTCCAGTTTTTTTATCCTCGGCTGCTCGGCTGGTGTCTCGATCATAAATTGCTGTTCCTGAGTATTCCGAGCTTGCTGTTGGCACTCGGACTCCTGATTTGGCTTGGGTACGACCGGGTACTGGGCTGGCTGCCGGAGCCGGTTCGTGAGACACCCGCGGGGCGGCATCTGGCGGTACAATTCCCCGGGCTGGGCAAGGAATTCATGCCGGATTTGGATGAGGGCTCGTTCCTGTTTATGCCGACGACGATGACGCATGCCTCGATCGGGGAGGCGATCGACATTCTGGAGAAGCAGGATGCCGCATTCTCCTCGATTCCGGAGATCGAGTCGGTGGTGGGCAAGCTGGGCCGTGCGGAGACGCCGCTCGATCCGGCGCCGATTTCGATGATCGAGACGGTGATCAACTACAGGCCGGAGTACCGAACGGATCGGAACGGGCACCGGATCAATTACCGGTTCGAGAAGGGCGTCTTTGTTCGGGATGCGCATGGCGAGTTGATCGAAGACCCGCGTGGCCGACCCTATCGCCAGTGGCGGGAGCACATCCGGACACCGGATGATATCTGGCACGAGATCGTGGAGGCGGCCAAGATCCCGGGGACGACCTCGGCGCCGAAGCTTCAGCCGATCGCCGCTCGGATCGTCATGCTCCAGAGTGGGATGCGTGCCCCGATGGGGGTCAAGGTCCAGGGCCCGGATCTCGCGACGATTGAGGCGGTCGGACTCAAGATCGAGGAGCTGCTCAAGGAGGTCCCGAGCGTGGAGGCCTCCGCGGTGATTGCCGATCGTATCGTCGGGAAGCCGTATTTGGAGATTGTGCCGGACAGGACCGCACTGGCCCGATTCGGAGTGCCGATCCGGCGGTTCCAGGACGTGATCGAGATCGCCATCGGCGGGAAGGTGGTGACCAGTACGGTCGAGGGACGCGAGCGTTTTCCGGTGCGGGTGCGGTACAGCCGCGAGTTGCGCGATGATCTCGAGGCGCTGGAGAAGGTCTTGATCCCGGGCAACGACGGTGCGCAGATCCCGATCACGGAGGTCGCGGAAATCCGGTACGTGCGCGGTCCGCAGATGATCAAGAGCGAGGACACCTTCTTGATCGGCTATGTGGTCTTCGACAAGAAGGCTGGGCATGCCGAGGTCGACGTGGTGGAGGAATGCCGGCGGTACCTGCAGACGAAGATCGATTCAGGGGAGTTCAGCCTGCCCCGCGGAGTTAGCTACAGCTTCGCGGGCAACTACGAGAACCAAATGCGAGCCAGCAGCACGCTGGCGTTGGTATTGCCGGTGGCGCTGTTCATCATCTTTATGTTGATCTACCTCGAATTCCGATCGGTGTTGACGACCTCGCTGGTATTCACCGGTGTCTTTGTGGCCTGGTCGGGAGGTTTCCTGCTGATCTGGCTCTATGGCCAGCCGTGGTTCCTCGATTTTTCGCTGTTCGGACGTTCGATGCGGGAACTGTTTCAGATCCAGACCATCAATTTGAGTGTCGCGGTATGGGTCGGATTCCTGGCGCTTTTCGGGATTGCCACCGATGACGGGGTGGTGATGGGGACCTATTTGACGCAGCTGTTTCAGCAGCACCGGCCGACTTCAAAGGCGGAGGTGCGCGCGTTGGTGATCGAGGCGGGTACGCGACGTGTCCGCGCCTGCCTGATGACCACCGCAACGACCTTACTGGCCTTATTGCCGGTCCTGACCTCGACCGGTCGCGGGAGCGATATCATGGTTCCGATGGCAATTCCGGCCTTCGGCGGGATGCTGATCGAGGTGATCACCATGCTGGTCGTCCCGGTCCTCTTCAGCATGGGGAAGGAGCAATGGGGTGTAGCGAGGTAGGGCGCTCCCGTCTGAAAAGGCGCACTCCTTCAGGCCTCGCCTCCAACCACAGATTGCCGATCGGTCATATCATTGTCGAAATAGAAATCGACGGATGGGGAGGACTCGCGCAGAGGCGCAGAGGGGGAATGGGGAGGTCTGCTTGCGGGGGGTGAGGTGATTTCTGCAACGGGCCTGGTTGGTGGGAAACGGTATATCCAACTAATCTCCCCCTAAAGGCAGGGATTAGAGCATTGACCCTCCCCCCCAAGCCAGCTCGAAAACGGCGCCGCGCCTCTGCGCCTCTGCGCGAGAATCTCCGGATGGGAATGGAGAGGGCAGGT
>ENA-UOOH01004202-UOOH01004202.1-fermentation-metagenome-genome-assembly--contig:-NODE-4202-length-10122-cov-19.300685_pt1 | contig 10122 bp, 6 predicted proteins | sample MGYA00245778_ERZ724025 | MGnify/ENA primary metagenome ERZ724025 (study PRJEB28704, sample SAMN03018313) | fermentation metagenome | biome: anthropogenic terrestrial biome; feature: soil; material... | reverse complement strand
CGAGCAGCAAACGAAGTTTGCGACCAGCCCCGGTTGCATGGGCGAGCAGCAAACGAAGTTTGCGACCAGCCATTTCAACGAGGCTGGTCGCAAGCTAAAGCTTGCTGCTCGCCTATGCACCCTATGCGGGATTAAAGGATTTTGCTTGCAAAATCCAGCAAATCCGGAGCGTACAAAAGGAGCGTACCAACTGGAACGCTCCCCCAAGAAGGATTACCCAAGTTACTGGAACGCTCCCCCAAGAAGCTTAAAAAACCTAAGAATGCAAAGGTATTCGTTAAAAACTTTTACTTTAGAAAACTTTGCTATCAGAGATTCCCGGAAAATAGCGAGTGGTTATGTGGGTCGATGTGCAAGTATTTGTAACGAACTTTTACTTAGAAAAAACGCTTTCTGCTAATTTATTCAATACGTTTTCATTTTTTATAAGATTATATTCAGGATTGTTTTTCCATTCCTCAAGTTGACCGTAATAAAACTCATTAAGCTTTTGAGATTTTAGAGTGCTGGTAATTTGTGCTTTTTTATCTTCAAAACCTTTTTTATTCTCAAGCCTTAAAACATAAATACCGTATTGAGTTTCAACAACTCCGGCATCACCGAGTTCTGCACCAAATGCCCAGTCGGCAACTTCCTTCTCAAACAACTCATCACTATATGTATAAGAATAAAGACCGTCACTTTCTTTAGAATCGGTATCCTCAGAATGCTCCCTGACTAGAGCTGTCATGTCTTCACCATCTTTTATTCTGGTAAGCAAACCGTCTGCAAATATTTTTTTCTCATTTTTCTGTTCTTCAGTTAAGCCATCGGTTAAAATAAGCAAATGCCGCACTGTAACCTCATCAATATAGCTTTTGTTTTCCTCATAAAAAGCTTTTGCTTCTTCGTCAGTAACAGGGTATGCATCACTATTCTGTTCCATAAGGTAATACGCATAGCTGCCTGCCAGCTCTGATTTCCATACAATATCCTTAAATTGGGCTAATGTAAGCCCTAAATCATTTTTCACATAGGCAACATTGCTTTCGTTTTTGAGCATATTATCAAGATACGCCTGAATATCCTTCCGCTCCTGCTCAGATAGCTTAAATTTCGCCTGTTTTGCTTTGATTAACTGAATTTTAAACTCTTTTGCATTTTCCAAGGCTTGATTTATAACAACAACAATAGGGTCCTCGCCTTCGACCGGATTTTCCCACAGTTGTTCTTTCTCTTGATCTGTTGTTGCTCCGGCTTCAGACTCAGTTGTTATTTTTTGAGCAAGTAAAAAAAACATATATTCATGGTTTTCAATTTTTTCATTGCCTACTTTCGCAACATAGCTACCGGATTCATAGATAAAATACCCGATACCCAGTCCCAAAAGAGCTATAACAATTATAATTACTAAAATTTTCTTCATAAATTCCACCTTGTGGTTTATATGTAATGTCAAATAAGTATATATAACCCGCATACGGTTTTGCATACATTCAATGAGCGCTTGCGCGAATTGTGCGCCAAACCGCGTTTTTGCTTGCAAAATACGCCATGGGCGCCAAAGCGCCTTCCTTACGCGTTTTGTGTGCAACGCACTGCAAGCATTTTGATAAATAATCAAAAAACGTATTCCGACAAATCATAATATGATTATCACCCAGAAAAAGTCACTTCGTGACTTTTTGATGAAATTTAATATATCTTAAATTTCATCAGCCTTCAAAAGAAGGTTGGTTAACCAGAAGGCTGGTTAACCATATTGTGATTGCACCAAGTTGCAGTAAGCTGCAACTTCCTGCAGGAAAAAGTCGTTTCACGACTTTCTGGGAAGCAATCATAATATTTTGCGTTGAATTCAACTTTATTATAATCAATTATACCCGGGACTGCAATTTTTGTATGTCCTGTAATAGAATCTTAATATTATCCAACATTGCTTGAGGCTCCATTCCCTTTGCTTTAAGCGAGAGATATGGGGTTTTACCTGCTGAAAACATCAATCTGCCTTTATTACCCTGGATAAGCTCACTTAACAAGGACAATGGCAGAGCGGTTTGATCGGATATAAACAGCATAACTGTATCGTCCTTCTGTCTCACCATGTTAAAGCCACATGATCCTGCTAAACTTTTAACTAAAGCAATTTCAATAAGATTTGAGGTTTCCTTTGGTATCTCTCCGTAGCGATCAATCAACTCATCGCAAACATCCATAGCTTCATCTTCAGTTTCAATTGCAGCTATGGTTTTATACATATCCAGTCTTGACTGCTCGTCTTGAATATAATTCGAATCCAGGTAAGCATCCAGCATGAATTCAATAAATACTTCATTTTCTTCTCTTACTTTTAAGCCTTTCAGCTCTTTAATAGTCTCCTCTAATAGCTTAACATAAGTATCATATCCGACAGCTTCCATATGTCCGTGTTGCTGAGGTCCTAAAAGGTTTCCCGCTCCTCTGATCTGTAAATCCCGCATTGCTATTTTAAAGCCTGATCCAAACTCTGTAAATTCACGAATTGCCTTTAACCTTTTTTCCGCTACTTCATTTAAAACCTTGTCTTTTCGGTAGGTTAAATAGGCATATGCAAGCCGGTTAGAACGACCAACTCTCCCACGGAGCTGGTATAACTGTGCAAGACCAAGTCTATCCGCATCCTCTACAATAATCGTGTTAACATTGGGCATATCAATACCCGATTCAATGATAGTTGTGCAGACCAATATATCAAACTCTTTATTAATAAATGACAGAATAATTCTCTCCAGTTGCCGTTCACTCATCTGTCCGTGAGCATAGCCGACCTTTGCCTGAGGAAACATCTCCTGTAGCCTTGATGCCCTTGCTTGAATTCCTTTAACACGATTGAACAGGTAAAAAACCTGCCCCTCTCTTGCCAGCTCTCTTATAACTGCATCCTCTATAATATCATCCCGGTATTCCAACACATAGGTCTGCACCGGATATCTTTGCTCCGGAGGCTCTTCTATTGTGCTTATGTCCCGTATTCCCGTTAGGGACATATGAAGAGTTCGTGGAATTGGCGTTGCTGATAGAGTTAATATGTCAACTTGCGGGTACAGGCTTTTTATTTTTTCTTTATGCCCTACTCCAAACCTCTGCTCCTCGTCAATTACTAATAGGCCTAAGTCCTTAAACCTTATTTCCTTATTAAAAAGCTTATGGGTTCCTATAACCACATCAATGCGACCTGTTTTCAATTCTTTTATGATTTTTCTTGCTTCGCTGTCGGTACGGAACCGGCTTAACATATCGACTGTTACCGGAAATGACCCAAAACGCTTCTTGAAGGTTTCAAAATGCTGGGAAGCCAGCACTGTTGTAGGAACCAGGAATGCAGATTGTTTGCCGTCCATAGCTGCTTTAAACACCGCCCTGAGCGCTACTTCTGTTTTTCCGTATCCCACATCTCCGCAGAGCAGTCGATCCATTATTTGAGGCGATTCCATGTCTTTTTTAATTTCTTCCGTACACCTTAGCTGATCATTTGTTTCATCCCATTCGAACATTTCCTCGAATTGCTTCTGCCATACCGTATCAGATGAGTACTCAAAGCCTTTTTTTGCATTTCGCTCTGCTTCTAGACGAATTAACTCTATGGCAAGCTCTTTCAGTGACTCCTTAACCTTCTTCTTTGCTTTTGTCCATTCCGAGCCACCTAATTTGTTGACTTTTGGGGTTTTTCCCTCAACACCGATATATTTTTGTATAAGATCAATCTGTGTGGTTGGAATATACAGAAACCCGCCGTCTCTGTATTCTATTTTCAGGTACTCTTTTTTAACCTTTTCAACCACCAGCGATTCAATTCCTGTGTAAAGACCAATTCCATGTGTCTGATGAACAACAAAGTCTCCAACCTTCAGATCCGTGAAAACATTTATTTTTCTGCTTTCTTTAAACTGGGGACTTACTTTTCTTTTTTTGCTTTCGCCAATATCACTTTCACAGACAACCACCCATTTTATTTCGGGATAAACAAAACCATTTTCAAGGCTCCCATGTTTTAGCACAACACAGGGAATATGCTCCTTGGGATATTCCGTAATTACACGGATGTCCTCCTGCTCAAAAAGCTTTTTTAGACCGTCACTTCTTTGTTCAGACGTAGCCAGCACAGTTACAAGGTATCCTTTGCTCAGCCATTCCCGTATTTCCTTTTTCATTTGAGGAAATTGTCCGTGGTAAGGCTCGATATTTTGGCCTCGTAATAAATATCTCCTTTTAATGTAAGTCATGGGCTCAGCTTCACCCAGACTATTCATATAGACTGTCTGATATTTCTCAAGCCTTTCGGGAAGCTCGTCCGGCTCCAAATACATTGAATATGACCCAGGGAGGAGCATCCCTTTTTCAAAGAGGATCTCACATTGGCGGTTATGCTCTTCAAGAACGTTACCAAGCCTTTGCTTAAGCCTAGCTATGTCCTCCATTAATATAAGATTGTGAACATTAATATATTCAAAAATATGGTGAGTTTTTTCATAGAAGTATGGTATAAATTTATCTATACCCGGAAAGTTTTCAGCATTTTTTAGCTTATCAATATATTCTGTAAATCTGGTATTTAAAGAATCAATAACCGCTTTATCCCGCATACCGGAAACCATATCTTTAAGCTCATTATTAACCCTTTTTACAATCTCCCCGGCATTTTCTTTTGAAACCATGAACTCTCTTGCGGGATAAATGTCTATATATTCAAGCGTGTCGACGGATCTTTGACTATCTGTTTCAAAAACTCGTATTGAATCAATTTCAATATCAAACAACTCAATTCTCACAGGTTTTTGAAGCTGTATCGGGAAAACATCAAGAATACCACCTCTGACAGCGAACTGCCCACGACCTTCCACCTGCTGTTCCCTTTCGTAGCCCATATCTATAAGCTTTGAAATAACCTCCCCAAGCTTTATACTGTTACCTGTTTTAAGATATAAAAAGCCATTACGAAACTCATCTGCAGGCATATATAAATCAAGAAGTGATTCACATGAAAATATTGCTATCGTGTAATCGTCAGAAAGCAGACGGTTAAGGCACTCTATTCTTTGATATGACTGTTCGTGGCTTTTGGCTTCAACATCGTACAGCATCTTCTCCCGAGGTGAAAAGTATATTACACCATCACCAAAAAGGCTTTGAAAATTCTTATAAGCCTTTCTCGCCTGCAAATCATTTGCCGAAACATAAACCGCCTTTTTCTGTGCTTTTGAAACAAGAGAGTAGAACATATGATGTCTCTGGGTATCGGAAAGACCATCAATTGCAATTGAAGCACCAGCTTGTATATCAGATTCTATTTTATTTATTTCATCCCATTTACTCCACTCGATGCTATTCATAAAACACTCCTATTACCAATATATATGAGGTTTTTTACTCTTTAGATATTTGCATTCTCTCTAAAAATTTCTAAAATAAACTTCGCCCACGACAAAATAGCGAAACCTTGCAGCTGTAAAACACCAAACTCTTGGTTTCTATTTGATGTTTTATAGCAAAAAGGTACTATATGAGGTTTTTTGCTCTTTAGATATCTACACTCACTCTAATGAGTTCTAACCGAACTACTCTATCCATTACATTTACTCATTGCCATTTCAATACCCGCAACAATAATCTCTCCTAAAGCGAAAGCCACTTTTTCAACAGCTTCGTACAATATTTTTTCCTCAGTAGGATTATGCTTTCCTAAAACATAAGATACCATGTCCTGTGGCGGTTCCGGCTTTCCAATACCAACACGTATGCGTGGAAAATCTTCAGTACCTAAATGGCAAATAATTGATCTCATGCCATTATGGGTTCCTGCACTTCCTTTTGGTCGAATGCGGATAACACCCGAATCCAAATCAGCATCATCATAAATTACTATCAGTTTTTGAGGCTCAAGCTTGTAAAAATCCATTGCCGCACGCAACGCCTCACCGCTGTTGTTCATATAAGTCTGTGGCTTTAAAAGAACAACTTTTTCACCTTGTATTATACCTTCACCAACAAGCGCTTTAAACTTGGATTTAGTAACAGGAATACGGTATAACGCAGACAAATAATCCATGCATTCAAATCCAATGTTATGTCTTGTTCTATCATATTCTCGTCCGGGATTTCCAAGACCTGCAATTATGAACATTACGCTCCTCCATATTTCACAATCCGCTTAAATAATTATAACGAGGCTTAGATGTCCCCACCTCTTCGCATATTTTCAACTAACAGAAAAAGTCTGCTTTTTAGCAAACTTTTCCCAACGTGGTTCCATAGTAAAGAATGTGCCTGGACACTTTTTCCGTTACTGCTGTGTAAACAAGGTTGAAATTGATATATCGCCATATATTCGTTCTATAGCTTCGGCAAAAACATCTGCTACCGACAACACAGTTATTTTATCAATTTGCTTTTCCTTAGGAAGGGGTATGGTGTTTAATGTAACCAGCTCTTTTATAGGGGAATTTTTAATTCTCTCTATAGCTGATCCGGACAGAACCCCATGAGTGCAACAAGCATAGACCGCCGAGGCGCCAATGTCCATCAGAGCATTTGCCGCACTGACTATCGTTCCTGCAGTGTCAATAAGATCATCTACCAGTATTGCTTTTTTACCACGAACATCACCAATAATATTCATGATTTCACATACATTTGCTTTCGGTCGCCGTTTGTCGATGATTGCCAAAGGAGCCTCAAGTTTTTCTGCGAACTTTCTAGAGCGGGATACACTGCCCACATCAGGAGAAACAACAACTACATCCTCAAGACGGTCAAATGTCTCGGTTATGTATTGTGCAATTATCGGCGTACCCATCAGCTGATCAAGCGGAATATCAAAAAAGCCCTGAAGCTGAGTGGCGTGAAGATCCATGGTTAAAACCCTGTCTGCTCCTGCAGTGGTTATAAGGTTTGCCACAAGCTTTGCAGAGATCGGATCTCTTGCCTTGACCTTTCTGTCCTGCCGAGCATAACCATAATAAGGCATAACAACAGTAACCCTGCCTGCAGATGCTCTTCTTAACGCATCTATAAGAATCAGGAGCTCTACAAGATTATCATTAACCGGCGGACACGTAGATTGAATTATAAAAACATCCGAGCCACGAACCACCTCATTAATAGATATTGCTATTTCTCCGTCACTGAAGCGTCCGACACTGGAAGCCCCAAGAGGCAACCCGATTTTTGTCGCAATCTCCTCAGCAAGCTGAATATTCGAATTTCCAGCAAATAGCTTAATGTCTTTTCCATGCAAATTCATTTTATATTAACCTCCATATGTTACATTTCGGCTTTAGTTCTTTTAAATATGTTGCTTTTCTCTAATGGTCCTTATTTTCTCTAACCAATTTTGATCCACTAATCAATTTTGATCCTCTAATGGTTTTGTTCTTCTGTTTGTCTTCTGATTTTCTAATCGTTTTGTCTTTTAATCGATCTTTGTTTATCTAATCGATTTGTCCCTTACTCAATTATCTTCTTCTAATCAACTTTAGTACCTCTAACCTTGCCCTTTTTTATAACCCAATCGTTTATAATTGTCTGCCGGCTTCTGGCAATGGCAAGGGAATATTCCGGTACATCTTCTGTAATTGTTGAGCCCGCTGCAATAAACGCATTTGGTTTTACTTCAACCGGAGAAACCAGGTTTACATTACATCCAATAAAGCTGTTATCCCCAACAATTGTTTTATTTTTGTGCTGTCCATCATAATTCACTACAACAACGCCACAGCCCATATTTACATTTTTACCGATTTCTGCATCCCCAACATAAGTTAGATGAGATATTTTTGTATCGTCTCCGACGCTTGATTTTTTTATTTCGACAAAATCACCTATTTTTACATTTTTCCCTATCCTGCTTCCAGGGCGGAGATAGGCAAAAGGCCCCACCTTTGTGTCATCATCAACAAAGCTGTCAATTACCACTGAATTCGTAATGGTAACACGATTTCCGGTACAAACATTTTTCAACGAAGTGTTTGGCCCTATGACACAATTTTCTTTTATCGAGGTGCTGCCCTCAAGAATTGTGCCGGGATATATAAGTGTATTATAGCCAATTGCTACACTATCCTCAACAATGCAGTTTTCTGGATTAAGGAATGTAACTCCATTCTTAATATGTCTTTCTATTATACGATTATTTGCAATTTTCTGGGCATGGTTCAGATCAATTCTGTCATTTACACAAAAACACTCATCTGCAGAATCTGGAGTATCTATACCGATTGTTCCTTTGTTGTTAAGAATTTCAGTGATTGCACTTTCTATAAATGCTTCTTTACTTATGTTATAGCTTTTTTGTTTTTGGTTATTCCAATTCTGATCCATCTGATTCTTTTTGTTCCAATCCAAATTATTATGGCTTTGGTTATCACTATCCTGATTAATCATATCTTTCCCATTCAGTTCTCGAGCATCACTATTTTTGTTATCAATGTCTTTGTTGTTCCGTGCATAAAGCACTTTTATGGCTCTTTCAAGCCATTCAAATTCAATAAATAAAATATCAGATTCCTTTATTGCTTTTTTTAGCTGTTCGAGATACATTTTCTTACTTTCATTTGTTTCATCCAAATTACATAAATTAAAGCTTTTATCCGGCATCTGTGTTTGATCAGATACTAATATAGTCATTGCGTTTTTTCCGTTACAATGAGACACAAATAATTTATTGATTGTTTTTGAGGTTACTAATGGTTTATTAGCACAAATAAACAGACATGATCCCTTTTTATCTTCAAAAAAAGACGCTGCCTGAATTAATCCATGCTCAACTTCTATTATACCAGAACCGCTCGTAATAGTTAAATCCTCTGATGGGTATGAATCAATCTGCTCGCTATTTTGCCCGCCAGCTACAATAATTTTAGATGCACCTGCTTCTTTTACAGCATCTATAACCCAATTTATCATATGCTTCCCACCTATTTTATGGGTAACATTAGCCTTTTCAGGTCGAATCCGGGATTCAACCCCACCTGCTGATACGACAGCATAGAAAGACTCCATATTGAGGACCCCTTTCGCTGTTACCTATATAATCTGAACATATCTTTTTAACTGCTATTTAATCATTCATCCCCCGCACCTACACTTTCGCTTTCGTGAACAAGGTAGTAAGAGATGGGGGATTCTGATTTATCCGTGATAAAATATTTCAGCGAACTGCATTTGCTTGCCCAGTCGCTTCTGTTGTTAAAACAATATATTGTTATCAAGCCTTTAACATTCTCTCATGTTTAGTCTTAATTTTCAACATGCAAATTTGATTACATTTACAGGTAGTTGAATTGTTAGAAATCGAATTGCCAGAAATGCAAAAATATAAGCGCTTATAGTGTTATAAGCGCTTTATCATTCGTTATTCTTAGTCTTCTTCTGTTTCTGAACTGTTTGCACCTGCTCCTGTTGTCTCTTCTTCAATCAGCATTGTATGGTATCTTTCCAAGATTGCAGATTGAATATTTGTGCGAGCCTCTGAGTGAATTGGATGGGCAATATCTCTGAATTCACCGCTTGGTGTTTTCCTGCTTGGCATTGCAATGAACAGCCCACTTTGACTTTCAATGATTTTAATGTCATGTACTACAAATTCATTGTCAAATGTGACAGACACAACAGCTTTCATTTTCCCTTCTGATTCGATCCTTCTGATTCTAATATCTGTAATTTCCATCTCTGTACCACCTTCCGTAAACTAATGATGTGGTCTGGGAAATGCCCCCCGTTTGTTCTGCATTTGCATGCAAATCCTTTGCCCAGATTTTTCATTACCTTTTATAGGTTATTATTCGCCACAAAATCTAAAAATCCTTTTTTTTTAGAGAAATTTATCGTATTTTTATTTATATATGTTGAATATGGTATATCAGACCTTTTTAGCATCTTAAACAGCCATAGGTTATTATTCAAAGATGTCTCTTTGCATTTTGTGGCTGCACAGAAAGTATAATTACTATGCAGTGAAAAGTTTTTCACATATTGCATATAATAAATATTGACTATATATGTTAAATTGGAAATTCGGCATATAGCTCAGCATATATAGGTATATTTCTGCGCAATAATCATTTATTGTTTGCGCATTGAATGTATAGTATAATTGTGGTGATAATA
>ENA-UOOH01004201-UOOH01004201.1-fermentation-metagenome-genome-assembly--contig:-NODE-4201-length-10123-cov-5.262316_pt1 | contig 10123 bp, 8 predicted proteins | sample MGYA00245778_ERZ724025 | MGnify/ENA primary metagenome ERZ724025 (study PRJEB28704, sample SAMN03018313) | fermentation metagenome | biome: anthropogenic terrestrial biome; feature: soil; material... | reverse complement strand
TCCCTCGATTCCCTCGATTCCCTCGATTCCCTCGATTCCCTCGATTCCCTCGATTTCGATCCCGATCCCGATCCCGATCCCGATTTCGATCCCGATTTCGATCCCGATTCCCCTCTTTCTGCATCTGCGGCCAGCTGCGGATCCAACCCGCTCAAACCCAGGCCGGACCTTCCTGCCTTGATTGAGCCATCCAGAATGGGCATGTTGGCGTTTGCGGATTGTTGCGCCGGAACGATCGGGGTACCTGACCTTATTGGAGAATCATCATGAAAACTTTGAGCTTCCTCGGTGTCCTTGCCCTGCTGTCGGTTCAGGCACCGCTCATTGCTGATACGACGGGAATCCTGGTCGAAGCGGGTGCCTTCACAAAGATCTACGATCCCGGGGTTGGTGAGGACGAGGCTTGGTATATCAACGACCACTGCTTCATCCCCGGACCGAACAACCGATGGCACCTCTTCGGCATCACACGCGAAGAACCGGCCAGCCCCATCGACGAGGACCATTTCGCGCACGCCACGGCGGCCTCGCTCCTGCAACGGCCATGGACCAAGCAGCCGTTCGCACTCACGGTCGCGCCTGAGGCGCCATGGAACGAAGAACACCTCTGGGCACCCCATGTGATCAAGCATGACGACCTCTACTACATGTATTATTGCGCCGGCGACCGGGATCACACGCGTTACAAGATCCACCTGGCCACCTCGCCCGATCTCGAGACCTGGACCCGCCACCCCAAAAACCCAATGGTGGTCGACGGCTTCGACGCACGCGATCCCTTCATCCTGCGAATCGGGGAGCAGTGGGTCATGTACTACACAGCCAACAGCCGCCCCGAAGGTGGTAACCACATCGTCGCCTACGTCACCAGCAAGGATCTGATCAGCTGGAGCGACCGAAAAGTGGCCTTCACCGACCCCGCCGAGGGTACCTACGGAGGACCGACCGAATCCCCCTTCATCGTCCAACGCGCCGATCGCTATTACCTCTTCATCGGTCCGCGCGGCGGTTACGACGGCACCGATGTCTTTGTCAGCGACAGCCCGTTTCATTGGGAGTTCAAGGACAAAGTGGGACATATTCCCGCACACGCCGCGGAGGTCATTCAGGACACCGACGGCAAGTGGTATGTCAGCCGCAGCGGCTGGGGCCGGGGCGGCGTCTATCTCGCCCCCCTGATTTGGAAGGAGCCCGCGGAGTAAAAGGCGATGTCGTCGCCAACCGGGACCGCCCGAATGCCTATGAATACCACACGCAAACCTAACCTCTGGGCCGTGGTTCTCGGCTGGAACCATGCCGAGGACACGATCGAATGCCTGCACAGCCTCGCGGCAGGCAGTCCCGCCTGCGGGCTGAACCTGCTCTTCGTCGACAACGGCAGCAGCGACGACCAGGTCGATCAAGTCGCCCGCAGCGCGCCCGATGGGACCGTGATTCTTCGGCACCCCGCCAATGTCGGCGTCTCACGCGGCTTCAATGCCGGCCTGAAATTCGCACTGGAGCAGGGCGCAGACTACATCTTCATGGCCAACAACGACACCACCGTCGCGCCCGATGCCATCGAGCAGTTGCTCCAGGCGGCCGAGGCCGAGCCGCACGCCGGCATCCTGGTGCCGAAGATCCATTACTACTCCGATCCCAATGTGGTCTGGTCCGCCGGCGCACGCTATCGAAGACTCCCACCGGCCATCGTCATGCTCAAGACGCCCGAGGCCGACGACGGCCGCTTCGATGCAATCCATAACCTCGAATTCAGCACTCTCTGCACCGTGCTCATTCGCGGGACCGCACTCCAGGCCGCCGGCCTGATGAATCCGAACTATGTCTACTACTGTGAGGACTACGATTTGTCCCTGCGGATCCGGAACGCCGGCTATTCCATCCAACTCGTCCACGGCGCGCGGACCTTTCACAAGGTCGAGCGCGTCACCCGCGATGGCGCATCCAGCCCCAATTTCTGGCGCAATTACGGGCGCAGCGAAGCCATCTTCCGGCGACACTTCCCCCGCGCCCGCTGGATGACCGGTCTGCCCCACATCGCTTACCTTCAAGCACGCAACCTCTACGAAGGCGGTACCACCGCAGTCCGCAATTTCCACAGCGGCTACCGGATGGGCACGACAGAGACACTCCGGCCGATCCCCCAATGGAACGAGCCTGCAGTGGATCCGGTCATCCAAGTCCAACCGTCAGGCGCTTCCGATACCCATAGCCCTGTCCCCAACAACCACGCGGTATGATGGCGCCCACCGATAACCCGCCCAAGGCACTCGCGATCTCCTACTGGAATTTGAACCGCGTGGACTCCGGCGGACTGCGCAGGATCAAGGCCCTGCTGGAAGCGCTTGGCCGGGATTGTGCCGTCGTCCAGCCAAGCCCCGCCCATCCGCATTACCGCACTTACGCATTCGCCCTCGATCTCGGCCGCCGCAAGCTCGGCATCAATTGGGGGATGTTCAACTTCTGCTGGCCACTCAACGCGCGAAAGGTCCATCGCGCCATCGAACAGGAACAGCCGCAATGCCTGGTCCTCACCTCGATCTGGGCGTTCATCCCGCTAAAGCGGTACCAGGGCCGGATCCCGATGGTGCTCGACACACACGACGTGAACGCCGTCGCCATCGCGGAACGTTTCGGCACCCGCCACCCCTTTACCCGGCTCGTGACCTCCTGGGAGCGGCGCTGTGTCCAGGCCATGGACCACATCTGCACCTGTTCCGAGCAGGACGCCAGAAACCTGTGCGCCCAATATGGCCTTCCACCAGAGCGTGTGACCACGGTCCCGAACGGTGTCGACCTGGCCAGGTTCGGAGCGGGCTCCAATCCTGGGCCGTTACCCGAAGGCTTGCGGGAATGGACCGCGGGCGGCGTCACCCTGCTGTTCATGGGAAAGCTCGATTACCAACCCAATCGCGAGGCGCTCGCATTCCTGCGGGACCGCGTCCTGCCGGAGCTGGAACAGGCCGCGCCTCATAGGTTTCGCTTCGTCGTGACCGGCGGACCGGTCCCAACCGAACCGTTTCCAGCTGCCTTCCGGTTCGTAGGCAGGCTTCCGGAGCATCAACTGCTTGGGTGCCTTGCCCATGCCGATCTCTGCCTTGCGCCCATTATGACCGGTAGCGGCACACGCCTCAAAATCCTGGAGTATATGGCCGCGGAAAAGCCGGTGCTTTCCACACCCAAAGGTGCGGAGGGCATCGATTGCCGAGCCGGCGAACATTTATGGATTGCGGAGCCTGAGGACTTCGCGCGGACGATACTCGAGGCATCCATACATCCGGATGCCGCGCCGGCCATGGCCGCACGCGCACGCGCACTGGTCGCGTCGCGCTACGACTGGGATTCAGTGCTCAAGCCGATCTGGCGGGAGGTGCTGCGCAAGAGCGTCTCGTAACGCGCGCAGATCGCGTCCCAATTAAACTCCTCCCGCGCTCTGCGCTCTGCGGCACGTCCCAGCTTCGCGCGGAGGGTTTCGTCGGAGAGGAGTCCCGAGACCGCCTCAATCATAGCCGTGAAATCTCCAGGCTGTACCAGCAATCCGGCCTCCCCGATCGCGTCCGGAACCCCACCGACGCTATAGGCCACCGAGGGTGTTCCACCCAGGGCCGCCTCCAGAAAGACAATGCCAAAGCCCTCCTTGTCGCCTGGCAGATCAAGCACAGGCAGGAGAAAGAGCTCCGCCCGGTAGAGGAGCCAGTTGAGCGTGCGCTCGTCCAGGGAACCGGTTAGGCGCACATGCCCCTGCAGACCGGCATCCGAGATCGCCGACTCGATCCGGGCACGCATCCCCTCCTGGTTGTGGATGAGCGAAAGCCGCGCATCCTCGCCGACCACAACGTAGAGCAGGTCAGGATGGCGACGAACCAACTCCGGCAGGCATTCCTGAACAAAGTCCAGGACGCCCTTGCGCCGAACGAGACGACCGACCGTGAGCAGGACCTTCCGGCCTTCACACGCCTCGGCCAACTCGTGTGGCGCAGGCTCCGGCAGGCCGACGAACCGGCTGACATCCACCCCGGGGGGAATGAGCACCGCGCGATCGGGATCGAGCCCGGCACCGGGGAACAGCGCGCGCGTGAAATGGCTGATGGCCACCAGCCGCTCGGCCCGGCGAAGGAAGAAGCGCAAGGCAAAGCGGTACATGCGACCGCCATGGACCAGGTCGCTGCCGTAGGTGATGACCACATACCGCCGGCGCAGGAGGCGTGCGATCAGATAGCCGGCCGGCGCGGCGACCAGGCTGCCACAGAGGATCACATCCGGACGGAACCGGAAGGCCTCGGGCAGGCCACGAAACAGCGAGAAGAGGACGAATGCCTTCAAACCGGGCTTCGACGCCCGGACGATACGCCCCTGATCGTCTTCAAGCAGAGCTTCACCTGCAGGACGCGAAGCCAGAACCCGCATCGAGATGCCGCGCCGCACCAGGCCGCGGTACAGGTTGCCGATCAGCTCTTCGATTCCGCCCATGACCGGCGGGAAATTCCATGTAATGAGCAGGACTTTCACTGCGATGCCTCACCCAAGGGTCCGAGGTTCGTCAATCGACCGGCTGCCGATAGGCCGCGGGGTCGGCCACACGTCGATAAAGCTTTCCATAATACCCGTTCATCGAAGAGGAGACCAACTTCGGCCGGTAGCCGACATCGATCAGCTCTCGATCGATCAGGAAATAGAGCAACTCCTGGGCCGCCAGCCGATGGGCAATCTCGTTCGGATGCCCGTCGTAGCCGGGAAAGGCCTGCAGTCGCTCAGGACTGCGCCCCTCATAGATCGGAAAGAGATCCAGGCAGGGGATCGACATCTCGCCCAGGCGCGCGCAGATGCGCTCGTGGACATCCCGAAAGGCGTACCCGTCGGGGCTCAGGTCGTAGGAAAACATGGGGAATACCATCGCGCAAAACGGTACCTCCGCCTCGGCACAGAGCATCTGCATCTCGGCCAAGGCCGCGAAAAAAACCTGGGCACCCTGGGACTCCTCCTCCCAGATGTCATGGAAGTACTTGCGAAAGCCGGTCCGCACCCGCAACGCACCCCATTTTTGAAAGGCAAGATGGAGCACATGCGAATGACGTAGGATCGGACGGAACCAATCGGGCGGAAGCTTGGGCATCATGCCGTCGCGCAGCGCGTTCATCAGGTCCTGATGCGCCCAGTCCTCGGCATCGTTCAGACATATGCCAAGACAGACAAGGTTCGGCTTCAGAGCCAGCGCCTGCTCGAGCATCTGGATCTGGGACGGCGGCGCAGTCCCGCCCTTGGCGAAGATGTCGACACGCGCCGGCAGCTGGCCCGCGTTGTAGTTGAGCATCCGCTCCAGCCGCATTCCATAGGTGTCCTCCGGGTCGCAACCCGCACCAGCAGTGAAGGAGTCGCCGATCAACGCCACCCTCAACATCTCGGAACCATCCTCGGTGTATGGGTGGAGGCGCTCCTCAGCCGGATAGATGAATTTGTATCCACGGTCCATCATGGGGTGCTCGGCCAGGGGCGGCACCTGATCGACGGGAAAGATGCGCAGGACGACCTCCAGCATCGCCCAGCAGACTGCGACGGATAGCGTGACCGCCAATGCCCTGAACAAGAGCATTCGTCCCCTGCTGGTTCGAGTACGGCGCCGCTTTATATTGTTATCCAAAATGGGGCCCCCAAGGCTGTTCATCGTAGTGAAGGACCGCGCTCGCTCGTATCGCGATCGGCGCGAGAGCAACATAGCGGAGTTTGCTTCAACTTGCATCGGTGCAAGACCAAAGAAAAACAGGCCCGCGGCAGGGCACGCCGCGGGCCTTGAGGGAGATAACCTCAGATTGGTGACCTCAACCCCAAAGGATTGAGGGCTCAGGAGATATTTGGAAATGCTTCCGCATTCAAACCACACATTCCCGTGGAAACCCCACCCCCGGGCGCGGTCGACCGAGATCGACCGACACCCGAGAATGGCTGTATATTTTTTCCGGAGCAGGGGCTTGTCACGGTTGGAAACCGCGACTGCTCCATCCGGGGTAACATGGTTATATTGAACAGGCTCCACTCCGCGTAAGCAGCCTGGCGCCATGGGAAGTCCGATATCGCATACAACAACGGCAGCGAGCCGCTCGTCTTACACAAAAAAGCGAAGATCGTGTCCTCCGCATCGATCAGAGGACATCGGCTGGGGCAAGGGCCATCGTCGCCAAGACCGGCAAAACCCGCCCCAAGGCGTCGTCGTTGAAGTCGTACCCGGAATTGTGGAGCCCCGCAGACGTCGCGCCCCCCGTCCCACGCACACCAAACAGGAAATAGGCCGCAGGAACATGCCGGACGTAGAAGGCGAAATCCTCCGCACCCAAGACCGGCTCGGTCAGGATGTCGAGATGCTCCCTTCCAGCCGCATGCACCACGGAATCCTGGACGAACTCAACACACCCATCCTCATTGGTAAGGACCGGGTACCCCTGCTCCACCCAGGCCTCTGCTTCACAGCCCAGCCCGACAGCGACACCCGCGGCAACCTCGCCCACACGCCGGTGCAACAACGCGCGGGATCCCTCATCCATGGCCCGAATCGTCCCCTCAAAAACCACTTCCCCCGGGAGGATATTCTCCGCCGTGCCGGCATGGATCGATCCGACCGATACCACACCCGGCCGAACCGGATCCAAGTTGCGACTCACGATCGATTGCAGGGCACAGATGATATGGGCGGCGGCAAGGATGGCATCGCTGCCGAGGTGCGGCATCGCGCCATGCCCGCCGCGGCCCCGCACCACAACGCGAAACAGGTCGGCTGAGGCGAAGAAGGCTCCGCGTTTGATGGCAAACCGCCCCAGGTCCAGGCCAGGCCAGTTGTGAAACCCGATGAGCCTGCCGATCGCCGCATCGCCCCATTGCGCCGATAGCGCGCCCGCTTCAATCATGCGGGCCGCACCCGCAGCCTGCTCCTCCGCCGGCTGGAAGATCAGCTTGACCGGCTGCGGCAACCGGTCACGCACCTGGACCAACACCGCCGCCAGGCCCAACAAAAGCGTCATGTGCCCGTCGTGCCCGCAGGCATGCATCACCCCGTCGGTGCACGAGGCATACGGCACACCGGTCGTTTCGTGGATCGGCAGGGCATCCATGTCGGCCCGAAAGGCAATCGCCGGCCTGGTCCGAAAGCCCGGATCCCCAGGCGTCACCCACGCAACAATGCCGGTCTCGGCCAGCCCGCGAGTGTACGGGATCCCAAGCCGATCGAGCTCGGCACAGATCCGATCGCTCGCATAGGTCTCCTGATAGGCGAGCTGCGGGTGGGCATGCAGATCCCGCCGCAGCTCGCGCAGGCGTGGCAATTCCGGCTCAATCATTGAGGTATGAGGATTCATAGCGATCTCACCTTTCCACAACATTCAATGACAAATCAATGGCGCGAAATTGCAGACCGTGGGTGGCTATGGCTTTGGGAGTGCGGGCAGTCGAGTGGTTGGGCGGTTGCCGGGTTGCAGACGTATTGCACAGGACCTTGGAGCCCGAATCACGATTCCATCGATACCGATACCGATACCGACCCCGACCCCGATTTCGATTTCGATTTCAGTTTCGGTTTCGATTTCGATTTCGGTTTTCTGCATCTGCGGAGCCAATCTCCCCACTGGGCCGAAAGCCCCACGGTCGCGAAAAAACTGTGGGCGGGGTGGTTGCAGATGCTCCCATCCTTTGCTACCTTGGCTGGCATGATATGAATGGAACGGCCGACGGTATGGCCGATTCCCCCCCCTGGAACCGCCTTGAAAGCGGGAGGAATGATCCGGTGAACGGCAGACACCACAATCAAGGAAACGCAATTTCGACCACGGCTGATGCCTTGGATCGTCTCCTTGGTTCACTCTTCTTGGTGCGCCGCCGGGCAGTAGTACTAGGGGGCCATGTGTATGGTGTACCCTGCGCGCAATCGGCCCTTTGATCCTTGTGGGATCTCTCAGCGACAACCCGCTCTTCGGTCGATTCGCGCGCCACGTAACAACGGTTTCCGGGACGGCTGTGCGCCTCGCGAGCAACGTCTTTTGCCCTTTTCGAATTCGTCGGCAATCAGCATGCTGCATGCGGTCGACTGCCCCTCACATATCACCCCTTGGGAACGATCCCCTTTGCATACTTCGGGCCAGCCCGATCCTCATCTAAAATCGATTTTGGAACTATGAATACTCCCGATACCAACACCACCGCTGTCAAGTCAACGGCTTCCCCTCAACCCACCAATGCCAAACCCGCACCGGTCAAGGGAGCCGACATCATCGTCCGCTGCCTCGAACGTGCAGGGGTTGATGTCGTCTTCGGCTATCCGGGCGGCGCCAGCATCGAAATTCATCAGGCCCTGACCCGGTCCGATCGCATACGGGTCATCGTCCCCCGCCACGAGCAAGGCGAAGTCTTCGCCGCAGAGGGATACGCACGCGCTTCCGGTCGACCCGGCGTCTGCTTGGCCACCTCAGGCCCCGGCGCCACCAACCTGGTGACCGGGATCGCCGATGCCTACATGGACTCCATCCCACTGATCGCCGTGACCGGGCAGGTCAATCAGACGATGATCGGCAAGACCGCCTTTCAGGAGATGGATGTGGTTGGCACCACGATGCCGATGGTCAAACACAGTTACCTCGTCCTCGATATCAACGAGCTGCCACAAGTCTTCGCGGAGGCCTTCTACGTCGCTACCACCGGCCGGCCCGGCCCTGTCCTGATCGACATCCCTAAAGATGTCCAACAGGCCACGACCATTCCCGATTATCCGGATACCATCACGCTTCCCGGATACCGCCCAGACAGCTGGAAGCAGGATATCGAGGTGATCAAATCGGATCTCGACCGAATCGCGGAAATGATCGAGGCCGCTTCGCGCCCCGTGATTTACTGCGGCGGCGGAATCATTTCCGCAGAGGCATCCGATGCGCTGAAGCAGTTCGCTCGCAAAGCGAATATCCCAGTCACCACCACGCTCATGGGTGTCGGTGCCATCCCGCAGGATGACCCACTCAGCCTGATGTGGCTCGGTATGCACGGCACCGTCTTCGCCAACTATGCCGTCGCCCATGCCGATCTGCTCCTCGCCCTCGGTGTCCGGTTCGATGATCGCGTGACCGGTAAGGTCGAGAAGTTCTGTGAACATGGAAAGATCGTGCACGTCGACATCGACAATTCCGAGTTCAACAAGAACCGCTTGGTCGATATCGCCATTCAGGCCGACGTCCGTTGGGTCATCGAAGAATTGATCGGACGCGTTTCCTTCGCCGAACGTAAGCCCTGGCACGACCAGTTGAACCATTGGAAACAGCAATACCCGATGTCCTATCACCGGCTGGAGGATCATATCCAACCGCAGATGGTCATCGAGGAACTCTCCAACCTCACCGCCGGTGAGGCGATTATCACGACCGGGGTCGGTCAGCACCAGATGTGGACCGGTCAGTTCTATAACTTCCAAAAACCCCGCACCTATATCACCTCCGCCGGACTCGGCTCCATGGGCTTCGGCCTGCCTTCCGCCATCGGCGCCCAGGTCGGGATGCCCGATACGCTGGTGGTCAATATCGATGGCGACGGCAGCTTCGCGATGAATATCCAGGAGCTGGCCACCACCGTGATCGAACAGATCCCGGTCAAGTCGATCATCCTCAACAACCAGCACCTCGGGATGGTCATGCAGTGGGAAGACCGCTTCTATGACAGCAATCGCGGACATACCTATATCGGTAATCCCAGCAACCCGTCCCGCCCCTACCCCGATTTCGTGAAGATCGCGGAGGGCTATGGTGTCGCCGGTAAACAGATACATCGGCCGGAGGAGGTCGTTCCCGCGCTCAAGGAAATGATCGAAACCCCCGGTCCCTATGTCCTCGACGTGATCGTCCCCTACACCGAACACGTCCTGCCGATGATCCCCGCCGGAAAGACCTGGCGCGACATCATCGTCGAATGACATTCACCCGGCCCCCTCTGCCGAGAGCCCGTCCGAAAGGGCGGGCTCCCCTCCTTCAGGCCTCACCTCCAGTCGGATCATTGTCTGAATCGGTGTCGGGGTCGGAATCGGGATCGGGATCGGGATCGATTCCTGTTCTGATAGTTATGTGGCGTAGGAAAATATGTGGCGCAGAGTCTCGTTGATAGC
>ENA-UOOH01004200-UOOH01004200.1-fermentation-metagenome-genome-assembly--contig:-NODE-4200-length-10124-cov-49.323567_pt1 | contig 10124 bp, 6 predicted proteins | sample MGYA00245778_ERZ724025 | MGnify/ENA primary metagenome ERZ724025 (study PRJEB28704, sample SAMN03018313) | fermentation metagenome | biome: anthropogenic terrestrial biome; feature: soil; material... | reverse complement strand
ACGGGTTCTTAGTCTGAATTTTCTTTTTGACTTCAGGTTCATAACTTCGAATAGTTTTTGGTTGTACAAATATTGGGTTTATGTATTCTCCGGAGCAGGAATGTTTGTTATGGCTGTCGTTAACCGGCCTATGGTTTCCTGCTTGCCCAGAAGCGAAGTAATGTCGAACATGTGAGGGCCCTTGCTCTCGCCTACTACAGCCAGACGGAAAGCATTCATAATGTTTCCGATGGGATAGTTTTTCTCTTCAATCCACTGCTTAACCCGGATCTCCTGATTTTCGGAAGAGAAGTCATCGATGCTTTGCAACACGTTAATAAGTTCGGACAGTTGTGCGGAACTTTCCTTTTTCCAGCGTTTTTTTACCGTTTTTTCGTCGTATGAAGCCGGCGCAATGAAGAAAAACGAGGCCTGATCCCACAATTCTTTCACGAAATTCACCCGTTCTTTCACCAATCCGATAACGTTGGCGGCATAGTTCTTGTCGCAGGGAATGTTTTTTTCTGCCAAAACAGGTTGGATCATCTCCGCCAACAGTTCATTGGGTGTTCCCTGAATATATTTGTGGTTGAACCACTTGGCTTTTTCGAAATCAAACTTTGCACCGCTCTTGCTGCATCGTTCGAACGAAAAGGCCGTAACCAGCTCATCGAGAGAGAAAATCTCCTGCTCTGTTCCCGGATTCCATCCCAGCAAAGCCAAAAAGTTGATAACGGCCTGAGGCAAGTACCCGCTTTCGCGGTATCCCGATGATGTTTCACCTGATTGGCGGTCTTTCCATTCCAACGGAAAGACGGGAAATCCGAGGCGGTCCCCGTCGCGCTTGCTCAGCTTTCCGTTGCCTTCGGGTTTGAGCAGGAGCGGCAGGTGGGCGAACTCGGGCATAGTATCTTCCCATCCGAAACTTCTGTATAACCACACGTGAAGGGGAGCCGACGGCAACCATTCTTCACCGCGAATAACGTGCGTGATCTCCATCAGGTGGTCGTCCACCACGTTGGCAAGGTGGTACGTCGGCAGTTCGTCGGCCGATTTGTAAATGACCTTGTCATCGAGCACTGAGGAGTTGATTACCACTTCTCCACGAATTAAATCGTTTACGGTGATATCGATACGGGGCTCAATCTTTATGCGTACCACGTATTGCGTACCGTTGTCGATCAGCTTTTTCACCTCTTCGGTGGGTAACGTCAGTGAATTCCGCATCTGAAGCCGGGTGGTGGCATCGTATTGAAAGTTCGGGATTTCGTTGCGTTTGGCTTCCAGCTCCTGGGGGGTATCAAAGGCGATGTACGCCTTGCCTTCGTCCAACAGTTTGTGGACGTATTTTTTGTAAATGTCTTTTCGTTCCGACTGTCGGTAGGGCCCGAATTTCCCTCCTTTTGCGGGACTTTCGTCGTAGGGCAGTCCCAACCAGTCGAAAGCTTCCTGAATGTATGCTTCTGCTCCGGGAACAAACCGGGTGGAGTCGGTGTCTTCAATCCGAAGGATGAAGTCTCCGTTTTGTTGTTTGGAAAACAGGTAGTTGTATAATGCCGTGCGAACTCCGCCGATATGAAGCGGCCCGGTAGGACTGGGGGCGAAGCGGACTCTTGTTTTTCTGCTCATAATTTTGATGTTGAGGCTACAAAGGTAAGAAAAAAAGACCAGACTTGTGGAAAACTACTGTTTAAACAAGAAGAGACTGTTTCTTGTTACCGAAACAGTCTCTTAAGGTTAGCTTGTTTTTATCCCCTATTGTTGTCCACTATCGTAGTACAATATCCAGTCAGCCAACTGAAACAACCCTGAGCCGTGATTTGCTGTAACATTCAACCTGTAGTGATTATATGCAGTCCTGTTTGGCATTAGGAAAGAGATTTTGTATTTTCTTTGTGGAAATTTTGGAAAATTAGTTTGTCTGTCCAGCACGGTCCAGGTAACACCGTCATCAGATCCTTCTACCGTCCAGTCTTTCGGGTCTCTCCCATCATCATCATTTCCAGATGTCAGTGTATATTTTGTTGCGGCGAAGGCACGCTCCATTTTCCACATCATCCAGGCTGTATTTTGAAAAGTGAGGTATTTAGTTCCCGGGTCATTATCGATTAGTTTGTCCACATTTTCGCCTCCGTGTCCCGGTGAGTTATTGTTACTTTCACTTATTGTGCCTGGAGTATTCATTAGGTTTATAACAACTGGTTGTACCATCACCGTTTGCGTATTCGTCAACCAAACCTCGTCAACAGAAACTAAATTACCCACTATGGGAAATACAGATACTTTATAATTAAAAGTATACTCTCCCGGTGGTAAAAAAGATATTCCGAGTGCGCTTACCGGGAGATTAATCTGTGGCTTTCCCTCCATATCTGGCAATTGAGCTTTGCCTGACTGGGTGAATCCTCCGGCTCCGGAAACCGTATATTCGATATCTCCGGCAAAACGCATGAGGACGTTAGTGGTACCAATCACGGAAATATATTGTTCGGCACCAATAGTCTGAACCACAATAGAAGGTGGAGTCAATGCATCCACGAAAGCTTTTGAGACAGGAAAAGCTGTGATGGAGGTAGGAACAGATATGTTTTTCTTTGCATCAAGCGTGAAAACAATAAACTCGTAACCCGTACCGGCATCCAGTCCTTCGATACTTACTGAATCTACTAAAGTATCATACGTTACAACCGTGCTGTCGGCACCGTAGATAATTTTTATCGATTTCGATTTTTGGTCCTTCGGATTATCCCATGCCAATACAACCCTCTCAAAGCCCGGATAGACACGCAAACTGTCAATCTTACCCGAATAATTGTGTTCTTCGAGATATTGTTTAAAATTGTCTTCCATGCTGTCACATCCATAGTTGCTTAATAATGCAAGAAGGATGCTAACTATTATCATTGATTTTATTCTTTTCATTTTGTAAGTTTTTGAAAATTTATGTATTAGCCGATTTATTCCCATCCTTCTTTAACTCCTGTTAAGGTAGTAGGATCGTCAATTATACTTCCATCTGCTTCCGTACCGAAAACGGTTATTTCTGATGTACATCCAGAGTTCCCGTTTCCGTATTGTTTGATTCCCTTGTAACGTAGATAACGGAAAGGTTTTGTAAATCGGGGGTTTTCAGGATAAAACATATACTCATGACCGTTTCTGGCTTCATTCCTTGCCTCAATGACGTTGGAGGGTTGTGTAATCTTATATCTTCCCACATATTCCCAACCATCAAAAACGCCATCAGCAGGATCTTTGTCATCGCTAATCCATATTTCCCAAATTTCCACGTTTTCACCTCCATAAAGCATCCCCCATGCATTGCGCTGCCATATTTTGAACCGGCTTCCTTTAATTTCTCTACCCATGTCTATAAAATAGGAAAAAGGATACGATTGCGGACCCGTATGAAAATAGTTCAGGTTTAGTTTGGGTTCATAATCATATTCATTATCCCAGAATTTTTCAACACGTCCTTCATAATAAGTTTCTCTGGCATTTTTCATACTATCGTCCCGCCAGGTGCCTCTATGTGCTTCCAACGGTACTTGATCAAACGGATTACTGCTGCTGTTGTAATCCCATTTATTTCCGTACAGAAGATTATTCCGCAAGAAAGACCACTGTTTTTTTGAAATGGGACCGTCCATCAAAGGTGTTAGTTGCCCGAAATCCTTAGTTTCCGTCTTGTTTTCATAAGTGTCCCTGATGTGGACACTTACCGAGTGCGGCAGGCCTCGCAGATTTTCGATGATATAACGATCTTTCGCAAGGTTGGAGGCATATATTTTTGTGGCTTTTGTATCACCTACTTTAACGTCCACATAAATAGTTATGTTTTGTCTCAATACATTTGTCCAATCCAATACAAGTGACGAGAATCCCGGTTGAACCTGAACTGTTTCTAATACAGCGGCAGTTGTGGGGGCTAATGGGGTTACTCGTTGAATCACCGGTTGGGACTCGTTTGCATTTCTGTCTACCGAGAATATTTTTACTTCGTATTCTTTTTCCTGACCAAATCCTTCGATGAACAGGGTGTCTGAATAAACACTGCTTGTTTTAGATATTTTCTTACCTGTATCGATAATGTACTCAGCTCTGGTATAAAGGAAATCCTCATCATCGGGTATGGTATAAGTGAAATAACCACCTCCGTATAATGGTTTAAAAGTTACGTTTGTTATTTGGCCGGGAGGTGTGGTTTCCACTTGCAACCTATCACTGCAGCTATTGAATAACGAAACAGTTGCAATTACTATTATGACTGAAAAATAATGTATAAATTTCATATGCTTTTTAAATTAATATTTAATAAACTACCATCCGGGGTTTTGTATTAAATTAGGGTTTCTGTTTATATCCGACAGGGGTATAGGCATTAAATAATCACGGGGTGTTTGCCAAACGCGAGGTTGTAATGTCATCAAAACATAGAATTGTGCCGGATCTACACCTGTGGTGTTCCAACCCTTCATAGGAGAGAGGAAATACCTGTCGGCCTCCTTCCATCGCAGCACATCGAAATACTTATGTCCTTCAAAAGACAATTCGATTATTCGTTCACGGTGGATAATATCGCGTAACCCTTCTTTGGTAAGATGTTTTCCGGGAGTTTTTACAATGTTGGCATCACTCCATACTTCTTCTATCGGCTTTAAGCCACCAATTGTCCGGATTTTGTTTAAATAAGTATAAGCCTCCGGGCTTGGACCGTTATATTCATTGTATGCTTCGGCATACATGAGATAAAGGTCTGACAAGCGAAGGATGGGGTAAGGGAATTTTACTACGCGTGCCCAGTGTCCCGTGCCCGACTCGGGATGAACCAGCTTCTTCACACCAATACCTGTCCAGTAAAAATCGGTGGTGTGTTGCGAACCCCGTCCTCCGGGAAATTCATTGTAGCGCATTTTAACGTCATTGGCCATGTCGTGAGTTCTCCAGACACTTCTGTCAACAACCAGCCAGGCATAGAACCGAGGTTCTCTGTTCAGATGTAGTTTAATCGTTTTTTCTCCCGACTGCATATATCCCTTATGATAGCTGTCATCCGGCACGTCTGTAACTTCGAGTCTGTTGTCGTACTCGAACGTTTTATCGTCTTCAATAGGCACACCGTTTCTCGAATAATAAAGTTCGTCCATCCTGTAGTCTGCGCCTAGCCATTGCCATGCGAAACCGGCAGTGGTGGGTTCAGCGATAGAACGCATGTTGGTGGCGTGTGCGAATCCTCCCTGACCTTCGTAATCCAGGCCGGAATATCCCCACAGTAATTCATCGTTCCATGGAGCTACAATGGAGAAGCGTTTATTGTATGCATATTGAATGATGTCGGATTCTTTAAAATTATCCACGTCCCAGAATTTGGGTTGTCCCGTAAAGGTGTAGAGCTTTTTGCCACGGGCTTCCGCATAATCAATGGCTTCTTTGATTCCGTCAAGTGCTTGTTTCCATTTCTCGGGGTCATATTGCATGGGAAAGAAGGTGTTGCCTTCTTTGTTCTTAAAATTACTGAAATATTCGGAGTTCCCGTTGAATAATGGACTTGCGCGTGTCAGCAGTATTTGGGCTTTGATGGCACGTGCATTTACTTGGTCTATTTGCCCGTAGTAAGCGACATCGCGTTCTACGGCAAGTTCAGCCTTTGGATTCCCGTTCGCATCGTATAGGACTTCATTGATAAGGTTCAGAGAGTAATTAAAACAAGAATCTACGGTTTGCCTTTCCTGGCGTACATCTTCTACTGCAGAAAAAGGTTCCAGATTTTTATCGGCAATGACAATCGGGCCGTATAGGCGGGTCAGGTAAAAATGGTAGTAAGCTTTCAGAACTTTCACCTGAGCTATCCAGTCGGCACGTTCGGCAGGGGTGATGTCGGGTACGTTTTCAATGTTTTCGAAAAAGATATTGCAAACACGGATACCTTGGTATAAACCTATACTTCTTCCATTTGAGTCTTCGACTCCGCCGCCACCGCTCCAATAATTTAGAATGGGATCATTGGAATTGTTCCATCCTCGCATCAGTTTTTCACCACGTGTATTCCACCGGGCATCGGCTACTTCAGCATCCAACCGGCCCACCCATTCATCGCCTGCTAGCGACATGGATTGATGAAGTTTTTCATAATTAGGCATATATTTGTAACAAGTAGATAATGCGCTCAGAGCCTTGTCTCTGTTTTCAAACAAACTACCTACCTCCACCGTATTGTCCGGAACAATATCCAGAAAATCGCAACGGGTAAATGTTAAGGATAATCCTATAATAAAACTTATAGCTATTATTTTTGATTTCATATTTGTATTGTTATTAAGTAAATATTAAAAAGTAACATTCAACCCAACGTTATACACACGTTGTAGCGGGTAAGCCAATCCGTTTCCTCCCATCTCCGGATCCCAGAGTTTGAAGTCGGATAAGTTAAACAGGTTCTGTCCTGTAAAATATACACGCACCATGCTGAAAGGCATAGGTTGGAACCATTTGTTGGGGAATGTGTACCCAACCTCCAATGTTTTCAAGCGTAAAAATCGTCCGTTTCGAAGCCACCATGTTGAGTTTTGTTGACTGTTATTCTCATTAACAGTGGCAGATAAGCGAGGCCAGAATGCGTGTGATACCGGATTATTGGGGTTCCAGTGGTCGTCGGCAATGATTTTTAAAGCGCCTCTGTGTCCGGCAAAAGGAGCAATCCCAAACCGGTCAGGATTGGATCTTCTCGCGTTGGGATCAATAAAAAATGAAACCCTGTCCTGTCCCTGAAAGAAACAGGATAAGTCAAAATTTTTATATCCACCCGATAAACCAAATCCATAATTGATTTCGGGGACCGTGGGGTAGCCTATATGTACTTGGTCATCCGAATTTACCCTTCCGTCACCATTTATGTCCTTATACTTAATGTCTCCTGCCTGCGGGATACTTCCCAACTCCTGCCGAGGTGAGTTGTTTACATCGGCCTGGTCAATAAACAACCGTTCAGCCACATACCCTTTCCAGGTATTGATAGGCCATCCTATGTCGCTCAAGTAAGGCCAGCGATATTCCGGTTCTTCGTTCTCCACGTATTCGTTTTGTGCGAATGTAAAGTTAAATCGTCCTGTTATCCATGCATCTTTGTTAAACGAGTGATTCAAATCGATAGAACCGTCCCAGCCCGCACTTTTAACGGCACCAACGTTACCGTATACGTTGCTGGTCAGTCCCATTGTTGCCGGCAGGTTGGCACGTGCCTGATAGATTTGTTTTCTGTTTTCCGTAAAATATTCGAGAATAACTTTCAATGCGCGGTTTTTGAAAATATCCACCTCAAATCCAACGTTTTGTTTCTGGGCAATCTCCCAAGTGATCATCGGATTGGCATAGCGGTTGATATTAAATCCCCCGTAGTACGAGTTGAAGTCTTTTCCCCAACGGTATCCTCCGGCACCCGATATGTCGGAGAGAAAGAAGAAACGGTCTGCTGCCCCGGCAATTTGGTCGTTTCCTACCCGTCCCCATGAGTATTTCAGTTTGAAGTTGGGTAAAATATTTTCGAGTGGACTCCAAAAGGGCTCGTTGGATAAGATATAACCTACTCCTAAAGCCGGGAAAAGTCCCCAACGATGCGACCTGTCGAATTTTTCAGATCCGGTGTATGTTAAACTTACTTCAGCCAGGTATTTTTGCATAAATCCATAATTGAGCCGGGCGCGAAGTCCTTGATTACGTTGGGGTAGTGTTCTTTGAATTGTTTGATCTTCAGGTCTATAAATTCCGGTGTTCTTACTTTCTTCCTGTGTGTAAATAAGAAGTCCGCTAAGGTCGTGCGTATCGTTAAACGAGTTGGCATAAGTTAAGCCGCCTTCCATATATACCCTGAATTCACCTTCACGGGTAATGCTCGGATTGCCCAAAGCATCTGTCCCTTTATGTACCTGTTGTAATACATAGGTGTCGGTAAATTCATCATAGCTTTTTATATTATACAGGTAGGGATCGTATGCTCTGTAGTTCTCATACCTGTTATCGTTTTTGATGGATATTTTTGCTCTTGCCATTAATCCTTCCAATACGGGATCCATATCTTGGTCGATGGAAAATTGTGAGGTTATACGCCCCATTGAGCCGTCTTTGTATCCGCGAACCATTCTGGCAAAAGGATTGGTCATGCCACCGGTGGCATCCGAGCCGAACAGCGTATGTTTTACGTACGCAGTTTTTTCATCCGGTAAGTAAAACTTGGGGAATTCGACCGGATTGGTAGCTACTACACTGGCAAAGATTTCGTTTGTATTGTCAAGCGGACCGGTGAAATTCTCGAAAATAGAATTCATATTGATATCCATCTTGGTTGTAGGGGTTAGATCCATAGTCACGTTAGCCAAAATATTAAACCTGTCAATGGCGATGTTATTTTTAAAGTTATTCAGCTTGTTATCTTTCAGAATACCCGTGTCCTTATCGTACGAAACGGCTAAATAATATTTGACTACTGTTCCTCCCCCCGTGATGTTCAGGTTGTAATGCTGATTCATGGTATTGGGTTTAAACATGATGTCGTACCAATTCAGGTTAGGGTAAGCATATTCGTTGAGGTTGTCAATCGTGTTTTGAATTTTTTGCGCACTGTAATAAGGCTCCAAGAGAGGATTGTCATTAAATTGAGCTTCATTGTACAAGTTCATGTACGTTACGCCATCTACCGTTTCCAGCAATTTTGTGGGAGCAGACATTCTGGCGTCGGCGCGGAAGGATATTTTAGGTTTTCCCGCAATCCCCTTTTTGGTGGTAACCATAATAACTCCATTGGCTCCTTTGGAGCCATATAAAGCAGCTGCGGTGGCATCTTTCAGAACGGCGAACTGTTCAATATTATCAGGATCTACGCGGGCTAAGTCGGCAGAGCTCACTTCAAACCCATCTAACAAGATCAAAGGGCTGCTGGCGTAGCCAAAGGTCGTGACACCACGCACAAAGAACTGAGCATTATCATTTCCAGGTTCCCCGCTTCTCTGATAAGAGATAACGCCGGCTAAACGGCCTGCCAAGGCTGTGGTAAGATTGCTTGAAGGAACCCTCAATTGTTTAGGGCTTATGGTTTCAATAGAAGAAACTATGCTTTCTTTTTTTTGGGTGGCAAAAGCTGTGATGGTTACTTCATCGAGTAACTCAACGTCTTCTACCATGACAACATTCAGGGTGGTGAGATTGCCTACTGAGATTGTCTGGGGCTTCATTCCCACAAATTGGAGCCTTAGTTCTTCATTGGGGGCTGCTTCAATTAAATATCGGCCATCCGCGTCTGTGATTACACCTCCTTGTCGCCCCACCACTTGTACGGTTACTCCGGGTAAAGGATCACCATGGGTGTCTGTTACAACCCCAGTAATGGTTCTTCGGGTTTGCTGCACTTCAAGCTTTCCCGGCATCTCTTTTTTGGAGGTTGCCAGGGCATGTGGTGCAAACGACAAAAGAAATAAACACAAAAATACACAGCCTTGTTTGAAGAATGTGTTTGAAGCCTCTGTCTTTTTAAGATTTAGGCGGAATAAATTTTTTTTGTTCATGCAAATGAAGTTTTTGAATTAAAAATTAGTGAATCATTGTTGGAGAAAAGCTAAGTTAATTAATGGCTTATGCGTGTCCTTTTTCAGGGGTAAGTCACTGTCCATTTCATCTCTTTTAGCTGATTGGCGTTGAGAGAATATTTTTTCAACGGTTTATCCTTTACGTTGGTCCAGCCCTCAGTTTCCAGCTTAACAGCATCGTACACATAGACATATATGTATCCTTCAGCGCTTTTCATTACCTGTTCCCAACACGATAATGTAATCCCTATTCGAATCTTCCGGGTTTCTCCTGTATCTACTTTATAATCTGCTGCATAAGTGGGGTTGGTGGGATCATAGTTAAGAAATCCGTCTTTCAATGTGGAGACATAATAAATGGTTGAAGATGATTTGTTTTTTAAATATATTGAATCATGACAATCGTCAACTTCAGTACCACATGTTGTTGTCAGTAGAGTAAATGCAACAACGACTAAATTTAAAAAAATTGTTCTTATCATTCTAATTTAAATTACATTCCCAATCTTAGTAAAGAAGAGCGAGAATAGTTTATATTAATTCGTTTTATCTTTTTATCTTTTTATTCAG
>ENA-UOOH01004194-UOOH01004194.1-fermentation-metagenome-genome-assembly--contig:-NODE-4194-length-10131-cov-5.472112_pt1 | contig 10131 bp, 9 predicted proteins | sample MGYA00245778_ERZ724025 | MGnify/ENA primary metagenome ERZ724025 (study PRJEB28704, sample SAMN03018313) | fermentation metagenome | biome: anthropogenic terrestrial biome; feature: soil; material... | reverse complement strand
GGCTCCGAGGGGCCTTCCCTCATCTTCGATTAAGCATGGCTCTTTGGCTGCTTAAGCAGCCTCGCGCCTTCGTGGCGCACAATCATCAGCATATCACACCAAGTCTACTTCGGTTTTTGCGCGATAGTGATTCTCTATTTTACCTTCTGAATTTTGATGGTATTTGTCTTGAAGACCATCCAATGTCATATTTGCATATAGACTATGGCTCTTCCTTGCGGTGTACCTGAAACTGTAGGAAATAGATTGCCTTTACGGACATTACGGAGTTCGCTATCCATGCTGGAAAAGTATATCTTTCCCCAATTGGGGATTGTTTTGATGGGTCGCTGCCGAGTTGGTGATATATGCTGAAATTGTTGGAGGTGTTTTTTCATGGCAAAGTCTTTATATATGACCATTACCGGCACCAATTACTCCTATGGCATGAAACCTTTCGAGATATGTGGCCAACAGCATCCATGCTGTTGGCCAAAGGATGATCAGCACAGGCTGTCTCTACGATCAGATAGAGGATTATGCTATGCCCAGATTTTGTTTGTAACTAGCACGAAGATGAATTTGTCTGATGCTTCAGCTGAAAGAAGTGGAAAAATATCCGGAGCAAGGAGGTAGTGAAGAAAAGACAGAGGAGCCAAAGTTTGACTGCGTAATCCAATCGAAGGATAGTGAAGGGGAGAATGCAGCCGGGAAGGGAAAAGGCAAGCGGAGGATTAGGTTTAGAAGGTAAGGAGAAGTTGCAATTATGCTTGATCCACAAACAGAACAGCACCTATCCGTGTTGAGGAGAAGTGCTGCTCTGCTGTTTGAAACAAACCCATGTTTACGGTTATTTAAATTGGAACAATGACATGATATGTGAAGGTTACAGGTTATAGACAAATAGCCAATATAAACAAATTTCAATACATCAGGTTGTTTAAACAATTCAATAATTTAGTGTTTCTCAATGATAATATATCCAAAACTCTTAAAAGGCAATACTTAATTTGGGATTGACAGAAGAAGGAAGAATGAGTAACATTAAGTTAAACATATATTACATATAGTATAATATAAACAATGAAAAATGCTTAAGGGGGGTTACAACTATAACCGATATCGGAAAATATTCGGGAAAAATTTTCTGGGAGGAGGTGAATCGATATGAACTGCTACCATGAAATCCTGGTCACTTTGCAATTTCACGAGGACATTCCGGTTTCTGAAGTGCAGGCGGCTTTATCCGAACTGATCAACAACAGCATGATTTTTGATGAACAGCTGAAAGAGATGCATCATCGAAATGCGTTTAAGCAGTATACTTTCTGCCTGCCTTATCCTTTGGAATCGGACCGGATTTACCGCAAGGCCAGGCTGTATTGCTTTCATCTGCGCACTACCAGCCTTAAGCTGGCTCTGGCATTCAGGCAGTGGCTGCCGAAGGCGAAAGGACCGGCCAAAATCGTGAGTCTGGAGTTGAAAAATTATGGCCGAAGAGCGATCAGCGAGCTGACTACCTTGACACCGGTGGTCTGCACGGTTGACAACCGCTGCTGGCTCCCGGAAAACGGCCTAGCCCTTTTAGCGGAGCGCTTGCAAGGCAATGCCCTGAAAAAGTGTCGCAATCAGGAGCCGGCCTTCACTGTGCCGGCTGGCGAGGATTACTTTTTTGAACATATTCAAATGCTGAACCAAAAACCGATTGTTGTCCATTACAAGCACAAGGGGGCGAGTCTGCTGGGACACAAGCTGCACTTGAGCATCAAGCCCCAGCCCTGGGCCCAGCAAATGGCCTTTACGGTGCTGGGGGAAGGAATTTTAGAAAAGAACGCCTGGGGATTTGGTTATTGTATTGCCGGGAGGTGAGAAAATGCTGAAAGATATGCTGAATGAATTTATCAATCATCAGATCCAGTATCCGGAGTTTGATCCTGATACGCTGGTGATCCAGCACTATCGGCTCAAACCGGGATTCTATTTCCGTTTGGATGAAAATGGCAGTATGGATGGATTCTTTCTGACAAAAAAGACTGTTTTACCGGAAAATGATCCCTTGTTGGATTGGTTTAAGCAAGCTGATTTTGCCAGCAGCCTGATCGAGATGAACAAGCCGGTGGATCCGAAGAAGCAGATTCACAGCAACAATTATTTTACCCTGTTCCTCAAGCGCGATACGTTCTTGCAGCAGGGAGAATTCCATCCCCACCTGGAAGAGCATATTAACCGCTACTTTGCTGCCTTGCTCAGTGCTCCGGCTCAAAAAAGCGCGGATATTCTGCGGACCGCCAACTACGAAACTCTGCCTGAGGAAAAGGTGAGACAAAGCAAGGCCCGGTTTTTGGCGGCCTTGCCGGAAATCAGGGAACGGGTGAGGCAGAAAGAGGAAAAGCGCGAACTTAAAGAAAACGACAATTGTTATATCAAGCTTTTTTTGGTAGCCCCGCTGGACGTATACGCCTATGAAAGCGGACGCTACCTGTTGCCCAAAATATTTAACAGTAACAGTTATAATCTGGAGGTCAACGGTCAGGTCTTAGGATTGTCCAACGCCAATATGGGCATGAATGCCAAAAAACCCTACTTGGAACACAAGACAGCCGCTTTCCAGGTCCCGTACCGGATTACGGCGGAGGAGGGAGTTCTGCTGCGCAAATTGTTCCTGTGGCTGGACGGGCAGGAAAGAGAAGGAAAACCCCTCTATGCCGGCTACATGCCGGTGGGGGAACACGCTCCCGGCTTATTCAACACTGCCGGGGAAATGCAGACCCGCAAACCCGCTGTTTATGTTCATTTTGTCCGGGGCATGGGACTAACCATTGACGACTATGATTTTCTGCCCAATTTCAGAGACCAGATGGAGCGGCCGGTAAATTTTATAAATTATCTGGACCTGGCCGGTTATCCGGGCACTCTGATGAACCAACGGAGCGCGGTGGAAGCCCATATTAATACCTGCCTTTACGGCGGTCAGCTGGTGCGCAACTATGACGGGGACAAGCTCCAGGTGAGCGACTATCTCTCCCAGGCTTTGGCCGCCCAGGTGATACTGTCCCGGACTGCTATGCATGCCTGGCTGCGCAAGGGCAATGAGCTGCCCCTGAAAACCGCTGTGGACCGGATCACCATGGGAGTACTGCTGGCCCGGCTGCAAAACCTGGAGTATGTGCCCGCTCTGGCCCAGGCCCTGAACGTACGCTTGGCGCTTTTGCATTATTTTAATGAGGAGGATGACGACATGGGAGAAACCATTGTGCGTACTTATGAACAGTTAAAAGAAAGGGTGCTTAATACTCAAAACCGGAAGGAACATGTGGCCTGCCGGAATGGCGTGGAGTTTTATCTGGCGGTGGGGCAGCTGCTCTATTACTATTTCAGCCTGAGCGCGGCGCAAAAGCTGCACTATGATGTGCTGTGGCGGGGCGTGGCCGCCGCCAAAACGGCGGAAGAGGTGAAAAGGGAACACTATAAGCACTTTCAAAAATATGCTCACGCCATTGACTTGGACAACCCCCGCTTTAACCATCTCCTCAGCGTGGTTACTTCCTATGAGCCGGAAAAAGGGGAGCCGGTCAATTTAGACGCGCTGTTTTACGGCTTTGCCGCCAGCAGCATTATTTATTACAAGGAAAAATTATCATAACCTAAAGGATTAAATCTCAGAACGGAAAAATAAACTAAGGAGGCTGCTTTCTATGAAAAAGACAAACCGTGTGTATGGAGTTATTGCGGTCGGCGCCTATATGGCCAATTTCAATGCCGACCTGTCCGGCTACCCTAAAGCCACTGCCGACGATCAGATCTTTGGCAGTGACAAGGCGTTGAAATATCCCATGAAGCGCATGTGGCAGGCCGAGGGCGAAAAGGTTCTCTATATTAAGAGCCTGCAAAGCCTGAGCAATAAAGACGAGGGGGAGAAGATCCAGCCCAGGGACCTGAATCAGCGTTATACCTATCTCTTCGGAAGCTTGGATGAGAAGACCGCCTCCAAGGAAGTGCTGGGCAAGCTGTTTTCTGCGATCGACGTGATGAATTTCGGCGCCACTTTTGCTGAAAAAAAACAGAACATCAGTATTATCGGGGCAGTGCAGATTAATCAAGGCATTAACCGCTTTGCCCATACCCATGTGCTAACGCAGGATATTCTTTCGCCTTTCCGCAATTCCAATGAAAAAAGCGAGGGCAAACTGGCCTCTTCCATGGGTAGCAAAATTGTGACGGACGAAGCCCATTATGTGTACGGATTTTCCGTTAATCCGGCCAACTATGACGATTTTATCGGTCTGGCCGACGGATTTGAAGGCTATACCAGGGAAGCTTATGAGAAATTTAAATGGGCGGCCCGGGTGGCCACCACGGCCTTTAATACTAATTCCAAAAGCGGCTGCGAAAACGAGTTGGCCCTTTTTATTGAACTTAAAGAAGAGAGCCGGCTCTTTCTAGCCAATTTGGACCGCTATGTGGCGGTACGGAAACAGTATGGGAAGATTATCTATGATCTGAGCCGTCTGGGGGAGGTATTGAAATCACACCGGGACGAAATCGACCATATTGACATTTATACCAATCCGGCAACGGTCGAGGTGGAGAGCGGAGATCTGTCTGCTCCCGTTCAATCCATTTATTAAGGGGGAGCAGGTTATGAAGAGCTTGCGCTTTATCCTCTCCGGGCCGGCCGCTTGCTTCCGTCAGCCGGATGTGAATGCCCAAGTCTATTTTACCTACAATAATATTCACCGGGTGGCTTTGCTGGGATTGCTGGGCGCGATTTTAGGTTTAAAAGGCTACCGCAATGCCAAGCTCTACCATCAGGAGGAACGGGCTTATCCTGAATTCTATGAGCTCCTTTCCCCGCTGGGCATCTCGGTGTCGCCTAATTCCCCCAACGGTTATTTTACGAAAAAGATTCAATATTTCAATAACAGTGCCGGTTATGCGTCAAAGGAGGCGGGCGGTAATTTGCAGGTGCGGGAGCAGTGGCTGGAAAGCCCCAGCTGGACTGTTTTCCTGGCTCAACGGACTTTGCCGGACGACCTGTGGAACCGACTCTGCCAAAGTGTACTTAAAGGACAATGCGTCTACTTGCCCTATCTGGGCCGCAACGATTTTCCGGCCCAGATCGATGGAGCGGACATGGTGGAGCTTTCTCCATCCCGGCAGCCCTATATTCATTCTTTATTCCGCTATGATGGAGACCTGAAGGCTTTGGCGGGAGGCGGCTATTCGCGCTACCTGTTGGTGGAAACGGCACCGGTCGCTTTAGCGGCTGATCATCATTTCTACCGCTTCGGCCGTTATGTGTTTATGAACGGAGCGGTGCCTGAACAGGCGCTGCCGGATGGATTATACAGTGATGGAAAGCGGCAGTATGCTTTTTATTAATGTGGCGGGTAAGAGGGCAAGACGATTTTCTGCCTTCTTGCTCTATGGTGAGAAGTTGGCTTATGGTGCAGTCTGACAGATGAGGAGGATATTCCTTTTGCGGGGAAGACTTGTTAATTGAGTCTTTGCCCGCTGGGAAGACAGAGAGGAAAAATAGAAGATGGAAAGCATCAATACCATCCAATTGATAGATCCCGAGGTTTTAAGCGATCCGCACTATTGGGCGCATACCCGGAGGAAAGCAGGGAAAGACGGTAAAAGCAGGTTGGAGACGGAAACCCTGTTGGCTCATTCCCGCTTGACTTTTCAATATTACAGGATCTATTGCCGGAAAAAGGAAATGGAGAATGTCGTGCGTGATCTGATTGAGGCCTGCGGGTTCGGGGAGGAAGAGGGTCAGACAGTCTATCTGTTGTTTTTGTACTCCATCTATTTACATGATCTGGGCAAGATCAATCCTGCCTACCAGGCCGATGTCCTGGGCAACGAGCGGTTTCGTGCCCGGCGCCGTCAGGCACGAAATTCTTACCATGGCAAGGCTTCCGCTTATTTGTATATCGATCATATGCACAAGACGGTATTGAAAAATCCTTCCGAAGGAGTCTATAAATGCCTGGCCGCCTTTGCTTACTGTATCAGCCGGCATCACGGAGCGTTGGGGAACGGCAGGGATTTTAGCGAGCTGGAACTTTGGGATGAACGCTATTTTCAAAGCGGTTTGGACCGGGAGGTCTTTGAGCGCATCCAATATGATATGCAGCAGGCCTTGGACGGGAGATGGCAGGGTAACGAGCCGATGGCATTTTATATTCTCGGTCGCCTTCTGTATGCTCTGATTACCGGGTGTGATTACTGCGCTACGCAGGAATTTATGACCGGGCAGGCTATGGAGCCGGCTGTGATCGACGAAAGGGGAGTGGGATTGAAGGAGGGGTATGACGGAAGCAGCCTTTGCTGCAGCATAAGAACGTATCAGAAAGATCCGGCGTCTTTCAGCGGCGCTCCCATCAACGAACTGCGCACCCGCATGTTCTTGGAAGCGGAGCAGCATTTGCTGGCCCGACCCGATGTACATATTTATTATCTGGAAGCTCCGACCGGGGCGGGCAAGACCAATATGGCCATCAACCTGACCCTGCGGATCCTGGAATTAGACAGGGCTGTTCGCAATATCGTGTATGTGTTTCCTTTCAATACCCTGGTGGAGCAAACCAAGGATACTCTGGAGCCTTATTTTGGCGGGCAGATGGCGGTGGTCAATTCACTGACGCCGGTGCTTACCAATAAAGAAGACGGAGAGCAGGAGGATTACGAGGAAGCATGGCTTAACCATCTTTTTCACAATTATCCGATGGTGCTCACCTCTCATGTTAATTTTTTCAATGCTCTGTTCGGCTGCGGGCGGGATCAATGTTTTCCCCTGCTTAAGCTCTGCAATAGTGTGGTTGTGCTGGATGAAATCCAAAGCTACAGAAACGGGATCTGGCGGGAAATGATCAGTTTCCTGCAAATTTATGCCAAGCTGCTGCACATGAAAATCATCATCATGTCCGCTACTCTCCCACAGCTAGACCGTATGCTCAGAACAACAGAGGCCCAATTTGCCCCCTTGATCGGCGATCCTTGGATTTATTATCGCGATCCGCTGTTTCAGCACAGGGTGCATTTGGATTTTTCCCTTTTGGAGCGGGGGAAAATCACGTTGGCGGAATTAAAGTCCAAGGTGCTGGAATTTAAGGGGCGGCGGGTGCTGGTGGAATTTATCAAGAAGAAGACGGCCCTGGCATTTTACGAGTTGTGCAAAGAGGAATGCGACGCTGTGCTGCTTACGGGAGATGATAACGGGGCCAGGCGCAAACAGGTGATTGAGCGGATCACCCGGGGGGAGAAGCTGATTTTGATTGCCACCCAGGTGATCGAGGCGGGGGTCAATATCGATATGAAAGTGGGTTTTAAGGATATTTCCCTGCCGGATGGGGAAGAGCAATTCATGGGGCGGATCAACCGTTCCTGTCTTCTGCCGGGAGGAGGGATAGCTTATTTCTTTGATTACGACGATGCTGACGCCATCTATCGGGGGGATGCCAGACTGAAGTATTCTATCCGCGATTTATCGATCCGGCAGAGCCTGACGGAAAAGCGTTTTGACCAGATTTACGAGTTGGTTTTCGCCGAGTTAGTGGCCCGGACGAGCAAAGCCAATCCGAGAAATATCGCATATCTGGACCGGGATTGCGTACAAATGAACTGCCGCAATATTGAGACGGCAATGAGATTGATTGATCCGACGCGGCAGATGTTTATTCCCTATCGATGGGAGGAACTGGATGGCTATCAGGTGTGGGATGAGTTTAAGGTTCTATGCCGCAATCGGGAGATGGGTTATGCTCAGCGCAAGGTGGAGCTTTCCCGTCTGGCTCTCAAGATGTCTTATTTTACTTTTACCATTTATGGCGACAAGGAGCCGCCGGGAGCGGAATTCTTCGGTGGCTACTATTTCATTGAAGGCGGAGAGCAGTTTGTGAGTGGCGGGATTTTGGACCGGGAAGCTTTGGAAAAGCATTTTGAAGGGATGTTTTGGTGATGCTGACAGGAACTGTGGTCAATTACTATATTCATTGCCGACGTCAATGCTGGCTGTTTTATCACCGTTTGAACATGGAGGATAATTCGGAGGACGTTCGGGTGGGCAAGATCCTGCATGAGCTAAAGCGGCAGGGTCGGGAGGAAGTGGCCTTGGAAGGCATTAAGCTGGATAAGTTGACGGCTGAGTATGTGACGGAATTTAAAAAGTCTGACGCCGACCTGGAGGCGGCTAGGGCCCAATTGGAATTTTATTTAGTCACGCTGCAGGATAAGGGGATTATCCGCAAGGGGCGCTTGGAGTGCCTGGAGAAAAACAAGCAAGGCAAGACGGTGCATACTGTGGTGCTCACTACTGAAGAAGCGGAGGAGCGCAAGGCCTTTTATCATGAAATTGAAGAATTCTTAGAGGGTGAGCTGCCTCCACCCCCGCTGCGCAAAGCAATGTGCAAAAAGTGCGCTTATTATGCATACTGTTTTGTTTGATTTTCCGAGGCCTTTTCACGTATCAATACTTAACCAGGCCGGAAGGTTTTTTCTCATCCGGCCACGAAGAAAGGAAGGGGAAGATGAGCGATACCCGGTACATTTTTTCCACCGGCGAACTGTTTCAGAAGGACTTTTCTATTGTGTTCAGCAAGGAAGAAGGGGGAAAGCTCTATGTGCCGATAAAGGATACCAGGGAGTTGTATTGCTTTAATGACATTACCCTTAGCACCAAGCTGCTGCAGCTGCTGGCCAAAGCGGGGATTGTCGTGCACTTTTTCGGCTATTATGAGAATTATATCGGAACTTTTTATCCCAAGGAACAATTAATGAGCGGACGGTTGACCGTAGCCCAGGCCAGGGCTTATGGAGAACAGCGTTTGCAAGTGGCAGGGCCGTTGGTGAAAGGGATTGCCCGTAATATTTATTTTCTGCTCTATCACTATTACCGGCATGGAAAAGGTGAACTGAAGGAGTATTTGGACTGGCTGCGTACGGAGGTACCCCGATTGGTGGACGGGGTTGGGGAGATTAAGCCCCTGTTGAGGATTGAAGGAGAGATATGGGCTCGCTTCTATCAAAGCTTTAAAAGCATTCTTCCCGAGCAGTTTGCCATGAATAAACGGGTTAAACGCCCTCCCGACAATCCGATCAACGCTCTGGTTTCTTTCGGAAATACTTTGCTGTATACGAAAACAATTACGGAGATTTATCACACTCACCTGAATCAGACAATCTCTTTTTTACACGAACCGGCAGAGCGGCGCTTTTCTCTCAGCTTGGATTTATCGGAGGTCTTTAAACCGGTTTTGGTGTACCGGACGATCTTTGACTGCGTGAACAACCGGAAAATTACGGTGGAAAAGCATTTTGACAAAAAGCTGAATTATGCGTTGTTGAATGATGCCGGGCGCAAGGTTTTTATTGAAGCTTTTGAGGAGAGGTTGAATCAGACTTTCATGCACCCGGTCTTAAAGCGCCGGTGTAGTTTTAAACAGGCGATTCGGCTGGATGGATATAAGCTGATTAAACATATTTTGGAGGGAAAAGAATTTATTCCGTTCCATATGGAGGAGAAGCAATGAAGACAACAAATTATAACTATGCCATTGTATTTTACGATGTAGGTGAAAAAAGGGTGGCCAAGGTATTTAAAATTTGCAAGCAATATTTAAAGCACTATCAAAAGTCTGTGTTCCGAGGTCATATCACGCCGGCCAATTATCTGGAACTTAAAAATAAATTGAAGAAGGTTATAAACCCGGAATATGATTTTGTAGCTTTTATCCAAACGATAGGGGAATCCTCTTTTCACGAGGAGAGTATTGGTAATCCGGGTATTGATCCAGAGTCAATTATTATTTGATTTTTTCCAAGCCCGGTTTTATAGTTAAAGTGTTGATTATTGGAAAATAGAGTTATGAAGGAATTTTTAAGACGCAGTTTGAAAAATTGCATTTCGTTGGAAAAAGAGTTCTAGAGTCTTGATTTGGAGCGCTATCGGGGGCTTTTTTTGCAGGAGAAAAGCCGCTATTTTTCTTGGAGAAACCAACACATTTGATGTATTGAAATCTGTTTGGTACCAGTGTCGGTTTACCCGGGGGCTTGGAGAAACCAACACATTTGATGTATTGAAATCAGGAGCGGCCTTGCTGAATGTTGCTGTGCTTGCGAGAAACCAACACATTTGATGTATTGAAA
>ENA-UOOH01004189-UOOH01004189.1-fermentation-metagenome-genome-assembly--contig:-NODE-4189-length-10138-cov-3.827928_pt1 | contig 10138 bp, 11 predicted proteins | sample MGYA00245778_ERZ724025 | MGnify/ENA primary metagenome ERZ724025 (study PRJEB28704, sample SAMN03018313) | fermentation metagenome | biome: anthropogenic terrestrial biome; feature: soil; material... | reverse complement strand
GGCGGATATTTTACCATATCCAATGCCATTATGGATAATCCGGGCGAAGCAAAATATGGGTTTACCAGAGTACAGATGTTTGAGGGCGTAAAAAAACTCATGTCCCTAGGCGTGAAAGAAATCGGGCTTCATGCGTTTTTGTCCAGCAACACTTTCTCTGCATATTATTATCCCACCCTCGCCAATGTACTGTGTCAAATGGCCGTGGCTTTGGCGGAAAAAACCGGAGTTAAAATTGCCTTTATTAACTTATCCGGCGGTATCGGTATCCCCTATCGTCCCGATGATAAGCCGGTGGATATTTTCCGGGTGGGCGATAACACCCGGAAGGTGTTTAAAGAAATCCTCACTCCCGCCGGTTTGAACAACATTCCTTTGTACACCGAACTAGGCAGATTCATGTTGGCTCCTTACGGCGCTTTGGTCTCAACCGCCATTCATGAAAAGCATATCCACAAGGAATATATCGGGTTGGATGCCTGCGCAGCGAACCTTATGCGCCCTGCCATGTACGGCGCATATCACCACATCACCGTCATGGGGAAAGAACATGAACCCCACGATCAGATCTATGATGTGACTGGCGGTCTTTGCGAAAACAATGATAAATTTGCCGTGGATCGCAATCTTCCCAAAATCGATATCGGCGATTTAATTTATATCCACGATACCGGTGCTCACGGTTATTCCATGGGATATAACTATAACGGCAAGCTGCGTTCTGCCGAAATTCTTTTGACCGAATCCGGCGAAGCTAAACTCATTCGCCGGGCAGAAACACCTGATGATTATTTTGCCACATTTGATTTTACTTCGTTTTTCAAGGATAAAAAATATGGTCGAAAATAAAAAGATTACCCAATCGCAGATTTTGATCATTGTTGGTATTGTTTTGGTTACCACAGCATTGGGGTTTCTCTGCTGGCGTATGGAATTTTTCGGACTCTTTCAAGAGGAATCGAACACAGAAAAAGGGTATTTACTTGCAGATGGCAAAAAAATAATCCCCGATCGCGTATTCACCATCGGGGATTATGAGATATCTTTTGATGAGTATCGCTATTATTATCTGAATTGCAAACGTGAATTGGATGGTGGAAACGAAACCTTTTTTCAAACCTATCCCCAATATGAATCCGTATTGAAAGATAAGGTTATGAAAAAAATCATGCATAGTTATGGTGCATTGGAACTTGCCAGACTGAACAATGTAAAATTAACCGCCGAGCAATTGACGGCTGCAAACCAGGCGGTGGATCACTTTATTGCCGATCAGGGTCAAGAAGCCTTTGTCAAGATGCTCAACGAAGGGTATCTCAATGAAGAAGTCTATCGGGAATTGTTTAAAAAATCTTGCATTTGTGAAAATGCCTACGATTACTTTTTTGGCGAAAAAGGTAAATACGCTATGTCCAAAGAGGAGTATTTAGAATACTTTGATAAAAATTACCTGGCAGTATACCACATCTTCATCGATTATGTGGATAAAGAGGATCCCTATAGTTGTGAAAAGACCATGGAAAAAGCGATGGGCATGTATGATCTTGCCCTTGCCGAAGAGGCTGATTTTTTCGATTTGTACAAACAGTATAATGAAAATGATGAAATGAATATCTCTGAAAAAGGTTGTTATTTTACCCGGGATAACGCCCCTTATCAAGTCTATTATACCACAGCCCTTGAAACGGAATTCGGGAAGATTTCAAAGCCATTTGCTACCTATGCGGGTATCTGTATTCTGAAACGGATTGCTTTGGATGATGAGGTTGCTTTGGATGGGATGAATGATATTCTCAACGGGACCGGAAGCGATGCGGGATACTACGAATTACAGTTTGAGAACATGTATAATCAGGTCGCGGAAAAAATGATTATTGTCTTGGATGATTGTTATGAAATGATTTCAACTTCTACTTTATTCTAATTGCAGTTGCTTGATGAATCGATCCGTAAACATTTCTTTTGCCTTGAAATCCATATGGGCGGAATAAATACTTTCCAGCTTCATATGGTTTTCTTTGGCCAAGCCGAATTGTTCGACGGCACCTGCTAATAATGCCATGCGACATTTCTGCGCAAAGCGGATGCGGTTTTTCCCGACGCCGGAGATATTTTTATTGATAAACCTCCCCATATTGATATAATGTTCATAGGATTCATTTCCTTTTTCCTCTGCCACTCTGATGCAGATTTTTTCTTTCACAAAGAAAATCCCGTTCAGACGATCCGGAAACAAGGGATCGTAACTGATGAGCACTTTTTTATTCATTTCCTTAGCAATTCTATAGACTTCACGCAGAAAAAGCCAGGAAAGCCCCTTTGAATTGTCAACACCGCATACGATTGTTGCTTCTGCGTCATAGGAGTCCAGCATCATAAACCCAACATGATTCACCGCTGAGATTAAACGGATATCCTCTGAAAACACTGCTTCTTCTTTTAAGTATTTATGACAAAAACGATACGCGGCGCTTTCCATTTTGGTATAAAGAATATCATTTTCAACCGAGTGATAGATTTCTTTTTCCACTTCGCCGGCTGCCCTTAGAAAACTGTATGCCCGCTTGAAAGCATTGGCTTTTTGCTTGTTCAGGTCGCGGATCTTTTCTTTTTTTGCCTTCAGCGGTATGGGATCACAAAAGTCCGCCAAGTTTAGTATGCGTTCAACGGCCACCGGATAAACCGGGTCTTTCATATGGGGCGCTGTTCCGTCGATGATGGCTTTCTTGATACCTTCGATCAAAATACCATCCAAGCTTTGTGGATCGGATGAACAAAGGAAATATGTGACCTTTTCACCTATGCTTTCATAATATGCTGCAATATCTCTTAAAAAACGGGATTTTCCTGTGCCGGGGCCTCCTTTGATAATCAATATTTCATCCAATGCGTCCGGAGAAAACACTTCTGAAAAAAAACTGACAAATCCCCGCGTAGAATTCGCGGCTGCAAAATATGTATTTCTATACAAGTTTTCCAATAGCGACACCCCCCTTTGTTTCATTTTCATTTTATGCGTTCCGGCACATTGTGTGCTATCAATCATGAAAGGACATAAGATATGAAAACAATTATCCTGGCTGCAGGAAAAGGAAGCCGTTTGAAAAGCGAGGAAACCCACACTCCCAAGGTGCTGCGGAAAGCCTGCGGCAGACCTCTCCTTTCCTATGTGATATCCGCACTCCCCCCTCACGACGATGACGACATTTATTTGGTTATCGGATATGAAAAGGAAAAAGTTATAAAAGCTTTTCCCCGTTACCACCATGTGGTGCAGGAAGAACTACTGGGTACAGGTCATGCCGTTCTCTGCGCAAAAGAAGTATTGAAAGATTACGATGGCGAACTGATTGTCATATGCGGTGATACTCCTTTGACCAGGCGGGAATCCATCGATGCCATGATCGAACATCATCGCAAACTCGCAAATGCCTGCACCCTTTTATCCTGCAGGCTGCCAAAAGATACGGTTCTGGGACGAATTATGCGGGATGAAAATGGACGGTTTACAGAAATCGTGGAAAATGCCGAATGTACCCCCGAACAGAAAAAAATCCATGAATACAATACAGCCACCTATATTTTTGATGCCAAACTCCTGTTTCCTGCTTTGGATATTATCGTGAAAAATAGCACGAAACGTGAAATATACTTAACAGATGTGCCTGAACTGTTATTGAAACAAGGTTATAAGGTGGACGCTATCCCCTGCAAATACCCTTATGAAATTTATGGTGTGAACACCGAGGCGGATTTAGCTCTGGTGGAAAAAACCATGATGCTCCACAAACTGGTATAAGAATAATCGAGTAGGAGGCCACCCATTGGTTAAGTGGCCGTCCTCTCTCACACCACCGTGCGTACCGTTCGGTACACAGCGGTTCAATCGCATGAGTGCAGAGACTCGTACCGGTCAAGGATACTGAAGTATCCGGCTTGTGCGAGTCTTTTGTTTGTTATCGTGTAAGTGAGAATACCGCTTCCGGCAACCGCCTAATATCCTTTGCGCGTGTTCCCGTTCCGATAAGCCTGCCAACCCGACACACTCGTTTGCGTTTGCGAGACCTCCCCGGATACTCACACATTCTTTCTCTCCATTTTTCCGCCTCATTTACCGCAAATGATTCCGTGTAGCTATTGGGCTTCGACTTGCTGTGCAGTCTTACCCTCATTTGCAGCCTGGTGAGATTTCTGTTCGTCAGACCGGAGATTTGCCTGCACCTTTCTCCAGATTCCATCTCACGATGGACACCCTTGGTGTTCGGCTATACCCTTCCCGCCACCGGGTGGGTTCGGGACTTTCACCCTTTAGAACGTGCGCTCACCGAGCGCATACAATGGGGCTGTATCACAATGAAAATTGTGAACAGCCCTTTTTGTATAAGCAAAATCAGTGGATATTGTAAAAAACATTTGTTTTCAGCCTAGCAAAACTTGTGTTTGATTCGTTCTAAATCTTGTGGTAATAGGTAATTGACAAATTTTATTGGATCATCGTTACATACGGCATCTTTTACAATCCGATGCCTTACCAATTTACACTCTATTTGGTCACTAAAACGATTCCTAAAAAGAGATTTATTTTCAAAACAAGAAATTTCACATAAAAAGGCTACCCTTGGCAAGGGCAGCCTCAGACAGCCCGCCCGATGCCGGACGGGCTGTTTATAGTTGAGGTTTGAGTTCACGGAATCCCCATATTTATTTTGCTTCTTTCTCGTCCCACGTTACCATAAAGCACCAGTGCAGTCTGCCCGCATTGTTTTAGAGTGATCATAAATATAATCAGGATTCAGTCAACTTTTCTCTCACAAGACCGTTATCTTCTACATAATATGCATATCCGTCTTTGAAAAACAAAGCATAATCTTGCATTGTTACAAAAAACACAGGATCTGTACTGCCTTGTTTCACTTTGTAATAATAACAAGGCGTCTCGTCTACGGGATCCTCGTAATCAGGCATAACATCTGGTTCAGGACTGTATGCAAAATACAGGTCATCATCTTCACTTTCGATGTAGAAATAAAACTGACGCTCGGGCAAGATGACCTCCCTGGGTGTTGGATCCTCCGTGGTTGCATACACAAATATATTGGGGGTACTTTGTACAATGATTTTTTTCTGATTAAAATACACGCGGGGCTTGAATGAATCATTTGACTCAAAGGTGTATTTTACAGATTATAAGTGATATGGATGGGAGGCCAACGATGAAACGAAAAATATTATTGCTTATATTGTGCGTATTCCTTTTCGTGGGCTGTGCGAATGATGTCATGGATGAAAAAGATCAAGTCCCTTCCCCAATAGATCCTAGCACGGACAAGCCACCAGATAATTCGGATTCAAACAATGAGGATTCCGCAAAGGAAAATAAAAATACGGAGGAACGGTTTTTATCCTCCGGTAATAATGATTATTCCCTATATGATGGCTGGATTTTCTACGAAACAAGACATTTCGTGAGTCAAGTGCCCTCGCTATGGAAGTGCAGGCTGGATTTGACGGAACATCAAGCAGTTTGCAATGATTGGGAGTGGAATATTTTTCCAGTTGTCAATGTCGATGGTGATACCATGGTTTTTTTGGGAATGCCGCCTGTGACAGACTTCTTTATTTATAATGTAAAGGATGAAACCACCGAGGCTTTGGAGTTGCTGATACCGGCAGAAGCTATATCTAATCCTTTGGTGTATAAGGATCATGTTTTTTTTCGAAATTATAACAACGGAGCCCGGTTGGAAATGTATGATCGAAAAGGAAATTTTTCTACAGTAATCAGTGAAGGGTGGATAGGGGATTACGGCATTTTCAATGATTCTGTATATTATCTCGAATATTATCACGAATATCATCTCGACCTTATTGGAAATAACATTTACCGCTATGATCTGAAAACGAAAGAAAGGGAGGTTTACTACAATAGCGGATCTACTTTATTACCATCTATGTATAGTTCAAAATGCAGGTGTATTCCTGTTGATCGTCCCGTTAAGAGATGTTTTTCTAATCAATACTGATTTTCTCACAGATTACTTTTATCTCACTCATATTGGTTAGCAAAAGTCTGACAGCAAATAAGCTATCATTCCAATGACCACCATTTGCAAGTAACTTGCTTTTTGTCTCCTTAATAAAAGCGTCATGGTTATCTTCATTAGGTATTTCTTCCCATCCAAATAATTCATTGTTACTTGTTCCCCCAATTATTTTAATTGAAGAAAACCAGAGCTCAAATACATTTTCAAATCGTATAATGAGTTTATCACTATGGTAATCAGAGATTTGTATGTTTAGGCTTTTCATCTCAATATCAAAATTTATCGAACGAATTAATAAATCATGTAAACATAAAGCCCCAGCATCAATAACACTGAGATTATCTTTATTTATAATCATTCATTAACCTCCAAAATAAATTGTGGCATATGGCTCTGGAACAGCATCTCCAGCATAAAAATGAGCACCAGGCAAACCACTAATATGATAGTGTGGTCCATTGGGATAGTTAGGGTTTTGATCCCATCTAAAAACTTCTGTGTTCCCAGACATCCAAGATATCATTGTACCATTTTTGGTTCCGGGACGTGTTATCGGGACTAATTCAGCAGGGGTAAAGGAAATGGGGTCAACAGGAAAATATGCGTGGCTCTTAGGCTAATTCTGACCTGTAATATCCTCTGTAGTTGGAATTGAAATAGGAGCGGAAGTTGGGTTTTCCACATCTGGATTTAATGGTAAGCTGACCCCCGCACCATCAGTAGGAATTGATACCGTTCCTGATGAACTGACAGCATCAATGGCCTTTTGCGCGGCTATTGCAGCTGATATAGCTACCGCAGCTGTTGCAATACAAGCCATCAGTTTCTCGTAAATTATAGCAATAAAACTGAAACTTAATATCATCCTACCATCTGGGTCAAAACAATTTACCGGGGTTAATTGTTTATAGTGATACTTATGCGGTCATTTCTTCGTTAGACTGCACCTTTGGTTGTTCAGCCTGAATAATCCCAATAAATTTGTAATTTATCTCCACTTTCTGTTTACGGTTTTTCCGGCTCCTGCCCTCGGCATTGTAAACTACGATACTGTCTATTAGATCATTGAGGACAGCAGCGTCCAGCTCGTCGATTTCCGAGTATTTGCGGACGGCGTTCAGAAATTTTGTTGTGTTGTTTCCTTCGGAATCTCGTTTTTCAAGCTGCACTTGCAGTTCGGCGATACGTTCCGCACTTTTCTTTTGCTCAACCTCATACTCTGCCGACATGGAAATGAACCGTTCGTCTGTGATAACCCCCAGCGCATTTTGTTCAAACAGCTTTTTGATGATGGTATCCAACTCGCTGTCGCGCTGTTTTAGCTTATCAAGCTCCTTTTGCAACCGCTTGAATTTACCGTTATCATTTCCGCTGGCCACTTTTTTTGCGTACTCGGAAAGCTCACCCTCATACTGCTTGGCAATCCGCGCGTTACGCTTAATGTCCTCAAACACCAAATGATACAAAGCCTTGTGCGTGATATAGTGAGCGGTACAATACCGTAAATTCTTCTTGCGGTAGACATTGCAGTTATACGCTCCCTGATGTCCCTCGGTTTTGCCCTTCACATATCCCAAACTCGCACCACAATCCGAACATTTCAGAAGCCCGGCGAAAATATTGGGTACACCCGTGCTGTTTTCACGTTTTTTCACTCGCACAACCTTTTGAGCCGTATCAAATAGGTATTCATCTACAAGTTGCAGATGGGTATTTTGAATTTCGATCCACTCCGCTTCGGGGATTGCCACCTGTTTGCGGTTTTTAAAGGATTTTGTTGTGGTTTTATTTCCTACCGTGTGTCCTAAATATACGCGGTTTTGCAGAATTGCCATAATGGTGGAGTTGCTCCAATCCTCCGGATATTTCGCCGGGAAGCAGTTTTGATACTTTCCAAACCGATGGGAAAGATACGCTCTCGGCGTAAGTATTTTATCATTCGATAACTGCTTGGCAATCTTGAACGGCGTTAGTCCTTCGGATGCCATTTGAAAAATCTTTTTAACGATCGAGGCAGTTTCTTCGTCTATGATAAGCCGATGCTTGTTTACAGGGTCTTTCAAATACCCATATGGTGCAAAAGCAGCTGTAAAATCACCGTTCAATGCCTTTGTGTGATAGGCTGACCGAACCTTGCGGGAAATATCTCTGGCGTAGTACTCGTTGATGACCGACTTGAAGGGCATTATCTCATTGTCTCCCTTAAAAGTGTCGATACCTTCCGAAGTACATATAAAACGTACATCATTATCAGGAAAGAAAATTTCCGTGTAATATGCGACCAATGCGTTGTTTCTGCCAAGCCTTGATAAATCCTTGCACAGCACGATCCCGATTTTACCGTCCTCAATATCACGCACCATGCGCTTGAAGTCAGGGCGGTCAAAGGTCGTACCACTGATCCCGTCGTCGGTATATTCGTCATACACCGTAAAACCCTGCTCTTTTGCATATCTACGAAGCATCTGTCCTTGTGTAACAATGCTGTTGCTTTCTGCGTCCCCGCCGTCGTCGCGACTCAACCTCTTATAGATTGCCGCCATATTTGTTTGCTGTTTTATCAAAACTTACTCCTTTCCAACAGCAAAGCAAACGACTTATTGCAGTTTCATTGTACTCTAAAAGCATGAATAATTCAACTCTGCAAAATCGTTTATGTCGCTGTTTCGCTTTATATATGAAATAACAAGGTTCTGGGGAACCCGCCCGACGTCTTTGATTTCGTTGGCGGATCAGGTTCTTATATATGTAAAAGACGCCGCTTCTGCGACGCCCTCCATTTATTTCTCCTGTCGTTCCATGTCCCGTTTTATCATCTGCTTAAACAAATCAAAAAGCGTAATATTTCCTTTATAATTGGAGATTACTTCGTAGGTTGCCCCGTCAACGGTCATAACATGGAATTGGCTGGGTGATGGAATTGTTTGGCATTGGCTCATAGGCATATCCTCCTCACTGTACTTGATCTCTTTGTATCGTTTTTTCTGGATTCATTTCAAAGATAAGTTTATATTTTTTTACTCATTGCAGCTAACCTTCTGTATAACTGACCAGACCGAAACCTTTCTGCCTGTCTTGCTACAGATTTTCTTTCCAATCGCTTGAATCAGCCCCTTTTCAGCCAGCTCCGTCAAACGGGGCGCTGAAAAATTGCGTTCGTCGGTAGGTGTGATACCGCGTCTGTAGAGTTCGGTAGCAATCTCCTGTGCGGTCATATCTCCGCAATCTTTTAATATTGTTAAAATGGTTTTTTGCCGTTCCGTGAGCGTAGTCAAAACCGTGCGATAGCTTTCACGACGGGTTTCCTTTGTGATGTTATCCATCTACTTCACCTTCCTTTGAATTTTATAGTCGTAACCATTTTTGCAAGAGCAATAGCAACAAAGTTCTTTGATCTTCTGATTTGGGTTCGCTCTGCGGACAATGTGATCGGGGGAATTATATAACTGTGCCACACAACGGGCGCATAGAGTAATCAGCATGACATCGCCATGCTTACTTTTCCGGTTCTTTTTCATCTTCAAGCCCCATGCTGACCGCCAAAGCACGGTCAATTCCTTTCATTGTCGTTTTATCCAGCCGTCCAATGTAATCATCTAATCGGCATTTATCAATCGTCCGTATCTGCTCCAGCAACACCACGGACGGAATATCAAGCCCGTTCCCAGCAGGTATATAATAATGGGTGGGCATATCCATCTTTTTTGGCTTACCTGTAATGGCGGCAACTACCACGGTCGGGCTGTGACGGTTGCCGATATCATTAGACAATATCAATACCGGGCGAAATCCATTTTGTTCGCTTCCGACTACCGGGTCTAAATGGGCGTAATACAGGTCACCGCGTTTTATATCAAGGATCATAAAATTCACCTCTTTTGTTCGATGGGTATGTAGACACAAGCGACAAGGTTTATGGAGATGTGGGAGGCTGTAAAAACCTCAATCTCTTGCTATGTCGCTTTTGTCTTATATTTAAAGCGCGATATTTATCCTCAATGTCCCTCACGCTTGCAGGGAATCATCAAACGGCGGCTGGTAAACCGCTCCACGGGAGTTCCACCCCTCCGCATTCTTATGCCGAGCGACCCCCA